>Ga0268299_1000137_pt1 | contig 287260 bp, 250 predicted proteins | sample NOBtaG_FD_193484 | JGI IMG/M metagenome (GOLD analysis project Ga0268299, IMG submission 193484) | Activated sludge microbial communities from bioreactor in Nijmegen, Gelderland, Netherland - NOB reactor | ecosystem: Engineered > Bioreactor > Aerobic > Activated sludge | place: Netherlands... | reverse complement strand
TTAGAAGTCAAGACCAGCAAGGGTGGTATTTCAAGGTTGGCTCCATCGAAGCTAGCGCCCCGACTTCAAAGCCTCCCACCTATCCTACACATGCTGCCCCTAACTCCAATGCAAAGCTGTAGTAAAGGTGCACAGGGTCTTTCCGTCCTGCCGCGGGTACCCGGTATCTTCACCGAGATTGCAGTTTCACTGAGTCCGTGGCCGAGACAGTGGGGAAATCGTTACGCCATTCGTGCAGGTCGGAACTTACCCGACAAGGAATTTCGCTACCTTAGGACCGTTATAGTTACGGCCGCCGTTTACCGGGGCTTCGGTTCCCTGCTTCACCTTGCGGTTGACAGGTCCCCTTAACCTTCCGGCACCGGGCAGGCGTCAGACCCTATACCTCGTCTTACGAGTTCGCAGAGTCCTGTGTTTTTGGTAAACAGTCGCTACCCCCTGCTCTCTGCAACCGTCTGGAGCTCCAAGAGCGAGTCCCTTCACTCCCGACGGCACACCTTCTCCCGAAGTTACGGTGTCAATTTGCTGAGTTCCTTAGCCACGGTTCTCTCAAGCGCCTTGGTATACTCTACCCGTCTACCTGAGTCGGTTTGCGGTACGGTCACCAGAATGACTCGCTACGAGGCTTTTCCAGGGAGCATGGGATCAATAGCTTCGCGAGACCCGAAGGAATCGCTCGTCATCACCTCTCGGCGTTAAGGAGCAGCGGATTTGCCTACCGCTCCCGCCTACGGGCTTGAACCGGCACGTCCAACAGCCGGACTACCTACCCTTCTCCGTCCCCCCTTCGCTCAAACGCCATCCCGATGGTGCAGGAATATTAACCTGCTTGCCATTATCTACGCCTTTCGGCCTCGACTTAGGAACCGACTAACCCTGAGAAGATTACCTTAACCCAGGAAACCTTAGACTTACGGCGAATGGGTTTCTCGCCCATTTTATCGTTACTCGTGTCTGCATAAGCTCTTCCAGGACCTCCAGCAGTTCTTGTCGATCTGCCTTCACAGGCGACTGGAATGCTCCCCTACCATCTCATCACGAGCGAACTCGCGACGGATCCGCAGCTTCGGTATCGGACTTGAGCCCCGGTACATTTTCGGCGCGGATTGACTTGACCAGTGAGCTGTTACGCTTTCTTTAAAGGGTGGCTGCTTCTAAGCCAACCTCCTGGTTGTCTATGTCCCTCCACATCCTTTCCCACTTAGTCCGAATTTGGGGACCTTAGCTGGCGGTCTGGGTTGTTACCCTCTCGACCATGGACCTTATCACCCATAGTCTGACTGCCGAGTTACATGTTGCGGCATTCGGAGTTTGGTTAGGTTTGGTACCCCGGTAAGGGCCCTAGCCCATCCAGTGCTCTACCTCCGCAAGTGAACACTCGACGCTATACCTAAATATATTTCGGGGAGAACCAGCTATCACGGAATTTGATTAGCCTTTCACCCCTACCCACAGCTCATCCGAGAAGTTTTCAACCTTCACCAGTTCGGGCCTCCAGCTCGTGTTACCGAGCCCTCACCCTGGCCATGGGTAGATCATCCCGCTTCGGGTCTACTCCCTGCGACTAAAGCGCCCATTTAGGACTCGCTTTCGCTACGGCTCCACCTCATTCGGCTTAACCTTGCCGCAAAGAGTAAGTCGCAGACTCATTATGCAAAAGGCACGCGGTCAGACATCCATCGGCAAGCCGACGGAAACGTCCTCCCACTGCTTGTAAGCACACGGTTTCAGGTACTATTTCACTCCCCTCGCTGGGGTGCTTTTCACCTTTCCCTCACGGTACTTGTTCACTATCGGTCGCGAGCGAGTATTTAGCCTTGGAAGATGGTCCTCCCAGATTCCCACGGGATTCCACGTGTCCCGCGGTACTCGGGAACGGTCTCCAGAGAGACCAGCGCGTTTCGTGTACGGGACTATCACCCCCTCTGGTGGTCCTTTCCAGGATCCTTCCACTACACGCTGGTTTTGTAACTCTCCGGGCTACACCCTGAGACCGCCCCACAACCCCGGAGGTATTGCTACCGCCGGTTTGGGCTATTCCCCTTTCGCTCACCGCTACTCAGGGAATCTCGTTTGATTTCTGCTCCTAGGGGTACTGAGATGTTTCACTTCCCCCCGTTCGCCTCCTGCAGCTATTCATTCACTGCAGGATAACCGGCCATTACGCCGGCTGGGTTTCCCCATTCGGAAATCTCCGGATCAACGCCTGCTTAGCGGCTCCCCGAAGCTTATCGCAGCTTGCCACGTCCTTCATCGCCGTCTCGCGCCTAGGCATCCACCGTGTGCCCTTCATAGCTTGACCAACATTGAGTCGAGCTACCACGCTTGAGAACTCTAGACTTACTTCAATTACCCAGTATGCAATTTTCAAAGAACGGATCGGGGGACCGACCGGAATGACCCGCCGGGTCACCCGTTCGCTCTCGTTCCCTGATCCCGAAGCGCCCGAGGGTGCTTCCCTGAGAAGGGCCCGTAGTCCCCCCTCAGGCGAACACTCTCTTCACTAGCGGATCGCAGCTGGCTTGCGCAGCCTCATGAGTCTTCAGGGCGTGGAGCTGAAGGGGGTCGAACCCTCGACCTCCGGCTTGCAAAACCGGCGCTCTCCCAACTGAGCTACAGCCCCTTGATGCATGCCGTTCCGAAGGCCACGGAGTGCAGCCCGGACATGGTGGGCCTAGGTAGATTCGAACTACCGACCTCACCCTTATCAGGGGTGCGCTCTAGCCACCTGAGCTATAGGCCCCTCGTACAAGCCACCTGCTCCGAGACCTCGGTCTCTCAAAACTGAATAGTAGCGCGTGAAAGGTTCAGGCTCGGAAAAAACCGGATGCGAACTCACGGCCGGCGATGCTGGCCGTGTTGACCTAGTTGTCTGCGAGCCGTGATCGACTCGAGACTCCTTAGAAAGGAGGTGATCCAGCCGCAGGTTCCCCTACGGCTACCTTGTTACGACTTCACCCCAGTTACCAGCCATACCATAGGCGGCTGCCTCCCTTGCGGGTTGGCTCACCGACTTCCGGTACAGCTAACTCCCATGGTGTGACGGGCGGTGTGTACAAGGCCCGGGAACGTATTCACCGCGGCGTGCTGATCCGCGATTACTAGCGATTCCGACTTCATGGAGTCGAGTTGCAGACTCCAATCCGAACTGAGAACGGCTTTTTGGGATTGGCTCCCCCTCGCGGGTTTGCTGCCCTTTGTACCGTCCATTGTAGCACGTGTGTAGCCCTGGACATAAGGGCCATGAGGACTTGACGTCATCCCCACCTTCCTCCTGCTTAACGCCGGCAGTCCCTTTAGAGTGCCCAGCTTTACCTGATGGCAACTAAAGGCAAGGGTTGCGCTCGTTGCGGGACTTAACCCAACATCTCACGACACGAGCTGACGACAGCCATGCAGCACCTGAACCACCAGTCCCCGAAGGGAAGATCCTATCTCTAGGACTGTCTGATGTTGTCTAGCCCAGGTAAGGTTCTTCGCGTTGCGTCGAATTGAACCACATGCTCCACCGCTTGTGCGGGCCCCCGTCAATTCCTTTGAGTTTTAACCTTGCGGCCGTAGTCCCCAGGCGGAGCACTTAATGCGTTAGCGGCGGCACCGCAGGGGTCAATACCCGCGACACCTAGTGCTCATCGTTTATGGCGTGGACTACCAGGGTATCTAATCCTGTTTGCTCCCCACGCTTTCGCGTCTCAGCGTCAGTCACCGTCCAGGAGGCCGCTTTCGCCACCGGTGTTCTTCCAGATATCTACGCATTTCACCGCTACACCTGGAATTCCACCTCCCTCTCCGGGACTCTAGTCTCGCAGTTTCCGACGCACTTCCCGAGGTGAGCCCGGGGCTTTCACGCCAGACATACGAAACCGCCTACACGCCCTTTACGCCCAGTAATTCCGAGCAACGCTTGCACCCTCCGTATTACCGCGGCTGCTGGCACGGAGTTAGCCGGTGCTTCCTTTAAGGGTACCGTCAAACCATCGCACTGTTCGCACGACAGTCCTTCTTCCCCTCCGACAGGGCTTTACGACCCGAAGGCCTTCATCACCCACGCGGCGTCGCTGCGTCAGGGTTTCCCCCATTGCGCAATATTCCCCACTGCTGCCTCCCGTAGGAGTCTGGGCCGTGTCTCAGTCCCAGTGTGGCTGGTCATCCTCTCAGACCAACTAACCATCGTAGCCTTGGTGAGCCGTTACCTCACCAACTAGCTAATGGTGCGCAGGCCCATCCTCGAGTGATAGCTTATAAATAGAGGCCATCTTTGACCGCATTGGCCGAAACCAACGTGGTCTCATCCGGTATTAGCCTATCTTTCGACAGGTTATCCCGAGCTCGGGGGTAGGTTACCTACGTGTTACTCACCCGTGCGCCGGTTTACTAAGAAGGCCGAAGCCCTCCGTTCTCCCTCGACTTGCATGTGTTAAGCACGCCGCCAGCGTTCGCTCTGAGCCAGGATCAAACTCTCCAGTTAAACCTTCCACCGTCGAACCGAAGCTCGACGACGGAACCTAACGGGTATCCTTCGCCCGAATCTCTCACTGGTTTGCCGACCTCGCATCGAGATCGGCGCGCTACTATTCAGTTTTCAAAGACCGAAGCCGCCCAACGGGCAAGACTTTCTGTTTAGCTGGTGTTCCGCCGGCTGTCAACGGCGATGCCGTCGATCTGTTCGGCGAATCGCTCGAGAGGATGCCGAGGTGTCCCGGGCGGGACATCTCTGGGCGCCTCCAAGCGAGTCCCGGTAGTTAACCGACCGCCTTGGAGGCGTCAAGGGGGTTTCCGCATGGAAGTGCGCCAGGGAGTCCCAGAGGCCTACGACGGCTCCGGTCCCCGAACCGTTACCCGTGCGAGCTGACGCTTTCCGACCGCGACGAGCACGGTTCTACCGGATGGAACCCGTCGGTTGGGATCGGTCACCAGCTCCCCGTCGATGCGAACGCCCCCCTGGGCGAGCTTTCTGCGCGCCTCGGAGTTGGAGGCCGCAAAGCCAAGCTTTGCGACGAGGGCATAGACAGTGACGCCGCGATCGTCGTCGGCGACGACCGTTCTCTCGTCCGGTGCGTAGGCGTTACGCTCTTGAAAACGCTGTTCGAAGAACCTCTCCGCCATGCCCGCAGCCTCGGCTCCATGGAACGTCTCGACGAGTTCCCGTGCGAGCTGCTTCTTGGCAGACATGGGGTGCACGCTGGCAGCCGAGAGTCGCTCGCCCAGGTCCCGCAGGGACGTGCTGAGCAGGCGCGCGTAGCGCACCATCAGCTCGTCCGAGATCGACATCAGTCGGCCGTACATCTCCTCGGGCGGGTCGGCGATCCCGATGGCATTGTCCAGGGACTTGCTCATCTTCTGGTGCCCGTCGGTCCCCTCGAGAAGCGGCATCGTCAGGATGCACTGCGGCTCCTGGCCGTACGACTTCTGCAGCTCCCGGCCGACGAGCAGGTTGAAGCTCTGATCGGTCCCGCCGACCTCGACGTCCGCCTCGAGGGCGACCGAGTCGTATCCCTGAACGAGCGGGTACAGGAACTCGTGGATGCCGATCGGACGCGACTCGCGCATCCGCTTCGCAAAGTCGTCCCGCTCGAGGATTCTCGCCACGGTGTACTGCGCGCAGAGCCGGACCATGTCCGCCGAGCACATAAGGTCCATCCACTCCGAGTTGAAGCGGATCGTGGTCCGCGCCGGATCGAGGATCTTGAACACCTGCTCCTGGTAGGTCCGGGCGTTCTCCTGCACCTGCTCTCGAGTCAGCGGCTTGCGCGTCTCGGACTTGCCCGTCGGGTCACCGATCATCCCGGTGAAGTCGCCGATGAGAAAGATCACCTGGTGCCCGCAGGCCTGGAACTGGGCCAGCTTGCGCAGCACCACGACGTGTCCCAGGTGCAGATCGGGCGCCGACGGATCGGCGCCGAGCTTGATGCGTAGCGGCCGCCCCTTTGCTGCGCTCGACGCAAGCTTCCGTTCGAGCTCGCCGGCCGGCAGGACGTCGACGGCTCCTTCGGTCAGAACCTCCAGCTGCTGCTTCACGCTCAGCACGATTCGTCCATCTCCTGCATCCGGGCGATTCCCGTCGCCCGACCCGTCGCCGTGTCGACCTCGATGAAGGCTCCTTGCAGCACGACCGGGCCCTTCGCCACCTCGAAGCGAACCGGCATCTGCGTGACGAAGCGGCGCAGGACCTCTTCGCGACGCATGCCGATCACCGAATCCACGGGGCCACACATCCCGGCATCCGTCAGATACCCCGTCCCACCGGGGAGCACCCGCTCGTCGGCCGTCTGAACGTGGGTGTGCGACCCGACGACCGCAGCGACCCGCCCCGCAAGGTACCAGCCCATCGCCACCTTCTCCGAGGTCGCCTCGCCGTGCATGTCAACGAACACGACGTCCGCCTCGGCTGCGTGCTCGGCGAGAACGCGATCGGCAGCCCGGAACGGACAGTCGTAGCTGCCCATGAAGGCTCGCCCGATCAGGTTCAAGACGCCGACCCTGCGGCCGTCCGAGGCACGCTGCACTGTCCATCCCCGGCCGGGGTTGCCCACCGGAAAGTTCTCCGGCCGGAGGATCCGCGACTCCTGCTCGAGTACCGGCAGCAGCCGCGTGTGCTGCCAGACGTGGTTACCCGAGGTGATGACGTCGACCCCGGCGTCGAGGAGCTCCTCCGCCGAGTCGGGATCGAGCCCCTTTCCGCCAGCCGCGTTCTCGCCGTTCGCAACCACGAAGTCGACCGCGCGCTCGCGTCGCAAGGCCCGCAGGCGACGCCGGAGGACCAGTCGCGCGCCACGACCCACCACATCGCCGAGAAAGAGGAGGCGCATCAGCGCATGGTAGCTCGCCTGACCCCGGTCTCCAGCCCCGGCAGGTGAACTCTCAGCGAGCGAGCTCGCTCGCGCGCATCTCGCGGATGACCGTGACCTTGATCTGACCGGGGTAGGTCATCTCGTTCTCGATCTTGCGCGCCACGTCCCGGGCCAGGACGACGGCCTCGTCGTCGCTGATCCGCGCCGGCTCGACGAAGATGCGGATCTCGCGGCCCGCCTGCACGGCGAATGACTTCTCCACGCCGCCGAACGAGTTCGAGATGCGCTCGAGGTCGTCCAGCCGGCGCACGTAACTTTCCAGCACCTCACGCCGCGCCCCGGGTCGCGCACCGGACAATGCGTCGGCCGCGTCGACCAAGGGTGCCAGCAGGGTGTCGGCCTTGACCTCCTCGTGGTGCGCCGCGATCGCGTTGCAGATCTTCGCCGACTCGCCGTACTTCCGCGCGATGTCCGCGCCGATCAGGGCGTGCGAGCCTTCGACCTCGTGGGTCAACGACTTTCCGATGTCGTGCAGCAGCGCGGCGCGCCGCGCCTGCTTGGGGTTCAGACCGAGCTCGCTCGCCATCACCCCACAGATGAACGCAGCCTCGATCGAGTGGGCGAGCACGTTCTGGCCGTAGCTGTATCGGTAGCGGAGCATGCCGAGGAGCTTGACGATCTCCGGGTGGACCCCATGCACCCCGACCTCGAAGAGCGCCTTCTGACCGGCTTCGCGCACCGTCTCCTCGACCTCCTGCTCGGCCTTGCGAACCACCTCCTCGATGCGGCCGGGGTGGATCCGGCCGTCTGAAACGAGCTTCTCGACCGCGGTGCGCGCGATCTCCCGACGCACGGGGTTGTGGCACGAGATCACCACCGTCTCCGGTGTATCGTCGATGATCAAGTCGACCCCGGTCGCCGCCTCGATCGCGCGGATGTTACGGCCCTCGCGGCCGATCAGACGCCCCTTCATGTCGTCCGTCGGCAGGTGCACGAGGGAGATCGTCCGCTCGGCGACGAACTCGCCCGCCAGGCGCTCGATCGCCACCGCGACCACCTTCTTCGCCCGACGTTCGGCCTCGGCGTGCGCCTCCTCCTCGATCTGACGGATGCGCTTTGCAGCCTCGTGCCGGGTCTCGGCGGTGACCTCGTCGAGGAGGGCCTTCTTCGCCTCCTCGCGGTTCATGCCGGCGACCCGATCCAATGCCCGTCGGGTCTCGTCGAGCGCCGCCTGGAGCTGTGCCGATCTCGTCTCGAGCTCGCGCTCGGTCTCGCTCAGGCGCGCTTCGCGCCGCTCGAACTCCACCGTGCGGCTCTCGAGCTTCGCAGCGCGGCGCTCGACCTCCAGGGTCTGGGTCGCAACGCGCTTCTCCGCCGCCTCGAGCCGCTGGCGTTGCTCGCGCGACGTCTCTTCGAGCTCGGCGCGCGTCTGGAGGCCCTCGTCTCGGGCCTTGACCCGCGCTTCGCGCTGGTATGTGTCAGCCTCGCGCCGCGCCTCCGCGACGATCCGCTCGCGGGATTCGTCGGCCTCGCGGACCATCGCTGCGAGCCGTCGCCGCCGCTGCAGGTGAAGCAGCGCCGCGCAGACGGCCGCGATCACGAAGCCGAGAAGCCCGGCTTGCCAATTGGTCACAGGTAGATCTCCAGGATCGACGGCGCGCCCGGACCACGCAGGTCACCACGGGCCGCGGGCCGCAGAGCCGATCGGTATCTTCATGTCGTCGAGACACGGTCATTCTTCGTCGATGGCGCGACCCTAGGAACCGTGCGCGCGCGCTGTCAAGAGATCACGCTCGCTTATCCGTACCCGGCTCTGAGCATCAGTCCGACGCCAGAAGGCCGTCGAGATAGGCATCCGGATCGAACGGCTGCAGGTCCGAAACGCTCTCGCCGACCCCGACGTAGCGGACCGGCATCCCGAGTTCGTGGCTGATGGCGACCACCACGCCACCCCGAGCCGATCCGTCGAGCTTCGTCATGACGACTCCGGTCACGTCGACGGCGCTACCGAAGGTCCGCGCTTGCGAGACGGCGTTTTGACCCGTCGTGGCATCGACCACCAGCAGAACCTCGTGTGGCGCCCCCGGGAGAACGCGATCGATGACACGTCGCACCTTCTTCAGCTCCTCCATGAGGTTGACCTTGGTATGCAGACGACCCGCCGTGTCGATCAGGACCACGTCGACCGCACGCGCGACTGCAGCGGACATCCCATCGAACACCACCGACGAAGGATCGCTTCCCGGGCTCTGACGAACGATCTGCGCGCCCGCACGCTCGGCCCAGACGCCGAGCTGGTCGATGGCCGCCGCACGGAACGTGTCGCCGGCGACCAGCAGCACCGAGCGACCGGCGGTCGCATACCGGGCGGCGAGCTTTCCGATGGTCGTCGTCTTGCCAACACCGTTGACGCCCACGACCAGGATGACCCAGGGCCGGTGCGGGAACGTCGCCGGCTCCGGAGCGGCGTCGAGAAGCAGGGCGCGCATCTCGCGCCGAAGTGCCGCGCGCATGCCCGCCGGGTTGCGCTGGTCGGAAGGTAGCCGCCGGAGACTCGCGAGAAGATCCTGTGCCGCCCTCACCCCGACGTCGCCCTCGATCAGGACCTCCTCCAGAGCCTCCAGATCCGCGTCGTGCGCGGCACCGCGCCCCAGTGCGGCGCCGAGCCGTCCGGCGAGCGCGCTGCGGCTCTTGGTGAGCCCCAGCAGCAGTCGGTCCCTGTACGAGGGCTCCGGAGCGACCACCGGCCTGGCCGCGCTCGAGCGCAAGGGCGTCGCGTCGACGCTTCGCTCGGGACGCTCGCGCCTACGGGCGCGTAGGACGCCGCCGATGAGCGCGACCAGCACGGCGACCGCCCACGCGCCCGCCCAGAGAACGAGGGTCGACGACATCGGATCCTGCACGATCGGAAGGCTCCCGACGCGTCGGTCAGGCGCTCGCGGCCATGCCGGTCTCCCCGCCGTGTCCGGCGAGCGACACCGAGACCACCTGCGAAACGCCCGGCTCGGGCATGGTCACTCCGTACAGGGAGTGACAGGCTTCCATCGTCCGCTGGTTGTGCGTGATCACGATGAACTGGGTCCGCTCGCTCATCCGCGTGAGCAACGCGTTGAAGCGGCTCACGTTCGCGTCGTCGAGCGGCGCATCGACCTCGTCCAGCAGGCAGAACGGTGTTGCCCGCAAGCTGAACAGCGCCATGATCAAGCTCACCGCGGTCAACGCCCGCTCGCCGCCCGACAGCATCGAGTTGCCGACCTTCTTGCCCGGCGGCTGCGCCTCGATCTCGACGCCGGTATCGAGCAGGTTGCTGGGATTGGTGAGCTTCAGGCAGGCATTCCCGCCACGGAAGAGCTCGACGAAGATCTCGCTGAACTTCTCGTTGGCGCGCTCGAAGGTCTCCCGGAATCGGGTGCGCGTCGTGCGACTCAGCTCGGCGATGGTGCGGTTGAGGTCCTCCATCGACGTCTCGAGGTCGCTGCGCTGCGTCTCGAGGAACCCGAGGCGCTCCTCGAGCTCGCGCGCGTCGGCGATTGCCGTGACGTTGACTTCACCCAGCCGCTGGATGCGATCCTTCAGCTCGCCAACGCGGGCTCCAGCCGCCGCCGCGTCGAAGCTTTCAGGGGCTGCGAGGGTCGACGCCTCGACCCCGTGGCGCTCGAGCGTGTATCCGGCGAGCGCGTCGAGCTGCGCGCGCCGTTCCGCGAGCCGAACGTCGAAGCCGCCGCACACGCCGCGCACCTCTTCGAGCGTGCGGCGCGCGGTCGCCAGACTTTCCTCGGCTTCGCGCAGTCGCTCCTGCGTGGCACGGGCCTCGGTCCGCGTCTCCTCCATCTCGCGCTCGCAGCGTGTGAGCACCTCGCGTCCCTGCTCGAGCTCGGTGGCGAGCTGCGTCAGCATCTCGCCATTGCCTGCACGCTGACGTTCGAGCTCGGCGAGCTCCACCTCGAGGGCACCGATGCGCGCGGCCAGGAGACCACGCTCGTGCAGCAGCCGTTGAAGCTCGGCCTCGGCCTTGCCGAGCGCCTGGCCCAGCGAAGACTGCTCGTCGCGACACAGGTCGCGACGAGCCCGGCAGCCGTCGAGAACACGTCGCTGCGCTTCGAGCTCCTGACCGGTCGCTGCGACGCGTGCCTCTCCCTCGGCGACCGCTTGCTCGCGAAGACGCGCCTCCTGATCCGCTCCTCCGAGCCCTTCGGTCGCCCGCGCGGTCGCTTCCTCCGCCGTCGCGAGCTCCGCTTCGGCCTCACCGACACGGGACTGCGCCGCCTGCAGGTCCCGCTGCGCCGCCCCCTGGGCGTGCTCGGCCGCGACCAGTGCAAGGGTGGCCGAGTGCGCCTGCGCATCGAGCTCACGGAGCCGCGACGCGAGCGTCGCGCACTCATCGCGCGCCTCACCCAGCCGCAGCTCGATGGCAGCGAGTCGCACCTCGTCCTGCGCGAGCTGCGCGGTGAGCTCACCCAGCGCTCGGCGGCGCGCCAGGAGCTCCGTGCCACGCACTCCCCTACCGCCCGTCACGATGCCGCGCCGGTCGAGGACGTCGCCGGCACGCGTGACCCATGCGAGCCCGCCGCCGTAGGTGCGCCAAGCGTGGACCGCGGCGTCGAGATCCTCGGCGAGCGCGACCGATCCGAAGAGAGCACGCCGCAGGTCCTCGTGCCCACCCCGCACGCCGATGCGGTCCCCCAGCCACTCGGTTCCTGCCGGCAGCGCATCTTCGCCACGCGGTTCGCTGCGCGGCTCCACGGGCACCAGGGACACGCGCCCATCACCGACCCCACGCAGCCCGACGGCGAGTGCGGCGCCGTCCTCGGGGCGCTCGACCAGCGCGCCGCGCAGCAGATCGCCGAGCACCGCCGCCACGGCCGGCTCGAGCTCGGTCGGGATGTCGAGCGCGTCCACGACCAGGCCACGCGGCCGCGGCTCGAGGCCCATGACCGTCGTGATGCCCTCCGCGTAGCCGTCGAACGCCTGCTCTCGGCTCTTGAGGCCGTCGAGCCGGCCGCGCACCAGCACCATCGCCTCGCGCAGAGCCCCGTGACTCTCCTCGAGGCGGTGCATCTCCTCCTCCCCTGCCCGGAGGGCGGCGGCAGCCGCCACCTGATCGGCAGACAGCCGCGCGTGCGCCGCCTTCGCCGCGTCGAGTGCCGCCGCGCGCTCGGCCGCGTGGCCCGTCGTCGTCGCGAGCTCGCTGCGACGCGTGTCGAGGCGGTCGCGCGCGCGATCGCGACGCTCGCGAACCCCACCGAGACGAGCCGCCCACTCCGCGCGGCGCTCGCTCGCACTGGCGAGCCGACCGCGCTCCGCATTGAGTCCGGCGAGGGCCTGTGCGTGCTCCTGCTCGCAGCGCGCGTGTACCGGGCGTAGCTCCTCGAGCTCCCGTTCGACAAGGGCGAGCGCCTCCGCTGCGGCGCGCGAGCGCGCACGCGCCTCCTCGGCGACCCGCGTCGCCTCGCCGGTCGAGTCGGCGAGCGCCGCCTCACGCGAGCGAAGCCCGCCGAGCTCCTCGCCGTCGCGCGTCGAGCGCAGCTCGATGGCGCGGTTGGTGTCCTGGAGTGCCGCCTGCCGCTCCGTACTCCGCACGACGGCCTCGCTCGCGTCGCCAAGGCGCGCGAACGCGCCTTCGATCCGCTCGCTCACGAGACGCTCGGCCGAACTCGCCTCCGCGCGCAGCGCTTCTTGCGCCTGCACCGTCTCCTGCGCCGTGCGCGTGGCGTCCAGAGCCCGCGCCAGCTCGGACTCGAGCCCGACGATCTCGGTCGACAGGGCGCCCCAGCGCTCCGCGGCGAGCGCCAGCTCGGTTTCGCGCAGCTCCCGCTCGAGCGCACGGAACTCCTCGGCTCGCTTCGCCTGCCGGCGCAATGCCGACAGCTGGCGCTCGATCTCGCGCATCACGTCCTTGACGCGCGACAAGTTCTCCACCGTACGCTCGAGCTTGCGCTCGCACGCGAGCTTGCGGCTCCGGAACAGAGTCGTGCCCGCGGCCTCCTCGATGAAGAGCCGCAGCTCCTCGGGCTTCGCGTTGACGATCTGCGTCACCCGGCCCTGCTCGATCATCGCATACGCCTTGGGCCCGACGCCGCTGCCGAGGAAAAGCTCGGTGACGTCGCGCAGGCGGGCCGGAGCGTCGTTGATGAAATAGTGCGATTCGCCCGAGCGGAAGATCTGACGCTTCACCGTGAACTCGGAGAGACGTGCGACGTGTGCCGCGAGGCCGTCTTCCTCGCTCGCCACCGGCAGCGACGTGTCCGTCTGCTCGAAGGTGAGCACGACCTCGGCGATGTTGAGGGGGGGGCTCTTCGCGTTGCCGACGAAGATGACGTCCTCCATCTCCTTCGCCCTGAGATGCTTGACGCTCTGCTCGCCGAGCGCCCAACGGATCGCGTCCGCCACGTTCGACTTGCCGCAGCCGTTCGGGCCCACGACCGCGTTCAATCCCATGTTCAGGGACAGGCGCGTGTGATCCCGAAAGGACTTGAAGCCGAACAGCTCGATCTGACGGATGCGCACACCCACCTCCTCGTCACACCCACGCGCACCGACGCCGGCGTGCGTCCGGGCTATCCCACCAAATTGTGGTGCGAGTCAAGACGAACCACAATCCGTTGAGGTTCGCGTCAGCAGACCTCCTCGGCCTGGAGGCCGTCGAGGAAGGACAGGAAAGGTCGCCACTCGCCGTAGCGCTGGTGTCCGAACGCCTCGCCGAGAAACGGTGTCCAGGCGGGCCGTGTCGGACGGCGCAGCAGGCGGATACCGGACTGCTCGGGGGTGTGGCAACCCTTGCGACGATTGCACGCGTGACACGAGCAGACGACGTTCTCCCACGTGGAGAGGCCGCCCTGCGATCGTGGCACGACGTGATCCAGGTTCAGCTCGCTGCGCGGCAGACGTCTCCCACAATATTGGCAGGTGTCGCGGTCCCGCGTGTACACGTTGTGGCGCGAGAAGCGTACGTGACGCCGCGGAACCCGATCGTAACCGACCAGCACGATGACCCGCGGCACGGGCATCGCACTCCCGACGAGCCCGAGGGTCGGTCCGGCGATGCCGAGCTGGCACCAATCGGGAAAGTCGAAGGTCTGGTACTGCGCGTCCACGGCGCGGGCGACTCCTTGGTACAGCATCACGCAGGCCCGGCGCACCGTGGTGACGTGGATCGGGAGAAAGGATCGGTTCAGGACGAGGGTCTTGGAACGCAGGACCTCGCGCGGGCGCACGCGAGACCCGGACTCGGCCGCAGGGGCCCGCTCAGTCCCTGGCGCGATCGCCCCGCTCATGGATGCTGTGCACGGAACCGTCCACCGTTTCTCCGCAAGCGCGACGTAACGGTGCCGCCCCGCACAAGTCAAGGAGCCGGCAAAGGTCTTGCTCTTTCGACGGCCATTGGATAGCGTCCGCCCACATGACGACCGCGCCACGCGCGTGGGCTCCGGGGATGCCTTCACGCCGTGCCGCGCTGCTCCCAGGAGCTGCCAGGATCGCGGCCGACGCCCGCTGTGCGTCGACGCCCACTCGCCGTGGCGACGCGTCTGCCGACAAGCCTGCGGCGGGTTGACGTGCAGAAGCGCATCATCATCAACAGCTCCGCGATCGAAACCCGGGTCGCTCTCTGCGAGGGCAACGCGCTTGCAGAGCTCCACGTCGAGAGCGGTGGCGAGCAGTCGATCGTCGGGAACATCTACAAGGGGAAGGTCCTGCGTGTCCTGCCCGGCATGCAGGCTGCGTTCGTCGAGATCGGCCTCGACAAGGCGGCCTTCATGCACGTGTCGGACTTCTGGCGCGCTCCGGGATCCGACGGCGTCGACGGCCCCCCGCCGGAGCTGACGAGCGACCTCGACCTCGAGCCCTCGCTGGCCGCCTACGCCGAGGACATCGATGGCGAAGCCTCGGACGCGACCGAGCCCGCGCCGCCGCTCCCGGCAACCATACCCGCTCCTGAACCGATCGGTATCGGCGACGAGGATTCTCCTTCCGGAGAGGACGCCGCCCCGGCCGACGATCCGGAGGACGCCCCCACGGACCCGGCCGAGGATTCCGGCGACTCCACGCCGAAGCAGCGTCAACGCGAAGAAACCCCGATGCCGTCCATCGAGGAGGTCCTGACCAAGGGGCAGGAGATCCTCGTGCAGGTGTCCAAGGAGCCGATCGGATCGAAGGGTGCGCGCATCACGTCGCACATCTCGCTGCCGGGCCGCTACGTGGTCTACATGCCCACGACCGACCACATCGGGGTGTCGCGTCGGATCGAGGACGACAAGGAGCGTCAGCGGCTGCGCGACATCGTCGCCACCGGACGCCCGAAGGGCTCGGGCGGGTTCATCGTCCGCACCGCGTGCGAAGGCGTGAGCAAGCGCGAGATCGTCGCCGACATGCGCTTCCTGTCGCGGCTATGGACCAGCATCGTCAAGAAGAGCAGCGGTGCGACCGCTCCCGCCCTCCTCCACGCCGATCTGGACATCGTCCTGCGTGCGATCCGCGACCTGTTCACGAGCGACGTTCGACAGGTCGTCGTCGACCGCCCGGACGACCACAGGCGGGTGATCGACTTCGTCGACAACGTGCTGCAGCCCAAGCTCAAGTCGCGCGTCGAGCTGTACGACGGGATCGAGCCGATCTTCGATCACTTCGGCATCGAGAACCAGGTGAATCGCGCTCTCGAGCGCCGTGTCTGGCTCAAGTCGGGCGGCTACCTGGTGTTCGATCAGACAGAGGCGCTGACGACGATCGACGTGAACACCGGGCGCTTCGTCGGCAAGAAGACGCACGAGGAGACCGTCCTCAAGACCAACCTCGAGGCGGCGCGCATCGCGATCGACCAGCTCCGGCTGCGCAACATCGGCGGCATCATCATCATCGACTTCATCGACATGGAGAAGGCGGCCAACCGGAAGAAGGTGAGCGAGGCGCTCGCCGAGGCCGTCAAGCGCGACAAGGCACGCACCAACATCCTCCGCATCTCGGAGCTCGGCCTGGTCCAGATGACGCGCAAGCGAACGCGCGACAACCTCCGCCAGCTCGTCACCATTCCCTGCTCGACGTGCAGCGGCGACGGTCGGCTCAAGGCGGTGGGAACGCTCGCTTCCGAGGTGCTGCGCATGGTTCGCCGCCAGGTCTCGACTGCCGGCCACGTATCGCGCATCACCCTTACCGTCCCGACGGAGGTCGGGGCTGCGCTACAGGGTCCGCTCCGTTCCGGCGTGGACGAGATCGTCGAGAAGCTCGGCGTGCGGATCACGATCCGCGTCGACGGCAAGCTGCCACGCGACCGCTCGGAGCTTCAGATCGCCTCGGCGCCGGCCGAGGGCGGGCTCGCGGGCGAGGCGCAGGCCGCGGTCGCGGGTGGAGAGCCGGCCGTCAACGAGTCCTGAGCGATCGGGTAGCTCAGCCGGGCGACGGCCCGGCCACGGGCCCCCCGAGGTCGAAGCGTCGGTACACCGGACGCTCGCCTGCGGCCTCCTGACGCAGCCCGATCGCGACCACGCGACCGGTGCGCGGCTGGTAGCGCACCTGCGCCTCGCTGTGCGCGAGCGACTCGCCGCTGCGACGCAGGGCGAGCACGACGCGGCCCAGACAGCGTTCGAAGTCGTCGCGGTCGACCGCCCCCGGCGGCTCGGCCGTGCCGTGCACGAAGTCGCGCAGAGCGATCGTGAAGCTCTCGTCGTCGGCCGACTCGCGCAGGCACTCCGCCGCGACTCGCGCGATCTCGGCCGCGTCATGGCGAAGCCGATCGATCTCGCGATCGACCCGCATCACCTGCTCGAGAAGATGCGCGCGCTCGTCGAGCAGCGAGCGCAACCGGCGCGACAGAATGTCGTGTCGCGAACGCTCTACGACGGCGTCGTGGCGACCCGCGTCAGGCTGCGATTCCCGCGTCATCTCCTTGCTTTGTGACATTTCGTCAGCCTATACATGCCCTGGCCGGTGCTTGCCCAGAGGAGGTGGTGAGATGGAGTTGCCCAAGTGCCAGAAATGCAACAACGGGTTGCTGATCCCCCTCTCGGACTACGGGCAAGAAGGCGCCACCGTGATGTTCAAGGCCTGGGTCTGCACCAACCCGGACTGTGGCTTCTCGCTCCGCATCGACAAGGGTGAGGTCACCTTCGGACGCCGCATCGAGCACAAGCACTGAGCAGCACCACGAGGACCACCAGCCACTGACGGGACATCTGAGGTGTCGATGGTTCGCCGGCCACGAGGGGATGAAGCGCCGCTCGGTGCCTTCATCTGACGTTCACACCGGCTTCGCCGCCCACGAGGGGATGACGGATCGCTGGGTGGCCTCATCTGACGGAGGAGCCAGGCAACGTGTGCGGACCGCTCGAGAAGCTCGGGCCGTGAGCTCGGGCGACACCAGCATCCCGACGAGCCTCCGCCGAACGACCGCCTGACGCCCGTGGGGGATCGACCGGCTCGAACCCGCTCGCCCGGGAGCTCGCAGACCAAGCGCAGCCGCGTCGCCAGATCGGTGACCACCGGCCCCACCGCCGCCGAAGCGGTCAAGAAGATCCGCTCCGGCGACCACGTCTTCATCGGATCCGGCTGTGCGGAGCCGCAGAATCTGGTCCGCGCGTTCGCCGACGACGAGCACATCGTCGAAGGCGAGATCCTGCACATCCTGACGCTCGGCGTCGCCCCGTACGCCGATCCGCGCTTCCCGGGTCGCTTCCGACACAACGCGCTGTTCATCGGCCCGAACGTTCGCGACGCGGTGCACGCCGGGCTCGCCGACTACACACCGGTCTTCCTGTCGGAGATCCCCCGTCTCTTTCGCAGCGGCCGGCTCCGGGTGGACGTGGCGCTGATCCAGGTGTCGCCGCCCGACCGCGCGGGCTACGCGAGCCTCGGGATCTCGGTCGACGTCGTGAAGAGCGCCGTCGAGATCGCCGACGTCGTGCTCGCCGAGGTCAACCCCGCGATGCCTCGCACGCACGGCGACAGCTTCGTCCACGTGCGCGACCTCGACGCGATGGTGCCGAGCGACACGCCGCTGCTCGAGCTGCCGCGGATCGAGCCGGACGCCGTGGCGCAGGAGATCGCGCGCAGCGTCGCGCGACTCGTTCCCGACGGTGCCACGCTGCAAATGGGCATCGGCGAGATCCCTCAGGCTCTGACACCCTTCCTCGAGAGCAAGCATGACCTCGGCATCCACACCGAGATGCTCACCGACGGGATCGTGGACCTGATCGAGGCCGGGGTCGTGACCGGACGGCGGAAGAGCGTCCACCGCGGAAAGGTAGTCACTTCCTTCTGCATGGGCAGCCGGCGCCTGTACGACTACGTCGACGACAACCCGTCGTTCGAGTTCCTCGGCGTCGACTGGGTCAACGATCCGCTCGTGATCGCGCGCAACGACGACATGATCGCGATCAACTCCGCGCTCCAGGTCGATCTCACCGGCCAGGTATGCGCCGATTCGATCGGCCACAAGTTCTTCAGCGGCATCGGCGGGCAGGCGGACTTCATCCGCGGCGCGAGCCGGTCGCGCGGCGGCAAACCGATCATCGCGATGCGCTCCACCGCGCAGCAGGGCACGGTGTCGCGGATCGTTCCGGTGCTGAACGAGGGAGCCGGCATCGTCACCACCCGGGGCGACGTTCACTACGTCGTGACCGAGTACGGCGTCGCGAACCTGTACGGCCGGACCGTACGCGAGCGCGCCCTCGCCCTCATGTCGATCGCGCATCCCGACTTCCGGAGCGAGCTGCTCGATGCCGCCCGCGAGCGCCGCTACGTGATGCCGTCGCAGATCCCGCTACCACCAGGGGGCGTCCCCTATCCCGCCGATGCGATCTCCGAAGGGAAGCTCGGCGACGGACGCCGGGTCCTGTTCCGACCGCTCCGCCCCGACGACGAGCGTGCGCTGCGCGACCTGTTTCACTCGCACTCGGACGAGACGATCTACCTGCGCTACGGAACGCCGCTCAAGCGGCTGGCACCGCGACAGGTGCAGCAGTTCGTCACGCTCGACTACGACCAGCGGATGGCGATCGGTGCCTTCATCGCACCGAGCGAACTTCCCGGCGTCGACCTCGACCGCCTGATCGGCGTCGCACGGTACGATCTCGACCAGGCGACGAACCTCGCCGAGTGCGCGTTCGTCGTGCACGACGACTTCCAGGGTCAGGGACTCGGCTCGCAGCTCCTGCAGCTCCTCATGCGCTACGCGCGGAGCCGGCAGATCGCCGGCTTCACCGCGCAGGTGCTGGCGCGCAACGCGCGCATGATGCGCGTGTTCGCACGCGCGTGCTCGCCGATGACGAGCCGGCTCGTCGACGGCAACTACGAGCTCTCGTTTCGCTTCAACCAGATCGACAAGGCACGCCGTCAAGAAGGTCGTGAGCTCACCCCCACGCCGGCGGCCGCGGCACGTCCCACGCCGCCTGCGCCCGACGTCGATCAGCCTTGACGGCACGTGGCGACCCGCTCGAGCTGGCCGTCGGAGACCACCACCACCTCGCCGTCGCGATCGCTCTGCAACCACGCCGCGCCCATGCTCGCATGGCGCCGGCGCACCTCCAGCGCCGGGAAGCCGAATCGGTTCTCGGCGCCGAGCAGCGCGACCGATAGCGCCGGTCGCGCCGTCGCCACGAACGCGCGCGAGCTCGACGTGCGGCTACCGTGGTGCGGCACCTTCACGACCGTGGCACCGACCAGCTCACCGCGCCGCAGCAGCTCCGCCTCGCCCGATGCTTCGACGTCGCCGGTGAGCAGCAGTCGCGTCGCCCCGTATGCGACGCGCAGCACCAGCGAGCCGTCGTTGCGCGAGCGAGCGTCGGAGGTGCTCATCGGGTGGACGACGCGCAGCTCGGTACCGTCGTCGAGCACCCGGGTCGTACCGCTGACGGCCCTCCGCCGCACGACGCGACGCTCGTCGAGCACCGACGACGCCGCACGGTAGCTCGCGCTCGTCGAGCCCTGCCCGCTCGACCAGAACTCCTCGATCGGCACCTGTCGTGCCACCGCGGCGAGGCCGCCGTGGTGGTCGTGATCCGGATGGGAGAGCACCATCACGGCGAGGCTCCCGAGTCCGGCGCGACGCAACGCCGGGATCACCACCCGCGCGCCCGGATCGTACGCGCCCCCGAGGCCACCCGCGTCGACCAGAACGCCCCGTTTCCCAGGCGTCCGCACCAGAATCGCATCGCCTTGACCGACGTCGAGGAACCGCATGACGAGCCGCGGCTCGAACCGCTCGTGCAGCCAGCCCAGCGCGACTCCGCCGAGCAGCAGCAGCGCGACGACAGCGGTCATCCGGCGCACGCGACCACGCGGCGCGACAGTGGCCGCGAAGGCCAGCAGCAGCGCGGTCACGTGCACCGCGGAGGGGAGTCCCGCGTCGAGGGCCGCGCCGGGCAGGTCCGCGAGCCACACGACGAGCCGGTTGCACGGTGCGATCACGCTCGCCGCGAGCGCGATCGGCAACGCCGCAGCCGTGCTCGCAAGCGGCAGCATCGCCGCCCCGGCGAGCCCGAGCAGCAGAGCGAGCGATCCCACCAGCGGGACCACGACGAGGTTCGCAACGACCCCGAGCAACGCGACCGAACCGAAGTGGTAGGCGGTGATGGGTCCGGTGACGACTCCGGCAGCGACCGCCGCCACCACGGCGCCCAGGAGACCCCGAGCAGCGCGACGCGCGCGCGAGGAGACGGTGTGCACCTCGTGTCCAGCGACGCACGCAGGCCACGAGGCGAGCCGCCCGCCGACGGCGAGAAGCGCGGCGACCGCTGCGAACGACAGCTGAAACGACGCCTCCGCCGCGACGCCCGGATCGCCCGCGCAGAGCAGCAAGGCCGCCGCCGAGAGCGCGCTCCACGCGTCCGGACGTCGCAGCAGCGCGACCGCTCCGAGCCCGAGCGCACCCATCGCCAGCGCGCGCATGGTGGCGACGGCCCCCCCGCTCAGGAGCGCGTATCCCGTCGCCGGAGCGAGCGCCGCGACCGCCGCCCAGCGCACGACCAGGGTACGGAGCGCGAGATCCCCGCAGCGCACCAGGAGCCAGCGGAGCGATCCGAAGGCCGCCGCCGCGACCACCGCGATGTGCAGGCCGGAGACGGAGAGCACGTGCGCCGTTCCGGTGCGCGCGTACGCATCCCTCAGCGGCGACGGAATCGCGCTCTGGTCGCCATAGATCAATGCGGACAGCACCGATCGCTCCGCCACGGCCGGTACGGTCTCCGCGAGCGCGCGGCCGATCCCACGCCGCACCGCGAACAGCAGCGCACGAGGGTCGCCGGCACCTCCGGTCCAGGGCGTGACCTCCACCGCGCGGTCGTCGCCTACCGCGGCCACCGCCACGACGCCCTGCCGCCAGGCGGCTCGCGCGAAGCCGTCGACGCCGTCGTTGCAGAACCCGCGCGGCGGCCGCGTCGCGGCTCGCGCCGCGACGTGGTCGCCGACGCGCCACGGTCGCGACGTCTGCCAGATCGCGAGACGTACGACCTCCCCCCGCGCGAGCTCGGGCGTCGCCTGCGTCAACGACAGGTCGAGCGAGACGCCCGTGCGACCAGCGCGGGCTCGATGGAGGCGCACCGCCACGACGCGGCCCCGGATCGACTGCGCGGCAGCAGGGAAACGTTCGGCGCTCCCCGTTCGGGCGCGCTCGTCGTACCATGCCTGCAACGCACCCAGGGCCGCGAACGACGCGACGAGGACCGACGCCGTCCCGGCCGCCCGGTGCGCGCCCACGAGTGCCGGCGCACCCGTCGCCGCTGCAATCGTCAGCAGCAGCGGGCGCGTTCCGGCGGCGCCGAGCGGCTGACCGAGGAGCAGGCCGAGCGCGCAGGCGGGCAGCCACCAGCGCCACGCGAGCGGCCGCAGCACCGAGATCTTCCGCACCGTCCGCGCCGCGGTCTCCACGCCGGTGCCTCGCCCGCCGCGATGCCGCGCGACAGCGCGCGCTCATTGCTCGGGTCGACATGACTCGCCGGCCGGCGAGAGGGTCTGGTCAGACGGCGAGGTCGGTGCCGAGTGCGCTCTTGATCCGCTCCGCCAGCGCCCGACCGAAGCCCGGAACGGCCGCGATCTCCTCGACGGCGGCAGCGCGGACGCGCGTCAGGCTGCCGAAGTGCCTCAGCAGCGCGCGACGACGCTCCTCGCCGATCCCGTCGATCGCCTGCAGCGGCGACGTCATGCGCGCGCGGTCGCGCAGCTTCTGGTGGTAGGTGACGGCGAAGCGATGCGCCTCGTCGCGAACCCGCTGCAGCAGAAAGAGCGCGTTCGAGTTCCGCGGCAGGACGACCGGGTTCTTGCGGCCAGGTAGGAACACGCGCTCCTCGAGCCGCTCGATCTCCGGCGCCGTCGGGCTGCGCTCGACGCGCATCTTGGCGAGGCCGACCACGTCGAGCTCGCTGATGCCCAGGTCCGCGCACACCGCCGTCGCAACGCCGAGCTGGCCGCGACCACCGTCGATCACCAGCAGGTCTGGCAGGTCACCCTTCTCGAGCCCGGCGCGCAGGCGACGCCCGAGCACCTCGCGCATGCTCGCGAAGTCGTCCGTGCCGACGACCGTACGCACGCGAAATCGCCGGTAGCGCTGCGTGTCCGCGCGGCCTTCGTCGAACGACACCACCGAGCCCACGGTCTCGCCGCCCTGGAACGTCGAGATGTCGACGCACTCGATGCGCTTCGGCGGATTCCGCAGCAGCAGGCGCTCCTGGAGCTCGCGCGCGGTCTTCTCGGAGCGCTCCTGGTCGTCGCGCCGCTCGAGGAAGGCCTGGCGCGCGTTCGCCTCCGCCAGCTCGACGAGGCGAACCTTGTCGCCACGACGCGGCTTGAAGATCGTCACCGCGCGTCCCTTGCGATCGCGCAGCAGCTCGGCACGCGCGTCCGAGTCGTCGATCTCGACCGGCAGCAGGACCTCGTCCGGGACGAAGCGCTCGCCCTGGTAGAACTGCGTCAGCAGCGAACCCAGTACTTCCTCGTCGGGCAGCTCCCAGTCGGCGAAGCCGAACGACTGGTTCGCGGTGATCTTGCCCGAGCGGATCAGGAGCACCTGCGCTTCGATGTAGCCGCCCTCACGGTAGATGCCGAAGACGTCGGCGTCGCCGCCGCCGTGCCGCACGGCTCCCTGCTGCTCCCCGGTCTTCTCGACCGCACGGAGCTGGTCGCGGTAGCGCGCCGCCTCCTCGAAGCGCAGATCGGCGGCGGCGACCCGCATGCGCTGCTCCAGCAGCCCGCGAAGCTGCGTGCTCTTGCCTTCGAGCAGCAGGGTCACCGCGCGCAGGTGCTGCTCGTACTCGCCGCGGTCCACCGGCAGTACGCACGGGCCCAGGCAGCGCTTGATCTGGTACTCGAGGCACGGGCGCGTGCGGTTCTTGAACACCGGATCGCTGCAGGTGCGCAGCGGAAACACCTTTCGGATCACGTCGAGCGTTTCGCGCACGGCCGAAGCCGAGTGAAAAGGCCCGAAGTAGCGGCTGCCGTCCCGCGCGATGCGCCGCGTGACCAGCACGCGCGGCCAGGCGTCGTTCGTGATCTTGACGCTCACGTACGACTTGTCGTCCTTCAGCCGGATGTTGTAGCGCGGCTTGTACTGCTTGATCAGGTTGTTCTCGAGGATCAGCGCTTCCTTCTCGCTGCGCGTCACGAGGCACTCGAGATCACCGACCTTTCGCACGAGGAACTGAACCTGGTAGCGCTCGTCGCCGCCCCGGAAGTAGCTCTGCACTCGCGGCCGCAGGCTCTTCGCCTTGCCGACGTAGATCACCTTCCCGGCGTGGTCCTTGAGCAGGTACACGCCGGGCTCGGAGGGAACCGCGGCGACCTTTGCGGCGAGCCGCGCCGCGCGCTCGCCGCCTTCCACCCGCTCCTGAGCGTCCTCGTCCGTCACGCGCCACCGATGGTAGTGTTCGGGCGGCCCGCGCGCAGGCCCCGCGCCGGCGCCCTCAGCGCGGGCCGCTCTTGCGCCGGCCGGCCGCGGCCGCACGGCCGCGCTTCGCGCCGGTCGCGGCCCGCGCATCGCCACCGCGCGCGGGCGGCGGCGACGCGACTCCGAACGGCGCTCCCTCGAGCGCGCGCAGCCGGTCGCGCAGCTCCGCGGCGCGCTCGAAGTCGAGCGCCTCGGCGGCCTCGCGCATCGCCTGGCGGATCTCCGCCGCAGCGCGTGGCAGATCGTCGGCGGCGGCCTCGCGCTCGGCGAGCTCCTCCGGCGTCAGCACGGGCACCGTCGCGTAGTCCGCCTCGTAGACCTCGACCAGGGGCGAGCCGATCGCCTTGCGCACCGACTCGGGCGTGATGCCGTGCTCCTCGTTGTAGCGTCGCTGGATGTCGCGGCGGCGCGTGGTCTCGTCGATCGCGTGGCGCATCGAGTCGGTGACGTGGTCGGCGTACATGATGACGAGACCGTTGACGTTGCGCGCCGCGCGGCCGATCGTCTGGATCAGCGAGCGCGACGAGCGGAGATAGCCTTCCTTGTCGGCGTCGAGGATCGCCACCAGCGACACCTCCGGCAGGTCGAGCCCTTCGCGCAGCAGGTTGATGCCGACCAGGACGTCGAAGTCGCCGCGCCGGAGCGCACGGATGATCTCGACGCGCTCGATCGTGTCGACGTCGGCGTGAATGTAGCGCACCCGTACGCCGACGTCCTGCAGGTAGTCGGTGAGGTCCTCGGCCATCTTCTTGGTGAGCGTGGTGACCAGCACCCGCTCCCGCAGCTCGACGCGCTTGCGGATCTCCTCGAGCAGGTCGTCGACCTGCTCGCGCGCGCCGCGCACCTCGATCTGCGGATCCATCAGGCCGGTCGGGCGGATCACCTGCTCGACGATCACGCCGCCGCTCTTCGCCAGCTCGTAGTCGCCGGGCGTCGCCGAGACGTACACCGCCTGGCGGACGAAGCCCTCGAACTCCTGGAAGTTGAGCGGCCGGTTGTCGAGCGCGGACGGCAGACGGAAGCCGTACTCGACCAGCGTCGACTTCCGCGAGCGGTCGCCGCGGTACATGCCGCCGACCTGTGGGATGGTGACGTGGCTCTCATCGACGAACAGCACGAAGTCCTTCGGGAAGTAGCGCAGCAACGTCGCCGGCGGCGTGCCGGGTTCGCGACCGTCGAGGTGGCGCGAGTAGTTCTCGATGCCGTTGCAGAAGCCCATCTCGGCGAGCATCTCGAGGTCGAACATCGTCCGCTGCTCGAGACGCTGCGCCTCGAGCAGCTTGCTCTCGGCCCGCAGCTCGGCGAGCCGCTCGGCGAGCTCGTCGCGAATGTTCTTGACGGCGTCGTCGAGCCGGTCGCGCGTCGTGACGTAGTGGCTCGCGGGATAGATCGCGACGCGCGCGAGGCCCTTCAGCGTGCGCCCGCGCAGCGGGTCGAACTCGGCGATCGACTCGATCTCGTCGCCGAAGAGCTCGATGCGCAGCGCCGAGGAGTCCTCGTAGGCCGGGAACACCTCGATCACGTCGCCGCGCACGCGAAACGTGCCGCGGTGGAAGTCGACGTCGTTGCGCTGGTACTGGATCTCGACCAGCTTGCGCAGCAGCTTGTCGCGGTCGATGCGCGCGCCGCGCTCGAGGAACACCAGCATCTCGAAGTACTTCTCGGGCGAGCCGAGGCCGTAGATGCAGGACACGCTGGCGACGATCAGGACGTCGTTGCGCTCGAGCAGCGCCTTGGTCGCCGAGTGGCGCATCTTGTCGATCTCGTCGTTGATCGACGAGTCCTTCTCGATGTACGTGTCGGTCGACGGGACGTACGCTTCCGGCTGGTAGTAATCGTAGTAGCTGACGAAGTAGCGCACCCCGTTGTCGGGGAAGAACTCCTTGAACTCCCCGTAGAGCTGCGCGGCCAGCGTCTTGTTGGGCGCGATCACCAGCGCAGGACGGTTCACCCGCGCGATGACGTTCGCCATGGTCAGCGTCTTGCCCGATCCCGTCACGCCGAGGAGGGTCTGGTGACGCGTCCCCGCGGTCAGCCCCTCGACCAGCTCCTCGATCGCGCGCGGCTGGTCGCCCTTCGGCTCGAACGGCGCCTGCAGCCGGAACGTGCCCGGCAGCTGCTCCGGCGCCGATACCGGCTGCCCGCTCATCCTCTCTCGACCGTACCGGTTCCGCTCACTCGAGCGGGAAGACCCAGACCCCGCCGTCGTCGTAGAGGTATGGTAGGACGTCGTCGCCGTAGAGCCCGTCGGCGTCGGCGAGGTGCTCGAAGAACAGCGTCTGGCTCGCGTAGCCGCGGTCGTGCACCTGGCAGTAGAAGCTGTTGCCGATCGGCGCGGGGTACGCGCCCCCGACGACGCCGACGTACATCCCGGGTCGCGCGACCGGGGCGCTAAGGTACCCGCTTCCGAATCCAGGGCCGGTCGGGTTCAACGGTGTGCGTCCGGCCGGGTTCAGCGGGGTTGGGCCGGCCGGGTTCAGCGGCGTGGGTCCCGCGGGACCGAGGAACGGCGGCAGTGGCTTGACGCCGACGACGTGCCCGCCGATCCGGGGCTGGACCCGGCCCGCCCCCGTGGCCTGCGCCAGGCTGCCGTGATCCAGGAGAGCCGTGAACGCGCACGCGCTAGCGAGCGCCGGCAGGATCCGGAGGAAGCGATCGCTGGCCATCATCTATCCTTCCCGCCCTTCCAGCGCTTGTACTTGTCGTCGAACTCACGGCGCTGGCCCGGCGTCATCTCACGATACTTCTGGTAGTTCCGCTGGACCCGCTCGCGCTCGCCCGGATCGAGCTTCTGCCAGTTCTCGTAGCTCCGATCCATGCGCTGACGGCTGGACTCAGGCAAGCTGTTGTAGCGCTGGAGGTTCTGCAGAGCGCGCTGGCGCTCCGTCGGGCTCATTTCCTGCCAGTTGCGCGCGAGCCGTTCGGAGTCACCCCGTCGTGGCCGCGCGTCTCCCGAGGAGACCGCGAACAGCGGCGACACGAGGACGAGCAGCGCCGCGAGAGCGCTGGCGCGGAGTCGGGCCGCGATCCGGGACGATCCTCGCACGGCCCCGCTCAGCCTGCGCCGCCTCGGTCGGGAGACTCGGCGAGCACCGCCTCGAGGTGCTGGAGCTCGTCGAGCTTGCGTACGATCGGGTAGTTCAGGAACAGGTCGGGGCGCTCGAGCAGCTCGCGCGGCGGGTCGATCTCGTTCACGGCCACGGCCACGGACTCGTCCGCCACGGCGTCGAGCCCGACTTCGTCCTCGCTCGTGTCGGTCGGTACGCGCGCGGCGTCGGGCTTCGCCACGGGCGCAGGCTTCGGCGCCGACGCGAGCCGAGCCTCCGGCTTCGCCGTCACCCGCGCGGCGGCCGCCGGCGCGTCGACGAGGGCCGCCTTTCTCGCTACCCGTGTGGGCGCCGGACCCGGCTCCTCGGCATGGTCGCGCGGCAGGCCGACGATCACCAGCGCGAGGCTCGCCGCGAGAGCGAGACCGCCCGCACCAGCCCAGACCGCCGGGCGACGCAGGCCCGCCGCGCGCGATCGGTCCGCGCGCCGCCCGTGCGCCGCGGGCCCGCTCGGGGCTCCGCCCTCACCAGCAGCATCGATGCGAGCCCAGAGCTCGTCGAAGGATCCTCTCGCGACGCCGACATCGACCGACCGCAGGCGACGGGTCACCAGCACGCGGGCCTGACGCAGCGCCCGCATCTCGCCCTGGCAGGACGCGCACGCGGTGAGATGCTCCTCGACCGCACGGCGCTCCCCGTCCGGAAGCTCGCCGTCCAGCAGGGCCACGATCGACCCGACCACCGTCTCGCAGCTCATCGTCTCGCAGCTCATCGTCCGGCGCTCACCCAGCGTCCTCGAGGTATCCCTTCAAACCCGCCTTCAGGCTCCGAGTTGCGCGGAAAATCAAGCTCTTCACCGCCTGCTCCGAGCAGGAGAGGATCTCGCCGATCTGCTGATAGCGAAGCTCCTCCACGCGGCTCAAGACGAGCGCCGTACGCTGGGCCTCGGGGAGCCCGGCGATCAGTGCCGCCAGGCGCTCCTCGAGCTCGCGCTGGGCGCTGTAGCCCTCCCCCTCGGCCGCCATCGGGTCGTGCGGATCCCAGGCCGGCGCGTCGCCGTCCGGGTCGGCCACGTCCACGCGGCTCCGGTGGTCGTGGCGGCGCACCTCGTTCAGACAGAGATTGTGCGCGATGGTGTAGAGCCAGGTCGAGAACCGCGCTCGGGGCTCGTAGCGCTCCCGTGACCGGTAGACCTGCAGAAAGACGTCCTGCGTCAGCTCGTCGGCACGTGCCGACGAACCGACGAATCCCGCCGCGAACCGCGCGACCGGCCCCGAGTGCTTCTCGAACAGCGCACGGAAGGCCTCGCGGTCGCCCTCCTTGACGCGAAGCATCAGCGCCGTGTCCGGATCTTCGACGGGACCCAACAAGGCTAACCCGTCGAACACGCGACCCGGCTGGAGGTCGCGCGTTCGCCCGGCTCGAACGCACGTGGTCGCGGGTTCAGTTTGCTGCCCTCGAATGTATATTGGCCCGGCATGCGCAGACGCGGCAACGATCCGTCGCGCGACGGCGACGCCGCGAGCCTACCAACGCTCCCAGAGCACCTCGAACGGATCCAGTCCTACCTGCGCGGCTGTGGCCTGCTGGCATTTCCCGGCAACGAGTCCCCGCTCCGGCGCCAGCTCGCCGACTTCATGGAACGGCACGAGGACGAGATCGTGCGAACCTGGACGACGACGATCGCGCAGGCGCTCGAGATTCCGCCGGAGCGGCGCGGCAGCCTCGAGCGCGACATCGCCGAAGCGCAGCAACGCTGGAGCGCGCACATCCGCAACCCCGACCACATCGACACGTACGTCCGCTTGCGCGAGGACGCGAAGGGCGGCTTCATCTCGAAGCATCCGCCGTCGCGCTTCCTCGCGAGCCAGCTCAAGATGCGACAGATCGTCGCCGACCTGCTGCACCGCGACCTGCGCGGCAACCCCGACCTTCCCGAGCTTCTCGCGCTGCTCGACCAGGAGTTCTGGGAGCGCGTGCTGCACATCACCGACTTCTTCGTCGAGGCGCGCGAGCACGAGGTCGACGTGCGCGAGCGAGAGATCGCCGACCAGGCGGAGAGCTACCGCCGATCGGTGGACTCGGCCCCGGTGTCGATGGTGACGGTGCGTGCCGACGACGGCGTGATCGCCGATGCCAACCTGGTCGCCGCGCGCGAGATCGGCGGCGGGCTCGAAGGGCGCGTGCTCTGGGAGCTGCACCCCGAGTCCGAGCGCGGCGTCGTGCGCGAGATGCTGGCGGAGACGCGCCGGCGAGGACTCGCCCTGCGCGGAAACCTCCATGTCGAGCGCCCCGGCCGCTCGCTGCTGCCGGTGGACGTGCGCGCCGCCCTGATCGAGTTCGGCGACAATCACACGCTGCAGGTCATGTACGTGGACCTGTCCGAGCGCCGCCACCTCGAGTTTCAGCTCATCCAGTCCGAGAAGATGGCCGCGATCGGCCAGCTCGCGGCGGGCATCGCGCACGAGATCCGCAACCCCCTGGCGATCATCACCAACGCGCTGTACGACCTGGGCGCGCTGCTGCAGGATCCGACGCCGGAGGTGCGCGAAGATCTGCAGATCGCCAGCGCCGAAATGGCACGCGCGCAGGAGATCATCAGCAACCTCCTCGAGTTCTCTCGCGACAGCAAGACCGAGATCCAGGCCGTCGATCTGAACGCGCTGATCGAGCGCACCCTGAAGCTGATGAACAAGTACCTGCAGAACAACGGCGTGCGCGCGCAGAGCGTCCTCGGCGCGGTCGAGGCGTGCGACGTGAACGAGAACGGCATGCGCCAGGTGCTGCTCAACCTCATCACCAACGCGGTGCACGCGATGCCGAAGGGCGGTGAGCTGCGGATCGAGACGAGCGCGCTGCCGCGTGGCCGCGTGCGCCTGTCGATCGCCGACACCGGCGTCGGCATCCCGCCGCAGCGTCTCGGGCGCATCTTCGACCCGTTCTTCACCACCAAGGCGCCGGGCGAGGGAACGGGGCTCGGGCTTTACGTCGTGCACACGGTGGTGAAGAACGCCGGCGGCACGATCGAGGTCCGCAGCACGCCCGAGCGCGGCACGACCTTTCTCATCGAGCTGCCGATCCACCAGCCGAGCCTGATGATCGAGCCCGACGAGGCTGGAGCCGATCAGGTCGCCGGAGAGGACGCGTGAGCGCGCGGATCCTGCTCGTCGAGGACGAGGCCAACATGGTCCGCACGCTGAGCCGGATCCTCGAGCGTGCCGGCTATGAGGTCGCGACCGCGGCGAACGGCAAGGAGGCGCTCACGGCGCTCGACGGCGATCCGTTCGACGTCCTGATCACCGACCTCAACATGCCCGTGATGGACGGCATGAGCCTCTTGCGCTCGATGCAGGAGATCGTCTCGCGCCCGGCGATCATCGTGCTCACCGGCTACGGAACGATCCAGAGCGCGGTCGACGCGATGAAGCTCGGCGCGTCCGATTACCTGATCAAGCCGTGCAACCCCGACGACCTGAAGATCGTCATCGAGCGCCAGCTCGAGCTGCGCTCGCTGCGCCGCGAGGTGGCCAACCTGAAGCGCGAGGTGCAGCGCTACCAGCGGTACGGAGCGCTGATCGGCGACGCCCCCGCGATGCAGCAGATCTACCGTACGATCGCGACCGTCAGCCAGAACAAGTCGACGGTGCTGATCACCGGGGCGAGCGGCACCGGCAAGGAGCTCGTCGCGCGCACGCTGCACGCGAAGTCGCCGTGGTCGCGCGGTCCGTTCGTCGCTGTCAACTGCGGCGCGTTCTCCGAGTCGCTGCTCGACAGCCAGCTCTTCGGTCATCGCCGCGGCTCGTTCACCGGGGCGATCAACGACCAGGAAGGCGTCTTCCAGGCGGCGACCGGAGGCACTCTCTTCCTCGACGAGGTGTCCGAGATCCCGATGACCCTGCAGGGCAAGTTCCTGCGCGCGATCCAGGAGCGCGAGATCACGCCGCTCGGCACGACGCGCCCCATCAAGGTGGACGTACGCCTGGTCGCCGCGAGCAACAAGGACCTGCGCGAGCAGATCCGACATGGCCTGTTTCGCGAGGATCTCTTCTACCGGCTGAACGTCGTCAACATCCACCTGCCACGGCTCGCGGAGCGTCGCGGGGACATCTCCGCGCTGATCGACCACTTCATCGGCGAGTTCGCGCGCTCGTACGGCGTCGCGCCGAAGGTGATCTCGGCGGACGCGCGCGCGCGCCTGGTCGCATACGACTGGCCGGGCAACATCCGCGAGCTGCAGAACGCGATCGAGCGTGCGTTCGCGATCTCGACCTCAGACACGATCGAGGTCGAGGACGTCGCGCCGGCTCTGCCCACGCTCCCGACGTCGCCACCGTCGGCGGTCATCGCCACGGCCCCCGAGGCACCCCGCGACGACGACGCGGGCGCAGCGCCGCACGGCGAAGACCACGCCGAGATCGAAGCCGCGACGGCACCGTCCCTCGAACGGGACGACGCGGTGCCCGTCATCACTCTCGAGGAGGCCGAGCGTCGCGCGATCGTTGCCGCGCTGCGGCAAGCTCGCGGCAACAAGAACGAGGCGGCGCGGGTGCTCAAGATCGACCGTCAGCGTCTGTACCGAAAGATGGAGAAGTATCGTTTGTGAGTAACGTGCCGGTAACTTGCGACAGCGCGGCACTCGTGCGAAGGCTCGAAATCGCACCGGTTTGGCCGCACTCTGGGTGCAAATGGGTGACGAGGAACGAATTCACGTGGCACGATTACTGCGGAACCGCTCACCGAGATGACTCGCTGCATGAAGGTCCTCGTCGCCACGGCGAGCAGCAACCTGCAGAAGCTGATCTGCCGGATGCTGCAACGGAGTGGCTACGTCACCGACGAGGTCGACTCGGCTGCGGCTGCTCTCGAGGCGGTGCGTACCTCGGAATACGAGGCGATCGTCACCGACATGCACCTGCCGGACTGTTGCGGCGCGACACTGGTCAATTCGATGCGTGAAGCCGGCGTCGCGACCCCCGCGATCCTCCTCGTCGAGGAGGAGACCCCGCGCGTCCGCGAGGCGATGAACGTACTCTACTCGACGCAGTGCCTCGCCTCTCCGGACCTCGAACGCCTGCGCGACGCGATCGCGATCGCGTGCGCCGCCGCCGACCGCGGTGACGCTCCCCCGACGCGCCTTCCCGACGCCTGAGGCGACGCGCCGCTCCTCACGAGCCGCGCCAGGCCATCCGCCGGCGACCTTCAGGTCGAGTACGCGGAGTTCAGCTCGACGTAGTCTTTGGAGAGGTCGGTCGTCGTCCTTCGCGCCCTTCCCGGCCCGCGCCCGAGCGCGATCGACACGGTGAACTCGGGCTGCGCCATGACGGCGTGCGCTGCCTCCTTCGCGCCGTCGACACCACCTCCGCGACGGAACACCTCGATGGCGCCGATCTTGATCGACACCTTCGTCGGGTCGACCGCGACGCCGCTGTAGCCCACCGCGCAGGCAATCCGGCCCCAGTTCGGGTCGACGCCGTAGAAGGCCGTCTTGACGAGCTGCGAGCGGCCCACCGCGTCGGCCACGCGACCGGCGTCCGCGTCGGTTCGCGCACCACGCACCTCGATCGTCACCACGCGCGTCGCGCCCTCGCCGTCCCACGCAACCAGCCGCGCCACCTCGCCCGCCACCTCGCCGACCGCCTTCGCCAGCGCGCGCCGCGCAGGCCCGTCGACTCGCGGCACCGCGTTTCCCGCGACGCCGCTCGCGAGCAGGAAGAGGCTGTCGTTGGTGCTGGTATCGCCGTCGACCGAGAGCTCGTTGAACGGACGCGCCGCCACCTCTCGCGCGAGCCTCGCCGCGGTGCGACGGTCGAGCGCCGCGTCGGTCACGAGGTAGACGAGCAGCGTCGCCATGTTCGGCGCGATCATGCCCGCGCCCTTGCCGATGCCGGCGATCGTGACGCGACGGCGGTCGAGCGTGAGCGTCGTCGTCGCGACCTTGGGAAACGCGTCGGTGGTCATGATCGCGCGCGCGAAGCGCCACAGGCCGTCGGCTCGTGCCTCACCCACCGCCTGCGCGATTCCCGCTTTCAGGCGCGGCATCGGCAGCGGCACGCCGATGATGCCCGTCGAAGAGACGGCGACCAGCTCGGGCGCGATGCCGAGCGCACGCGCAGCGTCGGCGCACGCCTCGCGCGCGTCGGCGAGTCCGCGGGGGCCGGTGCACGCGTTGGCGTTGCCGCTGTTCACCACCAGCGCCTGAAGGCGGCCGCGAGCCACCCGCTCGCGTCCGACGACCACCGGTGCGGCACAGAATCGGTTGCGCGTGAAGACCGCCGCGGCGGTGGCAGGCGCGTCGGCGACCAGAATCGCACAATCCGGAGCGCCGCTCTTCTTGATCCCGCACGCGACCCCGGCGAAGCGGAAGCCCGGGACCAGGATCGCCTGCTCGACGACCTCCTTCTTCACGACACCACCAACCGTGCGTGCGCGCCGAACGCGCGTCCCGACGACACCCGACCGCAACCGATCACCAAGCTCACGTCCGCTCCCCCACTCTGCGCTCGTCGTCTCGTTCCGTCACTGCCGCCGCTCCCGGCGCGGCGCGCGCGGCTGGCCGCGCGCCATTGCACGATTCCGTCATTGTCGCCTATGGCTCGATCGGGAGGCGACGATGCAGGCCTTGATCTTTCGACACAGCGTGCCGCGGCAGATCATCACCAAACTGCTCTCCTTCGCAAGCCCGCAGGCGCTCGTCGGCCCGACCTCACCGATGCAGCTCGAGGAGATCCCCGAGCCCGTGCTGCCGGCCGACGACTGGCTCGTCATCCGCACGCACCTCTGCGGGATCTGCGGCAGCGACTACAAGCAAGTGTTCTTGAACGGCAGCCTCGACAACCCGATGACCTCGGTCATCTCGTTCCCGCAGGTGCTCGGACACGAGGTGGTCGGCACGGTCCAGCGGGTCGGTCCGGGCGTCAAGCTACGTCGTGTCGGCGACCGGGTGGTCCTGAACCCATGGCTGTCGTGCGGACCGCGCGGCTTCGCCGAGCCGTGCGCGGCGTGCGCGCGCGGCGACTTCTCGATCTGCGAGAACTTCGCCCGCGGCAACATCCCGCCCGGCATCCACACCGGCAACTCGAGTGCCGCGACGGGAGGCTTCGCGCCGCTCGTACCCGCACACGAGTCGATGGCGATCCCCGTCCCGGACGACGTCACCGACGACGCGGCGGTACTCGCCGACCCGTTCTCGGTCTCGCTGCACGCGATCCTGAAGCGGCCGCCCGAGCCGGGGCGCTGGGCGCTCGTCTACGGCTGCGGCACGCTGGGACTCTGCGCGATCGAGATCCTGAGCCGGCTGTACCCGGGGAGTCCGGTGGTCGCCGTGGCCCGCTTTCCGCACCAGCAGCGCATCGCGCGCCAGCTCGGAGCGCGCGAGGTGATCGCGCACGAACCGGCCGACGCGATCATCGCCGACGTGGGCCGCATCACCGGGGCCGACCTGCTGCAGCCGTGGTTCGGAAAGCCGATGCTGAACGGCGGCGTGGACGTGGTCTACGACACCGTCGGCTACCCCGGCACGATCGAGATCGGCGTGCGCATCACGCGACCGCGCGGAGCGATCGTCGTGACCGGCGTCGAGATGCCGCGACGCTTCGAGTGGACGCCGCTCTACTTCAAGGAGATCCACCTGATCGGCTCCAACGCGTTCGGCGAGGAGGACTTCGAGGGCCGGCGTCGTCACGCGATGGAGATCTACCTCGACCTGGTCCGCGAGAAGCGTGTCGACGTCGTGCCGATCCTCACGCACCGATTCGCGCTCGCCGACTACCGCGATGCGTTCCGCACCTGCCACGATCAGGGACGCTCGGGAGCCGTCAAGGTGCTCTTCACCTACGCGTCGTAGGGCCGCAGCCGGCTGACGCTGGCGACCCGTTGCCATTTCCTACTCGCGTCTGCGGCCGGGAGGGCTACCCATCGGTGCCCTCGCGGGTCCGCTCCGGTGCCGGCGGTGGAACGGCCCCGCCTCCGTCGACGGAGGCGATGAGGTCGCTCAGGGAGTGGCGCAGTCGCCCGAGCGGAAAAGCGTGCCACACGTCCGGGGCTGGTCCGAGCTTCGCGAGCGCGCTGGCGGCGAGGCGTCGCGCACCCGCACGATTCCCTCGTCGAGCGTGGTAGGACGCCACGGCCGCCTGGATCACGCCCTGCAGGACGGTGCGCTGGTCGCCGCTGGCGACCCGCCACGCCGGCTCGAGCACCTCGTGCACCTCGAAGAACAGCCCGTGAACCGAAAGCTGCGCGGCCTGCGCAAGGCGTGTGGGGAGGGATTCGCCGCGGGGCGCGTCGACCAGCGCGCGCGCGTACGCGTCCAGCCGGGCACGCGCCCGTCGCGCGAGGCCGGGCGGCGCATCTCGGCCGGTCGTCGTTCTCCGCACCGTGGCGACAGCGACCCGCGCGTCGTGCAGCGTGCGGTCTTCCGCGGCCGCGGGTTCCGCTGCTGCGGCGTCGTCGGCGTCGAGCAGCCGGCAGGCGTGCGCGACGGCGCCGGGCGACGTTTCCGCGGCAAGGTCGCGCAGCAGGAGGTGCACCAGCACGTCGCGGACGACGAGCGGCAACTCGCGTTCGCCGTCGACCGCCTCGTCGTCGGACCGCACGAGTTTACTCTCCCACGAGGCATCGCTACTGCCTAATCCGATGCTCCGCCGCAGCCCGACGCCAGCACCTCCCGTCTTGCCGGTGCCTGGCGGCGATGCGCCGCTCGCGGACGCCGGCGACGCGGGGCACGCGAGGAGCTGGGCAGCCGTCGTCGCCGGTCCGGTGCTCGCGCCGATCGCGATGTGCGCCGGTGCGGCACTGATTGCCGTCCCGTTCCTCGAGCCGCGCCTCTGGCCTCTCGCCTGGCTCGGCCTGGTGCCGCTATTCGCCGTGGCGCCGCGCGCCGCCGGACCGCGTCGCGCCGCTCTCTACGGCCTGCTCATGGGATTCGTCGTCACCGTGATCGGCTTCCACTGGGTGGTGACCACGATCACGCGCTTCGGTGGATTCCCGCTGCCGATCGCGCTGTTCTTCTTCTCGGCGCTGTCACTCTACGGCGCGCTGCCGTTCGCGGGCGTCGCGGCCGCGCTTTGCTGGGCCGGACCGTCGGCACCCCTGCTGCTCGCACCCGCACTCTGGGCCGCGGCCGAGTTCGCGTTTCCCGCACTCTTTCCGTGGCGACTCGCGCACTCGCAGCGCGTGGTCACGATCCTGCTCCAGAGCGGCGACGTCGCCGGACCGTACCTGCTCTCCTTCGTGATGGCGTGGGTCGCAGCGGGCGTCGCGCGCTGGCCGCGCTGGCGAACGCTGATCGCGCCGGCCGTCGCCATCCTGATGCTCCTCCTCTACGGCGGCTGGCGCACCGGACAGGTCGAGGCGCAGATGGCGGCGGCGCCGGAGTTCCGCGTCGGCGTCGTTCAGGGCAACCTGCTGCTCGACGAGAAGCGTCACCGCGACCTGTTCGAGTCGAACGTCGCTCGCTACCGCCGTCTCTCGGCGACGCTCTCGCCCGCGCCCGACCTGCTGGTGTGGCCGGAGACGGTCGTCGAGTGGGGCATCCCGCTCGAGACGCCGACGCTCAGGGGCCTCGATCCGTATCCCGACGCACCCGCACCCCTGCTGTTCGGTGCCGTGGCGTACCGGGACTACGGGCGGCAGACGGAATGGTTCAACAGCGCCTTCCTCCGCCACGCCGACGGCACGATCGGCGGCCGCTACGACAAGATCGTCCTGATGCCGTTCGGCGAGTTCATCCCGTTCGCGTCGATCTTCCCCTGGCTGAAGGACCTGAGCCCGAACACCGGCGACTTTCAGGCCGGCAGTGGGCCCGGCGTCCTGGCGGTCACCGACACGGCCCGGGTCGGGACGCTGATCTGCTACGAGGACCTGCTGTCGGGCCACGTGCGTCGGACCGTCGGCCTCGGCGCGACGCTGCTGGTCGCGGTGACCAACGACGCCTGGTTCGGCGAGAGCGCCGCTCTCCACGAGCACGACAGTCTCGCACTCTGGCGCGCCGTCGAGAACCGTCGGTACCTGATCCGCTCCACCAACACGGGACTCTCGTCGGTCACCGATCCGCTCGGGCGGACGGTCGCGACCCTGCCCAAGCACGCCGCGACCGCCTCCGCCGCGACCGTCCACCTGCTCGACGGAGACACGCCATATCAGCGGTTTGGCGACGCTTTCGGGTATCTCACCCTGGCGCTCTCGATTTCGCTTCTGATATATTGCCGTCGCCCCTGATCGTGCACCGGCGCAAGATGTTGCAGCGCCGGTGGTCGATCGCTTTGAATCGCTCGCGGATCTCTTGGCGCTCAAATTGCTCCACGCGCGGCCCAGTCCTGCTCGCGGCGATCTCGCTCTGGAAGACCGACAGCCACCTGAAGCCACGGGGTTCTGGTCCAGCAATGGCCCTCGAGAACGGTGCGAACCACCGCGACGCGGGCTTCGAGGCAGCATCGGGGAACGGCGAGACGAATGTACTTGAGCTTCTACGGTCTGAGCGAAAAGCCCTTCAGCCAGACCCCCGACCCGAAGTTCCTCTACTGGAACGACCACTACCGCGAGACCATCGCGAGCCTGCGCTACGGCATCCAGGAGCGCAAAGGCTTCATCACGATGATCGGCGAGGCGGGTACGGGCAAGACCACCCTGCTGCGCAAGCTGCTCGACGACCTCGGCCCCGACGTCGTCTCGGTCTTCCTGTTCAACCCCAACGCGAGCTTCGAGGAGATTCTCGAGTACACGCTGAGCGAGCTCGGCATTCCGGCGGCCTCGGGACGCAAGCTGGCGATGATGCAGCGGCTGAACGACTTCCTGCTCGCCGCCTTCCAGGAGGGAAAGAACACCATCCTGCTGATCGACGAGGCGCAGGATCTCGAGACCGAGGTGCTCGAGTCGCTGCGCCTGCTGTCGAACCTCGAGACGTCGACCGAGAAGATCCTCCAGATCGTGCTGTCGGGTCAGCCCGAGCTCGCGGCCCGGCTCGCGCAGCCGAACCTACGCCAGCTGAAGCAGCGCATCGCGGTCCGCTGTCGCATCGAGCCGCTCGGACGCCACGAGCTGGCCGACTTCATCGCGGCACGCCTGTCGGTCGCCGGGGGGCGCAGCGACATGTTCGCACCGGCCACCCTCGACCCGATCTGGGAGTTCTCGCGCGGCATCCCACGGCTGATCAACACGTGCTGCGACAACGCGCTGTTGCTCGGCTACGCCGTCGGCAAGCAGACGATCGACGCCGACGTGATCGCCGAGGTGGTGCACGATCTCGGGCGGATCGACGCTCCGTACGAGCCTGCGCCGGCTGTCGCGCATGTCCCCACCCCGTTCCCGCCGATCGCCGCGGCCCCAGCACCAGCTCCGCCCCCGGCCGCCGAGTCGCCCGCCCGTGCGCCGGCGAGCTCGCCGGCTGAAACGCTCGAAGCCCCGCGCGGCGAAGCCACCGCCAGCCCACCGCCGCTGGAGGCACGCCCCGCCCCGCCGCCCCGGTCGGCGCCGAGCCGACATGGAGCCGTGGCGCCTGCACCGCCCCGGCGACGCGGAATCGCGATCGCGGCCTCGATCCTTCTGATCGTTGCGGTGGCCGCGGCTTGGGTGGCGTTCCGCTGGAACCACGTCCGACCGCGACTTCTCACTCTGCTGGCGGACCCCGATACGGCGCCGAGCGCGCCGTCCGCCGCCCGCGCGATCGACGCCGTGGCCGCGGCAGCGCTCACCCCGTCGCGGTCACCGGCGATGGTGCGCTCCAGTGATGGCTCCGCGGCTCCGGAGCCCGGCGTGGCCGACCCGGTACCCGCCGACCCCGCAGCGGGTTCGGAGTCGGCGACCGGCGACGACGTCGACGTCGCGAGCTCCCCACCAGCGGCGGATACCGCCGGCGGAAGGACGCCCGCAGATGCCGTCTCGGTCGCTGCAGCCCCACCCGCTCCAGCGCATGCCGCCGCGCCCGTGGAGCCTGCCAAGGTCTCCCCAGCGGCCGCCGACGACGCGCCGGTCGCGCGCGAGCCGGATGTCGCGGCCGCTGCCGGTGCGACGCGGGTCGCGTCCGTCGATCCGGCATCGCCGCCGCGCGCCGCGTCTCAAGATCTTCAAGTTCGGCCCCGCACGTCCGGCGGCGGCAAGAAGATCCTCGTCCAGCGTGGGGACACGCTGATGAACCTCGCCGCGCGCGAGTACGGCTACGCGACGTACACGGTGCTCGACGTCGTCAGGTCCGCCAACCCGGACATCCAGGACGTGAACCGGATCATCGCCGGCTCGGAGCTCGTGTTTCCCGACCCCGGCCCGCGGGTGCGCGTGTCCGACAGCGGCGGCGACGTCTCGGTTCTGGTCGCGACCACGCCGGCCCTCGGGCAAGCGCAGGAGATCCAGCGTCTGGTCGGCAGCCGCTATCATCTTCCCGCCGACCTCGAGCCCGTGGCGCTCGGCGACGGCCGCAGCCTCTACAGGGTCTCGCTGCGCAAGGTCCCGGACCAGTCGCAGGCGATGCAGATTGCCGAGTCGCTGGGCAGCATCCTGAGGGACCCGAGCTGATGGCAGAGCACCGGCAGATCTCTGGTGAGGCTGCACGATTCCGGGCGGAGTCTGCACGGCTGCACTCCACGGGCGATCATCGCATCTTGAGAATCTGGACGAAATTGAGGCCTTTCCAGGCCCCGGCCGGTGGTCGCGCCGTACGACGCATGGCGTTGGATTTGCTGCTCATGGGCGCGCGATGGGGGATCTCCAGCAGAGCCGGTGGTTCGTCGTGCGGACGAAGCCGCGCGCGGAAGCGTTCGCTGCCGCGAACTTGCGCAGCAGGGACCTGGAGGTCTACTTGCCCCGGATCGCGCGCACGTTCGTTCACGGCCCGGGAGACGCGCAGGCTGCCGAGCCTCTCTTTCCGGGCTACCTGTTCGCACGCCTCGACCTCGCAACCCAGTTCCACCTCGCGGCCTGGACCCCGGGCGTCGCTCGCTTCCTCAGTCTCGGCGAGCAGCACCCGACCGCACTCGACGACGCCGTCGTGGACACTCTGCGCGCACGCGCCGGCGGCGGCGATCTCCTGCGACCACGTCCCCTCATGCGCCGTGGCGATCCAGTCGAGATCCGCACGGGACCGTTCGCGGGGCTCATGGCCATCATCGACCGGCCGTGCTCCTCGGGTGCGGGGCGAATCCAGATCCTTCTCGATCTCCTTCGGCGGCAAACGCGGCTCGAGCTACCCGCGTCGGCGGTCGCACCCGTCTAGGGGCGGCCAGGACCGGGCCAACGCTCGGTCGAAGATACGGGGCACCGCCGCCCCGGAGCGAAGACACCCTTTCGAAAGATGGGCGGAGCTATGACCGAGGCAAGAAAACAGAGAGGTCGGATCGTCGTAGCCGAACGAGTGATGAGGACGACGTGGTCCATCTCCTCGGTCGGCGCGATCGCCGCGATCGTCCTGCTCGCCACGGCGTGCGGTGGCAGCGCCCAGCGCGGGGCGGCCGGCGGCGCAATGATGACGCAGGCGGTACCGGGCAACCCGGGCAGCGTCGACGGGCCGGGTGGCCTCGACGGCGGCTTCGCGGGCGCCGCGGGCAACTCCGACAAGCTGGTCGACGAGTACAGCTACCGGCTCGCTCCGGGTGATCTGATCGACGTCAAGTTCCCCTACCACCCCGAGGAGAACGAGCGCGTCCCGGTCCGCCCGGACGGACGCATCGGCCTGCAGGTCATCGGCGACGTGATGGCCGCCGGCCTCACGGTCAAGGAGCTCGAGCAGGTGGTCATCGACAAGTCCTCCAAGACGCTGCGCGACCCGGTGGTGAGCATCGTCATCGCCCAGCTGGCGGAGCACAAGGTCTATGTCGGTGGCCAGGTCGCGAAGCCCGGCTTCGTGCCCTACCGCGAGGGCATGACGCCGCTGCAGGCCATCGTCGAGCGCGGCGGTTTCATGGACGACGCGAACACGGACGAGATCCTCTACATCAGCCGGGTCGGAAACGCCGTGCAATCTCAGAGGCTTGACTTGGAAGCAGTCATGGACGGAGAGTCCACCGAGCAAGTCGTCATGTCCCCGGACGACATCATCATCGTCCCGCGGACGTTCATCGGTGAAGCCGACGTTTGGGTTGACCAGTGGATTCGGGGTCTGCTGCCCACCGTTCCCCGCCCTGGCTTCGATCTCAACACAGTGGCTTTCTAGGAGAAGCTCGGGTGGGCAAGACATACGAGGCATTGAAGCGCGCCGAGGCTGAGCGCGCGGCGAAAGCCGCCCGCGAGGCCGGTACGGCCGAGCCGACGACCACGGCCACGGCGACCGCCGAGCAGCCGGCCGGCGGCACCACGATCGAGGCCGAAGGCGGACTGCCGACGCCCGTCGAGCGCAGCTGGTTCCGCTTCGGCAGCCGCTGGCGCAATGGCAACGGGAACGGACACGGCAACGGCAACGGCAACGGTCATCGCAACGGGAACGGACACGCCAACGGCAACGGCAAGTTCTCGTTCGACATCCCGCCGACCACCATCGAGGAGTTCCAGCAGCTCCGGAAGAACATCCTCGCCACCCGATCGGCGCGATCTCTGCAGCTGATGCTGATGGTCTCGTCGCGCCATGGCGAGGGCAACACGACCACGACGGCGCTTCTGGGCTCGACGATGGCGCAGGCCGGTCGATGCCTTCTCATCGACGCCAACTTTCGCACCCCCGGCATCTCGCGCATCTTCGGCGGCTCCGACGCCCCGGGCTTCTGCGAGGCGCTCGCCGATCCCAACACTCCCGGCCCGATCCACTACCACCCGACGGAGATCCCCAACCTCTACTTCATGCCCACCGGCCGCGGGCCGGCGCGGGTACCGTACATGTTCGAGGGTCGCGCCTTCGACGAGATGCTCGCCTTCCTGCGCAAGGACTTCGACTGCATCCTGATCGACGGCGCGCCGATGGAGATGTACGCCGACAGCTGCTTCCTCGCCCCGCGCGCGGACGGCGTCATCCTGGTCGTCCGCGCCGAGAGCACACCGCTGGGCGCGCCCGCCATCTCGCTGCGCGAGCTCGAGCGCGTCGGCGCGCACGTGCTCGGCGCGGTGCTCAACCGCACACAGACGTTCATCCCGGACTTCCTCACCAGGCTCACGAATCCTCAGGACGTCGTCGAGATCGCCGTGATCCCTCAAGAGGCAGGTCGATGAACGAATCGGTACGCGAGTTCCTGCACATCCTGTTCAAGCGCAAGCGCTTCTTCGTGATCGCGTTCGCGATGATCTCGCTGCCGATCATCGCGTTCGCGCTGATGCGCACGCCGGACTACATGGCGCGCGCGAAGCTGCTCGTGATCGGCAGCCGCAGCTACCTGCACCTCTCGCCGCAGGACACGAAGCGCACCACGCAGATCCCCGAGACGCAGGTGCTCAACGCCGAGGTCGAGAACCTGAAGAACCGCTCGTTCCTCCTCGCGGCGGCCGAGCGGCTCGAGATCGACATCATCGACCCCGTGCCCGAGGATCGAGAGCAGCGCAACCGCGCGACCGCGCGCGCGATCCGCGACGACCTGCGCATCACCCCGTTCCCGCAGTCGCCGATGATCGAGGTGGCGTTCAAGCACGTCGACAAGAACAAGGCGGCGGCGGTCGTCAACACGCTGGTCGACACCTATCTCGAGTACCACCCGAGCATCTACGAGTCGCCGGACATCGCGAAGTTCTTCGAGAAGCGTACCGCGCGCCTCGAGCTGGACCTGCGCAAGAAGGAGCGCCGGCTCGACCGCTACCAGCGGCGGACCGGCATCGTCGCGCTGAACCAGCAGAAGGACGAGTCCGTGCGCCAGATGATGGCGAACGAGCTGCTCCTGCGCGAGACCGACGCGCAGATCGATCAGACCGACCAGCTGATCGTCAAGCTCGAGGAGGCGATGCAGGACGAGCCCGAGAAGGTCGCGAGCGACGTCGACATGATCGACAACCCGGTCGCGCGCGCCCTCGAGGAGCGCATCGGTATCCTCACCGTCGAGCTCTCCGACCTGCAGCAGAAGTACACCGACGCCGACCGTCGCGTGCAGGACAAGAAGGCCCAGATCTCCGAGCTCCGGGCCAAGGTCAAGGAGCAGCCGCCGCGCATCGTCGGCACCGAGCGCTACCAGCTGAACCAGGTTCGCCAGAACCTCGCCGAGGAGCTCCTGCGCGCGCGCGCCAACCGCGGCGCGCTCGAGGCGAAGCACGCATCGCTCGAGCAGAACCTGCACGACTTCAGCGCGCGACTCACCGAGATGTCGGAGAAGGGCTACAAGCTGCAGCAGCTCGACGACGAGGTGCAGCAGGCGCGCGCCGCCCTGCAGGCCTCGATCCAGCGCAGCCAGGAGGCGCAGCTCTCGCTCGACATGAGCGAGGACAAGCTCGACACGATCCGCATCGTGGATCGCGCCGACCCGCCGGCCAAGCCCGACAACGATCAGACCATGCTGACGATCATCATCGCGCTGATCGCCGGTGCGGGCATCGGGATCGCGGGCGCGTTCGGGCTCGAGTTCCTCTACCAGACGTACCACTTCAGCTCCGACATCGAGCGCGAGCTCGAGCTGCCCGTCCTCGGACTGATCACCGACTATCGCATCGGTTGACCGCACCGCGGTCGCCCTCGGGAGAGTCGTCCACGTCATGGCCATCCGTCGCTATCTGACCAACTTCGCCAAGCTCGCGATCCACCACGGCGGCATCTCGAGCCTGGCGCGCGCGTGCCTCGCGGGCCGCGCGGTGATCCTGCGCTACCACTCGGTGAGCACCGCAGCGGACGGCACACACCTGTGCCTCGATCCGGGCCTGGCGGTCGCGCCGGACCACTTCGACCAGCAGTGTGCGTATCTCAAGCAGCACTACAACGTGCTGTCGCTCGACGACATGGTCGAGCGACTCGCGAGCGGTGCGGCGATGCCGCCAAAGGCGGTCGCGCTCACCTTCGACGACGGCTACCTCGACAATTACACGCGCGCGTTCCCGATCCTCATGAAGCACGGCCTGAACGCGACGTTCTACGTGACGACCAACTGCATCGACAATCGCGAGATCCTGTGGACGGGGTTGCTGCGCTTCGCGATCTTCACGACCACGGTCACGACGCTCGAGACGCGCGAACCGATGGCGTTCCACCTTCCGCTGCGGACGCCCGCCGAGCGTCGCGAGGCGTTCACCAAGCTCATCGTCACGATGAAGAACATCCCGACCGAGCGTCGTCTCGCACTCCTCGAGGCGGTCCGCGTCGCCGCCGGCATCACCGACCTGAGCCAGCTGCAGTCGATCATGATGTCGTGGGACCAGGTGCGTGAGATGCACCGCGCCGGGATGATCTTCGGCGCGCACACCCTGAGCCACCCGAACCTGCCCAACGCGACGCCCGAGGAAGCCGAGCGCGAGATCGTCGGCTCGCGCGACGCGCTGGCCGGACAGACCGACGCGCGCGTGCTGCACTTCTCCTATCCGAACGGGCGTGGCAGCGCGCACCTCACGGAAGCCGTCAAGAGCATCGTTCGACGTGCCGACTTCACCTCGGCCACGACGTCCGTCACCGGGAGCGTGATGGCCGGCGACGACGCCTTCGCGCTCAAGCGCATCGGCATCTACAACCGCCACGGCGCGATGCCCGAGTTCACCCTGGACATCGAGCGGGGGAAGATCGGCGCGTGACCGCTTCGTCGATCCCCTTCGGCGGCGCGACGCGACGGACCACCACCGGGGTACAGCAGCTCCCGGCGTGGGCGCTCGTGCTCACGGTCGCCGCCGGCCTCGCCCTCGGCACCGCGGCGCTGGTGAACGACCAGCGCCTCGGCTTCGGCGCGGCGCTGATCGGGCTCGTCTTCGCGGGGCTCCTCGTCCTGTACAAGCCGCACCTCGGCGTGATCGTGATCATGTCGACGATGCTGATGTCGTACCCGGCCGCGCTGAAGGGCGTCGGGCCGTTCACGATCAACAACCTGCTCGGCATCTCGCTCGTCCTGATCCTCGCGTTCCAGCTCTACCGCAATCACGACTACTGGTTCCTGCGCGAGCCCGAGATCCGTCTCCTCATCGCGATCGCCATCGTGCTGATCACGATGCAGTACGTGAACAAGATCATCTGGCCGGACATCAAGTACCTGCTGCCGAAGGTCCAGAAGAGCGGCCACGAGGGCTTCTACGGCGAGGTCGACGTCAGCGGCCGGTGGATCTTCGAGCTCCTGTCGCGCATCGCGTTCACGATCTTCTTCGTGAACTGGATCCGCACGGTGCAGCAGCTCAAGGCCGTTCTCTACGTGATCGCGCTCTGCATCCTCGCGGTGGTGCCGACGCTCGGACCCGACATGATCAAGGGCGAGGCCGAGTACCGCATCACGTCGAAGGTGGTCGGCTGGGCGGCGAACATCAACCGCTTCGCCTTCATGATGAACGTCGGCATCGCGCTGTTCGTGTACCTGGCGAGCATCGCCAAGACCCTTCCGGTGAAGGTCTTCTGGCTGCTGGCGGCAGCCGGCTGCGCGCCACTGGTACTGCTGACCGCGTCGCGCAGCGGCTTTCTGGGCTTGTGCCTCATCGGCGGCATGCTGTTGTGGAGCGAGCAGGTGCCACGACGCGCCAAGGTCTTCGCCGCCGCAGGTACCGCGACGCTCGGCGTCCTGGTGTTCTTCTTCGTCCTCTCGGACATGCACCGTGAGCGCCTGACGAACCTGAACCCGTTCAGCCAGGAATCGGTCTCGATGCGCGAGGAAGGCTCGCGCTCGAGCCAGGTGCGCGTCGCGACGCTCGGCGAGGCGCTCGACATCATCGCGCAGCACCCGTTGACCGGCGTCGGCCTCGGCAACTTCCGCTGGGTCAACGCGTACCTGCACGGCTCCTACAAGCCGCCACACAACTCGTACATCTGGTCGGCAGCCGAGGGGGGCATCTTCACCACGCTGCTCTACTTGACGCTGTTCGGCTTCCTCTACTCGCGCATCCAGAAGCTGCGCCAGAGGTACAAGAGCCACCCGCAGCTGCCGCACCTCCCCGACTGGCTCAACCTCTACCTGGTGCTGTTCTTCTTCTTCTCGATCTTCGCCGACGTGTGGCTCGAAGTGCACATCTACTTCATGATCTCGATCTCGATCGTGCTGAGCCGCTGGGCGCTCGACGAGGAGCTGCGCGGCCGCGGGCTCCCCGGCGCCGTGGTCGGCACGCCGGGCGCGCGCCGCGCCGCCATCCGGCAGCTCTACCGGCCGAAGCAGGTCGCGGAGTCGGCATGATCCGGGTCGCGTACGTGATCGACCACCTGCGCGTCGGCGGCGCGCAGCGCCACCTGCTGGAGGTGGTCCGCGGCCTCGACCGCGACCGCTACGCGCCCGAGATGTGGAGCGCCGCGGCCGAACCGGGCGATCTCGCGGCCGTCTTCGAGCGCGAGGGCGTCCCGGTCCGGACGTTCGGGATCTCCGGCACCATGCTGAGCCCACGCACGCTGGGTGCCGTTCGCCGCGTGGCGCGCGACCTCGCCGCTCGCGACGTGCACGTGGTGCACGGCTACCTGTTCGAGGGCAACTTCCTCGCGTCCCTCGCTGGTCGGCTCGGTCGTCGCCCGGTGACCCTGGTGAGCAAGCGCAGCCTCGACCGCTACGACCGGATCGATCGCCGCCTCGCCGCCTGGGCCTCGAACCAGCTGGCGAACCGGGTCACGGTGAACGCGAGCGCCGTCTGGGACGTCGTCCGGCAGCACGAGTGGTGCGCGCCCGGTCGCATGGTGCTGATCCCGAACGGGGTCGCCCTGCCCGCACCCGGCGACGCGCCGGCGCGCCGCGAGGACGACCCCCGCGGCGACGGGCCGCTCGTCGGAATGGTCGGGCGGCTCAGCTGGAAGAAGGGCTACGAGTTCGCGCTCGACGCGTTCGCCCTCCTGCGCGAGCGCATCCCCGGTCTGCGCGTCGACGTCGTCGGCGACGGCGAGCTGCGTGCCGACCTCGAGGCGCGCGCGCGGAGCCTCGGGCTCGAGGGCACGGTCCGGTTCCTCGGCCAGCGACGCGACGTTCCCGAGTTGATGCGCGGCTTCGACTGCTTCGTGCTCTCGTCGGTGATCGAGGGGATGCCGAACGCGCTGCTCGAGGCGATGGCACTCGGGCGTCCCGCGGTCACGACCTCCGCCGGCGGCAGCGCCGAGGTGGTGGTGGACGGCGAGTGCGGCCTCGTCGTTCCGCCGGGCGACGCCCCGGCGCTCGCGCGCGCGGTCGAGCAGATCCTCGCCGACCCGGTCCGCGCGCGAGCCTTCGGGGCGCGTGCCGAGCGCCGCGTGCGCGAGAGCTTCAGCCTCGAGGCGATGCTGCGCTCCTTCGACGAGCTCTACACGAGCGAGCTGTCGCGGGCCGGTGTCGCCGTCGCGCCCGCCACGTCCCTTCCCTCCCTCGATCGCGACCGGGCGTCGCACGCCTGATCCGGAACGCGGAACCCTCCATGCTCGGTGCTCTCCTGTTCTGGCTCGCCGTCGCCGTCCTCGTCTACCAGTACGTCGGCTATCCGATCGCGCTCGCGGCCCTCGCCGCGCTGCGCGGCAAGCAGCTCCCGGCCTCGTTCGCGAGCGACGACGACCTGCCGCACGTCACGCTCGTCATCTCCGCCTACAACGAGGCCGAGGTGCTCGCGGGCAAGATCCAGAACGCCCTGGCACTCGACTACCCGAAGGATCGTCTCGAGATCGTCGTCTCGTCGGACGGCTCGACCGATGCGACCAACGACATCGCGCGCTCCTTCGCCGCCGAAGGCGTCGTCCTGCACGAGTACCCCGTCAATCGCGGCAAGAACCTGTGCCTCAACGACACCCTGCCGCGTGCCGCCGGCGAGATCATCGTCTTCACCGACGCGAACGGCATGTACCACCCCGCGGCCGTGCGGACGCTCGTACAGGCGTTTGCCGATCCGCGCGTGGGCAGCGTGTGCGGCGAGCTCATCTACAAGAACTTCAACGACAACCCGATCGCCGAGGGCTACAACCGCTACTGGGAGCTCGACCAGATGCAGAAGCGTCTGGAGAGCGACCTCGGCTGTCTGCTCGGCGCCAACGGCTCGATCTTCGCGGTCCGCAAGCCCCTCTGCCGTGCGATCCCGAACGACGTCTGCAACGACATGGTGCAGCCGATCTGGGTCGCGGCGGCCGGACACCTCTGTCTCTACGAGCCGCGCGCGGGCTCCTTCGAAGCAGGCTCGCGGAACCTCCCCGACGAGCTCAAGCGCCGCTCGCGCATCATCGGCCGTGGCATCCGCGGGATCGCGGCCGTGTGGCCCGACATCGTCCGCCAGCGCGCCTGGCTGGTGGGCTGGGAGCTGCTGTCGCGCAAGGGGCTGCGCTACTTGACGCCGCTCTGGTTCCTGCTGCTGCTCGTCGGCGCGGGCCTCGCGCACGGCGTGCCGTACGCGGCCGCGTTCGTCCTGCAGCTGCTGGTCTACCTCGCGATTCCGGCGGCGTTCGTGCTGCCCGAGGGCCGGCTCAAGCGACTCGCCTCCCCTGCCGTCTACTTCGGGATCGGCAACCTCGCGGCGATCATGGGATGGTGGAAGGTGATCACGGGTTCCGAGCTGGGACGCTGGCAGACCGCAGAGCGTCCGTTCGAGACCGGCGCACCGCAGGCGGCGACGGCCGCCGACGGGGCCCGGAAGTGAGTGGGGGACGCTTGGCGCAGAACGGCAACGGCGTGCTGAACGCCTTCTCGGTGGACGTCGAGGACTGGTATCAGGTCTCCGACTTCGAGGAGAAGGTGCGGCACGAGGACTGGGACAAGTACGAGAGCCGCGTCGTGGCCAACACGCGACGCATCCTCGCTCTGCTCGCCGAGTTCGACGTCAAGGGGACGTTCTTCATCTTGACGTGGAATGCCGAGCGCCATCCCGGCCTGGTAGAGGAGATCGCGGCGCAGGGTCACGAGGTCGCGACGCACGGCTACGCGCACCGCCTGGTCTACGAGCTCGGACGCGACCTCTACCGTCGCGACCTCGAGCGCTCGCAGGAGATCCTCGAGAGGATCCTCGGACGCCGCGCGATCGGCTACCGGGCCCCGTCGTTCTCCGTGACCTCGAAGTCGATGTGGGCGCTCGACGTGATGCTCGAGTGCGGCATCGCCTACGACTCGAGCATCTTCCCCGTGCAGGACTCGCTGTACGGCGTCCCCGGCGCGCTGCGCTTTCCGTTCGTCATCCACTCTCTCGGTGAGCGCAAGCTGGTCGAGTTCCCGATGACCACCGCGCGGGTCGGCACGCGCAACCTGCCGCTCGGCGGCGGCGCCTACCTGCGCCTCCTGCCGTACCAGTACATGCGCTGGGGCATGCGCCGGGTGAACGCCGAGGGACAGTCGGCGATCGTCTACCTGCACCCCTGGGAGGTCGATCCCGAGCAGCCGCGCATCAAGTCGCGCGGCAAGCGCGGCTTCTCGACGCACTACATCAACCTGCGCGCCATGGAGGACAAGCTGCGGCGCCTGCTGAGCGACTTCCGCTTCGCGCCGGTCGCCGACGTGCTGCAGCAGCGCGGCTTGCTCGCCTCCTGAGACACGGTTCACCCACGAACGATAGGATCCCGACAACGATGCCCCTACGCGCCGTCATCATCACCCAGGAGGATTGCCTCTACCTGCCGCAGTTCCTGCACACGGTGCTGCGTCACCGCCGCGCGAACGTCGTCGGGATGACGATCCTGCCGGCGCTGATGCCGAAGCAGACCTGGTCGACGACGATGCGCGACCACCTGGCCGTCTACGGGCCGACGCAGTTCGTCCGCCAGGGCGTGCGCTACGCGACCAGGCGCGCACTCGGAATCGTCGGGCGCAAGGTGCCGCTGCCGGGCTTCTACTCGGTGGCCGCGGTCGCCGAGCACCACGGCATCCCCCTGCTGCCGGCCGGCAACGTCAATTCCAAGGAATACCTCGACCAGCTGCGCGCGATGAACCTCGACCTGATCATCTCGATCAACGCGAGCCAGAAGTTCAAGCGCGACATCCTGGCCCTGCCGCGGCTCGGCTGCATCAACGTTCACGGCGCGCTGCTGCCGCGCTACCGCGGCCGCCTGCCGAGCTTCTGGGTGCTCGCCAACGGAGAGACCGAGACCGGCACGACCGTGCACTACATGAACGAGGAGCTCGACGACGGCCCGATCCTGCTGCAGGAGCGGGTGCCGATCGACGCCGACGACACCCAGGACACGCTGATCCGCAAGACCAAGGCAGCCGGCGCGCGGCTCCTCGTCGAGGCGATCGACCGGCTCGAGCAGGGCTCGGCGTCGACGCAGCCCAACGACCGCACGCAAGCGACCTACTTCTCCTTCCCGACCCGCGAGGACGGGCTGCGCCTGCGCCAGCAGGGGCGCCGCTTCTTGTAGAGCGGACGCCCGGCGGCATATGGCAGCAGCTCGACTGAATTCCACACGAACCGGAGCTCGCAGATGAACAACGACGAGAACAGCGTACTCGACGACATGAAGGGCTGGCTGCGCGACCGCGGCCTGACGAAGAGCAATCTCAAGTCGTACAAGTACTGGATCCCGTACACGGTCGGCGGCGGCAAGGCCTGGACGCCGCAGTCGGTCACCTTCGAGCTCACCCTGCGCTGCAACCTGTCGTGCCAGATGTGCCCGCTCGACATCCCGCGCATGATGCACGACAAGACGCACCACGATCACATCAAGGAGCGTCAGAATGCGGAGCTCTCGACCGACGAGGTGAAGCGCGTCATCGACGACATCGCGAAGATGGGCGTCGGGGACATGACGATCACCGGCGGCGAGGTCTTCCTGCGCAAGGACGCGTTCGAGATCATCGAGCACATCACGAAGACGCCGATCCACCTCTGCGTCAATACCAACGGCTGGTTCCTGCGCCCCGACGAGGCGCGCCGCCTGGTCTCGCTGAAGCCGCACGCGCTGTCCATCTCGATCGACGGGCCGGACGACCTGCACGACGAGATCCGTCGCGGCAAGGGCAGCTTCCGCCGCCTGCTCGAGGGCATCCGCAACATCCAGGACGCCAAGCGCGAGCTCGGCGTCAAGCGTCCGAAGATCGGCATCACCGTCACCGTGTCGGCGCTGAACCAGCACCGCTACAGCGAGGTGCTCGACTGGCTGAAGGACACCGGCGTCGACACCGTCGACTTCGACTACATGTTCTACACCACCCCCGAGCACAACGTGGAGACCGAGGCGCTGATCCCACTTCCCGTGCACCACAAGGAAGAGGATCAGGACCTGCCGATGTACCTGCGCCAGGTGAACGGCGATACCCTGTACGCCGAGTCGCAGAAGGCGATCGCCAAGGGCGAGGAGTACGGAATTCCGGTCGGCTTCGGACCGCCGCTCAAGACGCCCGAGCAGATGGAGCGCCGCTTCCTCGACGACGAGTACGCCTTCGTCGAGAAGTGCTTCTACCCCTGGAAGACGTTCCGCATCAGCCCGTACGGCGACGTCTACTCGTGCTCGATCGACGTCGCGTTCGGCAACGTTCGCGAGCAGAGCGTCATCGACATCTGGAACAACGAGGCCTACCAGACGTTCCGCCGCGCGCTGAAGAAGCGCCGCCTGTTCCCGAAGTGCGCCAAGTGCTGCGCGCTCAACAACGAGTTCTGGAAGTATCTCCCGACGATCGGCTGATTTCACACCCAAATGAGCACATCCAAGAAGCACCATCGCGTCGCACTGATCGGCGCGGGCCGGATCGCGGCCGTCCACCTGGGGTTCGCGCGCAGCGTGAAGAACGCGACCGTGGTCGCCGTGTGCGACGCCGACGCCGCGCGTGCGGAGGCCTTCGCCCGCGAGCGGAACGTGCCCGCGGCGTTCTCCGACGTGGGCGAGATGCTACGCGCGACCGAGCCCAACATCGTGCACGTCGTCACCCCACCGACGACCCACGCGAGGCTCGCGATCGCCGCGATGCAGGCGGGCGCGAACGTCCTCGTCGAGAAGCCGATGGCCATGCGCGTCGACGAGTGCGACCGCATGATCGCCGTGGCGCGCGAGCACGGGCGGCGCATCTGCGTCGACCACAACCGGCTGTTCGACCCGGTGATCCAGAAGGTCCGCGCGTTCGTCGGGAGCGGCAAGCTCGGCGAGGTCGTGTCGGTCGAAGCGCACCAGGGCGTGAACCCGGTCGAGGACGGCGCCGCCGCCGGCGGCAACGGCAAGGCGCACTGGAGCGTCGAGGACGCGTTCGCACCGCTGTACAACCTCGGACCGCACCCGCTCTACCTGGTGTCGGAGTTCCTCGGACCGGTGCGCTCGATCGAGGTCTCCGGGCTGCAGCCGGCCGCCGGCGAGGCGTTCATCCCGGAGATCCGCATCGTGCTCCAGGGTGACGACCGCTTCGGCTTCGTCGCCTTCTCGATGCGCAGCCAGCCGTACCTGAACCACCTGAACGTGTTCGGCACCAAGGCCACCCTGCGCGTCAATCTCAACACGATGACCGTGATCACCGAGCAGAACCGGAAGCTGCCGAAGATGGTCGGCAAGCTGATGGCAAACTTCGAGCCGGCAGCGCAGCTGGTGACGTCGGCGGTCGGCAACGCGATCGCCGTCGCGACGCGCCGGATGAAGACCTATCCCGGGATCCGCGAGACCGTCCGCCGGTTCTACAAGAGCCTCGACGACGGCGCGCCTCCGCCGGTCACCGGCGAGCAGGGCCGTGACAACGTGGCGCTCTTGAACGCGATCCAGGACCAGCTCACGACGGTGGTGGAGACACCGCGGCCGCGTGCGACGGGAACCGAGGGAGGTGCGGCGTGGACCTCCTGACCGGATCGACCGGCTTTCTCGGCCACCACCTCGCCGCGCGCCTCGCGCGCGACGGGCGCAAGCTGCGCGCGATCGTGCGCGTCGGCACCGACCTGCACCGCATCCCGCGCGAGGTGAGCGAGGTGGTGTGGGGCGAGATCGGCGACCCCGAGACGCTCGCCAAGGCGATGGCCGGCGTCGACGTCGTCTTCCACACCGCGGCGCGCGTGAGCGGGGGCGGGAGCCGCGACGCGTTCGCGCGCGACAACGTCGCCGCCGTCGAGGGACTGCTGCGCGCCGCCGAGGCGGCAGGCGTACGACGCTTCGTGCACGTGAGCTCGGCGGGGATCTACGGCGCGGGCCAGCGCGGCGCCGCGATCAGCGAGGACACGCCGCTCGATCCCGAGATCGAGCGCCGCGGCTTCTACGCCTGGTCCAAGGCCGAGTCCGACCGCCTGGTGCGCGCGTTCGCCGCGCAGTCGAAGCTCGAGACGGTCGTCGTCCGGCCGGGTATCCTGTACGGCGGCGAGGCGCAGCCCTTCATCGCGCGCCTCCAGTTTCCGGTTCCGCGCGGCAAGGGGCGGCGGCTGATCGTCGGCTCACGGCGCGCGCTGCTGCCGCTCACGCACGTCGACAACGCCTGCGACGCGATCGCCCTCGCCGCCGCGCGCGGGCGCTCGGGCGCCGCGTACAACGCGGTCGACGGGCCGGCCAAGCAGGGCGAGTACCTCGACCTGCTGAGCGCGCACGGCGTCGCCAGGGTGCGGCCCACGTACCTGCCGCCGTTCCTGTTCTGGCCCGTGGCGCTCGGTTGCGAGGTGGTCGGCAAGCTCGCACGACGCAACCTCCCGCTCACCCGCTATCGACTCAAGCGCGCGACCGAGAGCCTCACCTACGACACCTCGGCCGCGCGCGAGGCGCTCGGCTGGACGCCTGGCGTGGACCTCCAGACGGGCGTGCGCGGCATGGCCGCGGACGGTCCGACCAGCCGCTGACCGGACTCCGACGGTCGTGGTGCGCGCCGTCGCACCGGTCGTCGTGACACGATTCGACGCTTCCCCACTCCCGCCGAGGACCGTATGAACGACGACCAGAGCCCACAGCACCGTCGGGGCGGATCCGCCAAGGTTGTCCCCCTGCGTCCGCGCGACGCCGCCACCGTCAGCCCCCCCGCGAAGGCACCCCGCATGAGCCGACTGCGCACGCTGTTCGTCATCGACGAGCTCGACATCGGCGGCACCGAGCAGCAGATCCTCGAGACCGTGCGACGGATCGATCGCGACCGCTTCGAGCCGTTCGTCTGCTGCTTCCGCCACGGCGCCAAGGCGCGCGAGATCGAGTCGCTCGGCGTGCCGGTGCTGCACGAGCCCAAGCGCCTCAAGGCCGACCCCGGACTCGTCCTGCGTCTCGCCGCGATGATGAAGCGCGAGCGCTTCGACATCGTGCAGACCTACCTCTGGACCGCGAACACCTGGGCGCGCCTCGCCGCCCGCCTCGCCGGCATCCGCTGGGTCGTCGCCTCCGAGCGCAACGTCGACATCTGGGAGGAGACCTACAAGAGAGTCGTCGGGCGCTTCCTCGCGCGCTCGACCGACCGGATCATCGCCAACTCGGAGGCGGTCCGGCAGTACCTGCTGAAGCGCGGCGGGCTGGACGCGGACAAGGTGGTGACGATCTACAACGGCGTGAACTTCGACCGCTTCCGCACGCCCTGCGACCCGCGCGTGCGACGTGCCGAGCTCGGCATCGCCGACGACGTCGTGCTCGCCGGCTGCCTCGCGCGTGTCGAGCCGGCGAAGGACCACGGGACGCTGCTGCAGGCGATGGCGCTGATCAGCAACCGCCTGCCCAAGCTGCACCTCGCCCTGATCGGCGGCGGCACCGAGGAGGACCGGCTCCGGCACATGGCGCGCGACCTCGGCATCGGCGAGCGCGTGCACTTCGTCGGCTTCCGCACCGACGCGGCCGAATGGCTGCAGAGCGTCGACATCTCGGTGCTGTCGTCGGTGAAGGAGGGGCTGTCGAACACGGTTCTCGAGTCGATGGCGGCGGGCAAGCCGGTGGTCGCGACGGACGTCGGCGGCAACGCCGAGGTGATCGTCGAGAACGAGACCGGATTCCTCGTGCCGGCGCGCGCGCCGAGCGAGCTCGGCGCCGCCATCGCCCGGGTCGCCGGCTCGCCCGAGACGATCGCCTCGTTCGGCCGCGCCGGACGGCGCCGCGTCGACGCCCTGTTCACGGTCGAGTCGATGGTCACCCACACCGAGCGGCTCTACCTCGACCTGGTCAGCCAGGGAGCGCTCGCCGCCGCCTGAACCATGCTCGCGTTCATCGTCAACCAGTTCCCGCGTCAGGTCGACGCCTACTTCCTGCGCGAGCTGCTCGGGCTCCGCGCGTCCGGCCTCGACTTCACGATCTACTCGCTGCTGAGCCCGCCGCGTGGCTGGAAGGTGCACGCCGACGCGAAGCCGCTGCTCGAGCGCGTCGTCTACCCACCGGCTCCCGCGGAGCTCGCGCGTCATGCCGCCGCGGTCACCGCGGCGCACCCGGCGATGGTGTCGGGGCTGGTCGCGCGCATCGCCTGGGGCCACCGCTCGATGCCCGCGGCGCTCGCGAAGTCGCTCGCCATCGTGCCGCAGAGCCTCGCCTTCGCACGCGACATGCAGGCGCGCGGCGTGCGGCACGTGCACGCCAACTGGGCGACCTACCCGTGCACGTCGGCGATGGTGATCTCGCGCTTGACGGGTTTGCCCTTCAGCTTCTCCGGGCACGCGACCGACATCTTCGTGCACCACGCCATGCTGCGGGAGAAGATCGAGGCCGCGCGCTTCGTCGTGACCTGCACGAAGTTCAACCGCGGCTACCTCGCCGGCATCGCGCCGGACCGTGCCGACAGCATCCAGACGGTCTACCACGGCGTCGACCTGCCGCGTTTCGCGCAGAACGGCACGCCGCGCATCGCGCAGCGCGTGCTGACCGTCGGCACGCTGCGCGCGTGCAAGGGCATCGACGACCTGATCCGCGCCGTCGCGATCCTGCGCGACCGCGGCCGCGACGTCGACCTCGAGGTGATCGGCGACGGCGAGGATCGAGCGGCGCTCGAGGAGCTGGTGCGCTCGCTCCACCTCGACGGCAAGGTGCTGTTTCCCGGCTACCTGCCGCAGGAGGAGGTCATTCCGGCGTACCATCGCGCTGCGGTGGTCGCCCTGCCCGCACACCACGAGGACCACTTCGGGATCCCGAACATCCTGATCGAAAGCCTCGCCGCCGGAACGCCCGTGGTGTGCACGGAGCTGCCGTCGCTGCACGAGCTGATCGAGCACGGCAAGAGCGGTCTGTTCGTTCCCGAGCGCGACCCGCGGGCACTCGCCGACGCGCTGCAGCGCGTGCTCGACGATCCAGCCGCTGCGGCGGCCATGGCGGAGGACGGGCGCCGGCGCGTCGCCGAGAGCTTCGACATGGAGCGCACCGTCGCGCAGCTCGCCGCCACCCTGAGCGCCGCGAGCGCGGGCACGAGGCCCTGACGTGCGCTCGCTCCTCGGCCGCGGTGCGCGGCGTCTCGCGAGCGAGGCGGTTCACCTCGCACGGGTGGTGAAGCCGGCACGCCCGGGCACCGCGCGGGTCATCTACTACCACCGCATCGACGACGAGCAGCACCGCTCGTGCGTCGCGCCGCGCGCGTTCGCCGAGCAGATGGCGTGGCTGCGCTCCGAGGGCTACGCCGTCGTGCCGCTCGCGTCGCTGCGCGCGCACCTCGACGCGCGGCGCCCGTTTCCCGAGCGCACCGTCGCGATCACCTTCGACGACGGCTTCGCGGACAACTACACCGCCGCCTTCCCGGTGCTCGCCCGGCACGACCTGCCGGCGACGATCTTCCTCGCGACCGACTTCATCGGCGGCGACGATCTTCCCGTGCTGCGCGATCGCAGCGGCATCAAGCCGCTGACCTGGGCACAGGTCGAGGAGATGGCGCGCGCGGGCGTCGCGTTCGGCGCGCACACCATGTCGCACCGCTCGCTGCCGGACCTCGACGCGAGCGACCTCGAGAGCGAGATCACGGGCTCGCGCGACGCGCTCGCCGAGCACCTGGACGGCCTGCCGGTCGAGACGTTCTGCTACCCGCGCGGCCACTTCGACGACGGCGTCAAGCAGGCGGTTCGTGCCGCGGGCTTCCGGCTCGCGGTGACGACCATGCCGGGCTGCGTGACGGCCGACACCCACCCCTTCTCGCTGCGCCGGACCTTCATCGCGCGCGACGACTCGCTGCGCGACTTCCAGCGCAAGCTCGACGGCAGCTTCGACCTGCTGCACGCGGCGCGCCAGCGCCTCGGCGGCAGCGCGCCGTCCTACGGCTGATCCACAACGAGGCAGATCCCCATGTGCGGCATCGCAGGTTTCCTCTCGCTCGAGCAGGGCGTCTTCGCGACGCGGACCATCGCGCAGGCGATGTGCGACGTGATCCCCCACCGCGGCCCCGACGACCAGGGCTTCCTGGTCGACGGCCCGCTCGCGATGGGCATGCGCCGGCTGTCGATCATCGACCTCGCCGGCGGCCAGCAGCCGATCAGCAACGAGGACGGCACGATCTCGGTCATCCAGAACGGCGAGATCTACAACTTCCAGGAGGTCCGCAAAGATCTCGAGAGCCGCGGCCACCGCTTCAAGACCAACAGCGACACCGAGGCGATCGTCCACCTCTACGAGGAGTACGGAACCGACTGCGCGAAGCACCTGCGCGGCATGTTCGCGTTCGCGATCTGGGACGCGCCGCGGCGCCGCCTGGTCGTGGCGCGCGACCGGCTCGGCATCAAGCCGCTCTACTACGCGGTCGGCGACGGGCGCCTGCTGTTCGCGTCCGAGCTGAAGAGCATGCTGGCGGTGGGGCTCGACCGCGCGATCGATCCGCAGGCGCTGCACGACTACCTGAGCCTCACCTACGTCCCCGCTCCCGCGACGATCTTCCGCGCCGCGAAGAAGCTCCCGCCCGGCGCGATGCTGGTCGTCGAGCGCGGCAACGTGAAGGTCGAGCCGTACTGGACGCTCGACTTCACCCCCGACGAGGGTCGTTTCAAGAGCGAGGGCGAGATCCTCGAAGCGATCCGCGCCCAGGTGGAGGACTCGGTCCGGAGCCATCTGGTGTCGGACGTGCCGCTCGGCGTCTTCCTCTCCGGCGGCGTCGACTCGGCGACCCTCGTCGCGTGCATGCGGAAGTTCCACACCGGCGCGCTGAAGACGTTCTCGATCGGCTTCGCCGAGAAGAGCTTCTCGGAGCTCGACCGCGCCCGCGAGGTCGCCAAGCACTTCGGTACCGAGCACCACGAGATGATCGTCACGCCGGACGCGGCGGCGATGGTTCCCGAGCTGGTGCACTCGTTCGACGAGCCCTACGCCGACTCTTCGGCCATCCCGGTGCTCTGCGTTGCGCGGCTCGCGCGGCAGTCGGTGACGGTCGCGCTCACGGGCGAGGGCGGCGACGAGGTGTTCGCCGGCTACAAGACGTACGCCGCGACGCGCCTCGCCGGGCAGTACCGTCGGATGGTGCCCGGGCCGCTGCGCAGCTTGGTCGCGTGGGGCGCGAACCGCCTGCCGGTCTCGCACGGCAAGGTCAGCTTCGACTACATGGCCAAGCGCTTCGTCGCCGGCGCGAACAACGACGCGGTCGACGCCCACTTCTCGTGGAAGGCGATCTTCGACGAGACCGCGAAGCACGCACTGTATCGCGACGCGCGACCGTCGCTCGCCCCGACCGTGCGGCTGTACCACGAGGCGGTGCGCGGGATCGATCCGCAGGATCTCCTGTCCCGCCTGCTGATGATCGACACCCGGCTCGGGCTCGAGGGCGACATGCTGGTCAAGGCGGACCGCATGAGCATGGCGACCTCTCTCGAGGGACGCGTGCCGCTGCTCGACCACCCGCTGGTCGAGCTGGTCGCGTCGATCCCGAGCCGCTTCAAGATGAAGGGCATGAAGACCAAGGTGCTGCTGCGGGGTGCGATGGCCGACGCCCTGCCCCGCGCGACGACGCACGGACCGAAGCAGGGCTTCAACGTGCCCATCCCGAGCTGGCTCACCGGACCGCTGCGCGAGCTGGTGCACGACACGCTGTCCCCCTCGCGCATCGCCGCCGCCGGCGTCTTCCGGCCCGAGCCCATCCAGGAGCTGATCCGCGCGCACGAGGCCCGCGAGCGCGACCACAGCCGGGACATCTGGACGCTGCTGATGTTCCAGACCTGGTACGACCGCATCGGCCAGGGCGTCGCCGGCGCCGAGCCGCAGCACAGATTAGTCGGTTGACCATGGCGAAACGCCTCAGGCAGACTTCCTGCGTTCCCGATCTGAGACTGGAGCGACCCCGTGCCTAGGAACCTTGCCCTCCGCGCAGTGCCGAGCCCCGCGCAGGTCGTCGCGGAGCCGGACGTCACCTCGCCGGCTCTGCACGCCGAGATCCCACCGGAGGTCCCGGAATCGCGTGTCCGGTACGTGCTCCAGGCCGTGCTGGCGATCACGGCGCTCATCCTGCTGTCGCCGGTGCTGATCCTGGTCGCGATCGCGATCAAGCTGACGAGCCCCGGTCCGCTCTTCTATGCCGGCGTGCGCACGGGCGTGAACCAGCGCCTGTACACGATGTACAAGTTCCGCACGCTGCGCGACGGCTCCGAGCGCCAGATCGGCAGCCGCCTGCTGAGCCCGCAGGACGACTTCTACACGCCGATCGGCAAGTTCCTGAAGCGCTCGAAGCTCGACGAGATCCCGCAGCTGCTGAACGTGCTGCGCGGCGAGATGAACTTCGTCGGCCCGCGCCCGCTGCGCCCGATCTTCCTCGAGCGCTACCTGAACGAGATCCCGCAGTACCCGGAGCGCTTCCGCGTGCGTCCCGGCATGACTGGCCTCGCCCAGGTGCGCGGCGGCTACTTCACCTCGCCACGCAACAAGCTGCGCTACGACCGGCTGTACATCGCGCACCGCTCGCTCGGGCTCGACGCGCAGCTCGTCGCCCTCACCGCGCTCAAGGTCCTGAACCGCTGGATCACGCTCGGCGCGTTCCTGCTCGTACTGCTGCTCTTCGTGTCGTTCATCCCCGCGGGCGCGATGGAGCGGCTGTACATCAGCTTCTCCGGCGCGCGCGTGAATCCGCTGCACGGCGTGATCGCGTTCGGCGCGCTGTGGATGATCCTGCGGCGCGCGCCGAGCGATCGCATCAGCTTCTACCGGAGCCCGCTGAACCTGCCGATCGCCTGCTTCCTGCTGCTCGCTCTGATCTCGGCGTTCCAGTCGGCGGCTCCGGTGCAGGCGGTGCGCGGTGCCGCGTACCACCTGATCACGGGCTTCATCGTACTGCTCGCGATCATCAACGGAACGTTCACGCGAAGCTTCGTACGCAGCGCGGTGAGCGCCGTCGCCCTCACGTCCGTCGCGCTCTGCGCGGTCGGCATCCTCGAGCTGATCCTCGCCGACTACCTGCCGGTTCGCGGCGGAACGGTGCGCACGGGACTCGGCCTGAACGGCGTCGGGATCTCGTCCACCCTGGGCAGCCCGATCGCCCTCGCGACCTATCTGCTGATCGGCGTGCCGTGCGTGCTGTGCAGCCTGACCCGCGCCCAGACCCGCGAGGCGCGCGACTTCTGGGTCGCCGCGACGACCCTCTGCCTGCTGGGCATCCTGCTGACACGGCACCCCGCCGGGCTCATCGCCCTGGCGCTGATCGCCACCGCCTACCTCTGGGTGCACTTCAGCACGCTCTGGGCGGCGGTCTTCCTGGGCGTGCTGACCCCCTTCGTCTACCTGTCGATCTCGCACGGGCTCGCCGACGGAGGCTTCTCGTGGCTGCGGCTCCTGTGCGGCGATGCGACCGACACCTGCGTGAACGTCGCGCTCATGCCGACCCAGAACCTGCTGCTCGGGCTCGGGCCACGCACGCTCGGAGAGCTCGTGCCCGCCGGCGCTCCGGCGACGTTCGACCCGCACGCGCTCAACGGCAACGTCCGGCTCCTGCTCGAGAACGGACTGCTCGGCTGGGTCGCGATGCTGTGGATCCTGGTGACCGCGGTGGTCGCGCTCTACCGCGCGCAGCGTGAAACGACGGACGCCGGACTGCGCGCCGTCCTGTGGGCCGTGATGGCCGCGGTGATCGGCTTCGCCGTCGCGATGCAGAGCTTCGACCCGTTCGACAACATCGCCATCCAGATCCTGTTCTGGGGGCTCCTCGGGATCGGCATCGGCACGGTGGTACGGCTCGGCGAGCGGCCGAGCGACTACCGGATCGCGCTCAAGCTCGGCCACTGAGGCCGGGCCGCCGACCTCAGAGTCTCACGTCACCGTGCAGCTCGGCGGGCGTCAGCTTGCGTTCGCGACCCTCGAATCGCACCATGAGCGGCTGCGCGGCACGCGAGCGCCCGCCCGGACACTCCACCAGGGACTCCACCACCAGACCCGCGTAGATGCCGTTCGCATCGCCCACCCCCAGGACCACACCGTCGTCGGCGCCACGCAGCTCGACGCGCGCGAGCGGCCGTCCGTCCGCGTCGACGAAGCGCGCCTGTACGCGCCGCGCGCTCTCGACGCGACCGGTGCCGGCGCAGCGCACCTTGTCGGGCGGAACGCCGACCAGCACGACGACCGCCTCGTCCACCGAGATCTGCTCGGGACAGGAGAGCACGACGTTCTCGACGACCGTCGCGGTCGCCCCCTCGAGACGCACGCAGGCGCCGGGTCCGGCGATGCGCCCACCCTCGATGCGCGTCGCGGCCGGGGCGCGCAGACCGATCTTCGCGTCCTTGTCGCGGTACCGCTGCAGGACGACGCCGGTGTCGCGCAGCACGTTGTCGACCAGGCGCGTGTCGCGCGAGTCGCCGCGCACGTGGACCGGCGCGCCGGTGATCGTGTTGCCCTCGAGCAGCGTGCGCGCGGCGTGCTTCACGTACACCGCGGCCGAGCCGGCGCTGCCGATCGTGCTGCGCGCGAGCACGTTGCCGTGATTGCGCAGGAGGTAGACGTTCTCCCTGCCGTTGTCGTGGACCTCGGAGTCCACGATGCGGTTCTCGTGCGCCGCGCTGCCGACGTGGATGCCCTCGTCGGCGTTGCGGAACACCTGCACGCGCTCCAGCACGTTGCGGCTCGCGCCGCCGGCGAGGTCGATGCCGTAGCCGACCTTGCGCCGGACGTCGCCGTTGTCGTGCGCCGCGACGCCTTCGAGGCGCACGCGCTCGACCTTCACCAGACGCAGACCGCGCTCGAAGCCGGTCACCGCGACGTCGCGGATGCGCGCGCCGCTGCCTTGGCCGTCCACCTGGATGCCGCGGCTGCCGGGTGCGCCGCTGCCGCGTACCACGTGGCCGTCGCCGTCGAGCAGCACCGCGCGGCGCACGCGCAGGCCGTGCTCCGGACATGGCCCCAGGTCGGCGGGCAACACGTAGTCCGCGACGACGTGATCGCCGCAGCGGCACGGGCGGGTGCCGCCGCAGTCGGCAGCGACGGCGGGCCGCGCGGCGAGCAGCAGGAGCAGCAGACCCGAGAGGAAGCCCGCTCGGCGCGGCGCACGGGCGGACGCACCGCGGCGCCCGCCCAGCGTAGCGTGACCCGTCTCCGGTCGTGCCGTTGACGATTCCCCGAGCCAGCGCTTCCCTACCGACCTTCGTCCCATGCTGAACAAGTTCCGCGGCCTCCTCGGCCACACCCTGATCTACGGGCTCGGCAACTACGGCATCAAGGTCCTCGGCTTCCTGCTGATCCCGCTGTACACGCGTTTCCTCGCGCCGGCCGACTACGGCGTGATGGCACTCGTGTCCATGTACACCCAGGTCATGTTCGTGCTGATGAACCTGGGCCAGAGCACGTCGCTGTTCCGGTTCTACTACGAGCACGACACCCAGGAAGGGCGCGACCGCGTCGTCGCCGCGTCGCTGTGGATCGTGCTGCTGTTCGCGCTGCCGATGGCGGCGATCCCGTTCCTGTTCAACCAGCAGCTCGCACACCTGATCCTCGGCGACAGCGCGCTCTGGTTCCTGATGTGCATCGGCACGGCGACCGTGCTGGCCAAGGTCGTGCTGCGCATGCCGTTCGCGATCATGCGCGCGCACGACGAGTCGAAGCGCTACGCGTCGTGGTCGCTCGCGCGCAACGGGCTCGGTCTGGTGCTCGCAGTGGTGCTGGTCGCGGGCTTCCACCTGGGTGCGACCGGCGTCGTGCTGAGCCAGTTCCTCGCCGAGATCGTCTTCTGCTTCCTGCTCACCGGCATGACCTTCCAGTCGCTCCGGGCGGGATTCCACTGGAAGGACATCAAGGACCAGCTCCTGTTCGGCCTGCCCTTCGTGCCGATCGGTGTCGCCTCCTTCGTGCTCGACCTCACCGACCGCTGGTTCCTGAAGCACTACTACTCGACGGCCGAGGTCGGCATCTACTCGCTCGGCTACCGCTTCGCGGAGATCCTCACCTTCGTCGTGACGGCGTTCCAGCTGTCGTGGCCGCAGTTCCTGTTCCGCAACCGCAAGGAGCCCAACGCTCCGCAGCTCTACGCGGACATGACGAGCTACTACCTCGCGCTGATCCTCTTCCTGTGGCTCGGCCTCGCCGTGTTCGCGCCCGAGCTGCTGCGCATCATGGCGACGCCCGACTTCTACGCCGCCGCGACCCTGATCCCGATCGTGTCGTTCGCCCTGGTGTTCGACGGCATGGGCTGGATGTTCAACATCGGCGCGCTGTTCTCGAAGAAGACGCTGCTGCGCACGGTGAGCGTGGCGCTCGGCGCGGCGGTGAACCTGTCGCTGAACTTCTTGCTGATCCCGCGTTACGGCATGATGGGCGCCGCGTGCTCCACCTTCCTCGGCTTTGCGACGCAGATGTCGGCGACCTTGTACCTGTCGCTGCGCGTCTACCACGTCCCGTACCGCTACGGTCGCATGGCGACGATGGTCGGCGCGGCGCTGCTGGTCTACGGCGCGTCGGCGCTGGTCGACACGCACTCGCTGGTGACGGCGATCGCCATCAAGGCACCGCTGATGCTGCTGTTCCCGGTCGCGCTGCTGTCGGCCGGGCTGTTCGATCCCAAGGACCTCGCCGCGGCGCTCGCCGCACTCGAGCGTCGCGTGCCGCAGAGCGCCGTCGCGGTCAAGTACCTCCGGCCGCTGGTGCTGCGCGGCCACGATCCGGGCCGCCCGTGAGCGGCGCCACCGCACCGCCGGCCGTCCCGGCCACTCGCCCCCGCAAGGAACGCCGCATGAGAGCCAGAGAGAAGCTGACGAACGAGGAGAAGGTCGCGCTCGCGCTCGACGTGCTCAAGCGTGCGCGGCCGCTGCACGAGATCTGCGCCTACTACCAGGTGAGCCACACGACGGCGTACAACATCCGCAACACCTTCCTCGAGGGCGGCCGGCGGGCGCTCTCCGGGGAGAGCGCGACCGACCATCGCCTGCGCAACCTCGAGACGGTGGTCGCGCGGCACGCGGCGATGATCGAGAAGGGGCGCGCAGAGCGCGAAGCCGATGCGTCCTGAGACGAGCGTCCCCGCATAGCCGTGCGGCGTCTTCTCCGCCTGCTGGTCCCCTTCCTCCTCCTCGCCGCGGCGATCCCGTGGCTCCCGCGCCTGCTCGCCGACGTCGCGCCGGCCCCCGCGCGCGCCGACGCGATCTTCGTCTTCGCCGGCGACGTGCCCGATCGTCCGCGCTGCGCGGCGGAGCTGTACGCGCGCGGCGTCGCGCCGCTGGTGGTGTTCGGCGGCAGCCAGATCGCGCCCGAGCTGATCGCCGTCGACCGGCCGATGACCGACGCCGCCGTGAACGCGACGATCGCGATGCAGGCCGGAATGCCGATCGAGGCGGCGGTCGTGCTGCCCGAGGGCACCAGCACCTGGGAGGACGCCGCGGTGGTGCGACGCTGGGCCGAGACCGCGGGCAAGCGGCGGATCGTCGCGGTGACGTCGCCGCTCCACGCGCGACGCGCGAAGATCGCGCTCGATCTCGCCGCGCGCCGCGCGGGACTCGAGATCACGGTCGTCAGCTGCGTCGAGGCGCCCGCCCCGGGCTCGCTCTGGTGGCTCGAGGAGCGGCCGCTCGTCCAGGTGAGCAACGAGACGCTGAAGCTCGTTTTCTACACGCTGCGCTACTTCGTTCCGGCGTGGCTCGGCGTCGGACCGGCGCCGGGCGACGGGACGCAGGCGCGCGCGGATTCTCGCCCCACGGCGCCCGCCCCCGCTCGCTGATCTTGCAGCATTGCAGGATCCGCGGCGAACGACGCGGATTGCGCACGAGAAAGGCATCATGCGCTCGCCTTGTGACTTGCAATCGACTTTCGTTCGCGCGACATGAAGAGGGGCGTGCGATCGCAGCACCGGTGTGGCGCCGGGCAGCCAGTTCGCGCGCGAGAGGACCTCGCAACATGCTCCGCCAAGTCGTTTCCGCCATCGGTGCTTCCCGCTCGTCCCGTCGCCGGATCGTCGGGTGTCTTCTCGCGATGGTGGCGATGGCTGTCGGCGGGCTCGCCGTGGGCCTCCCGCCGGAGGCCTCGGCCGAGCGCACGCTGGGCTCGCCGCGCATCCTGCCGCGCGTGCCGACCGGGCAGCTCGGCACGCGCCGACCGGTCGCGGCGCCGCAGGTGGTGCTGCCGGCGAGCAGCTGGCTCGACTACACCGCGGTCGCCGAGAACCGGCTCGAGATCGGCTCGAACATCGAGGTCAGCGGCAACTTCGCCGTGAAGAACCTGAACGGTCTCCTGAAGTTCGGCACGAACGGGTACCACGCGCCGGTGCCGCCGAACAGCTTCCTCGCCGCGGACTCGATGGAGTTCACCACCGGCGCGTCGGCGAACAACGTCTTCGTGCGCACGCTGCAGCTCAACGGCACCGCCGAGGTGCGCGGCACGAACACGCCGCTCGTCCCGGCCGACTTCCCGCTGAACATCGCCGTGCCGACGCTGCCGGCCGACGTGGACGATCCCTGCATTGCGACCGCGCCGAACAAGATCGTCACGGTGGCGGGCTCGCCGGAGACGCTGCCGCCCGGCTGCTACCGCGAGCTCACGGTGCGCAACAACGCCGTCCTCCAGCTCGCGGGCGGGAACTACATCTTCAAGAAGGTCTTGGTCGAGGGCGCCGCGTCGTCGAACGGTGGCTCGCTCATCGCGCTCGCGCCGTCCGTGCTCAACGTGCAGGAGACGTTCGTCACCGAGATCAACGTCGACGTCTTCCCCGACAGCGGCGACCCCGCCGACCTGCTGATCTACGCGAAGGGAACCAACAACCAGTTCGGCAACGGCTCACTGAGCAATCCGAACGCGCTCTTCATCGGCCGCATGGTCGCGCCGAACGACAAGAACCTGCAGTTCGGCGTCCGGCTGATCTTCACCGGCAACGCCTACGCGGACGAGCTGTTCATCTTCGGCGTCCACCTGCCGCGCACGCCGAGCCCGACGCCGACCCGCACGCCGACGCCGAGCCCGACCCCGACGCGCACGCCGACTCCCACCCCGACGCCGACCCCGACGCCGACGCAGCCGTTCGTGCCGACCGCGACGCCGAGCCCGACGCCGACCTTGACGCCGACCCCGACGCCCACCGCGACGCCGCCGGGCCAGACGCCGACCCCCACGCCGACGCCGACCTCCACGCCGGGCGGGACGGCGACCCCGACCCCGACGCCGCCGTTCAACACTCCGACCCCGACGCCGCCGTTCAACACCCCGACGCCGACGCCGCCCATCGCGACGCCCACCCCGACGTCGCCCTTCGTGCCGCCGACTCCGACGCCCACGCCGACTTCCTCGCCGAAGCCGACGGGCACCCCGGTCGGCACGCCCACGCCCTCGATCACCGGCACGCCGGCGGTCACGCCGACCGGCCCGTTCGTGCCGCCGACCCCGTCCGGCTGGCGCAAGAAGCCGTGGGGCCGCATGTTCCCGTTCGTCCCGAACTCGGACCTGCAGCGCGGCGACGGTGGCGCCCCGGCGATGAAGATGCCGCTCCGCCGCTTTTGAGCGGAACGACCGGTCCCTCGGGAGGTCCGCCGCACACGCGGCGGACCTCCTTCGCTCCGGCGGCCTTCTACCCGATCGTCGACACCGCGTCCGATCCTGCGAAGGGCACTGCGCTCGCTGACGCCGTTCTCGGAGCCGGCGTTTCCTGGCTGCAGCTCCGCTGCAAGGGGACGCCGGCTTCGGCGTTTCTGCGTGCCGCGCTCGACCTCGTCGCCGCCGCGCGCCGCACCGGCGCGCGCGTGATCGTCAACGACCGCCTCGACGTCGCGCTCGCGAGCGGGGCGGCGGGGGTTCACCTCGGGCAGGACGATCTGCCGCTCGACGCCGCACGCCGCATCGCCGGCGACCGCCTGGTGATCGGCGTCTCGACGCACGACGTGGCGGAGGCGCGCGCGGCGGAGGACGGCGGCGCCGACTACGTCGGCTTCGGACCGATGTACCCGACCGCCAGCAAGGCCGACGCCCATCCGCAACGGACGCTCGAGGCGCTCGCGCGCGTGCGCGCCGCGATCGGCCTGCCGATCGTCGCGATCGGCGGCATCGGCGAGACCACCGCGCCTGCCGTGCTCGATGCGGGCGCCGACGCGGTCGCGGTCATCGGCGCCCTCGCGAGCGCGCCCGACCCGCGCGCCTTCGCCGCGCGCATGCTCGCGCTCCGCCCGCGGCGCAGCTGACTCCGGCTCTCAGCCCCGCGGCGCGGCTCGGGATCAGAGCTCCGCCTCGTCGAACTGTGGCGCCTGCTCGTCGTCCTCGCGCGAGCTCAGGTTCTCGAAGGTGGTGAACTCCTTGCGGAAGGCGAGCTTCACGTTTCCCTGCGGGCCGTTGCGCTGCTTGGCGATGATGATCTCGGCGGTGCCTTCCTCGGGCGACGCCTTGTTGTAGAAGTCGTCGCGGTAGACGAAGGCGATCACGTCGGCGTCCTGCTCGATGGCGCCCGACTCGCGCAGGTCGGACATCATCGGCCGCTTGTCGGCGCGCGACTCGACGGCGCGGTTGAGCTGCGACAGCGCGATCACCGGAACCGACAGCTCCTTCGCCAGCGCCTTCAGCGACCGCGAGATCAGCGAGATCTCCTGCTCGCGGTTGTCCACGTCCTTGTGCGCGCGCATGAGCTGCAGGTAGTCCACGACGATCAGCGCGAGGCCGCCGTCGCGCTCCTTCTCGCGCGCGAGACGGCGCGACTTGGCGCGCATCTCGAGGATCGAGAGCGCCGGCGTGTCGTCGATGTAGAACGGCAGGTCGGCGAGACGTCCGGCCGCCATCGCGAGACGCGGGAAGTCGCGGTCGCCGAGGTAGCCGGTGCGCACCTTGGTGCCGTCCACGCGCGCCTCGCCGCACAGCATGCGCAGGACCAGCGACTCCTTCGACATCTCGAGCGAGAAGATCACCACCGCCTTGCCGCCGCAGTTCGCCGCCGCGTACTGCGCGATGTTGGTGGCGAACGCGCTCTTGCCCATCGAGGGGCGTCCGGCGACGATGATCAGGTCCGAAGGCTGCAGCCCCGACGTCATGCGGTCGAGCTCGTAGAAGCCGGTGGGCACGCCGGTGACCGCCTCCTTCTTCTCGTAGAGCGTCTCGATCGTCTTGATCGAGTGGACGATGATCGACTCGAGCTTCGCGTAGGGCTGGCGGATCTTCCGCTGGCTGATCTCGAAGATCATCCGCTCGGCGTCGTCGAGGAACTCCGAGACGTCGCCCGCGCCCTCGGCGGAGCGCTGTGCGATGTCGGTCGACGCCTCCATCAGCGCGCGCAGGATCGCCTTGTCCTTGACGATCTGCGCGTAGAGGTCGACGTTCGCGGTCGTCGCCGTGCGGTCCACCAGCTCGGCGATCGCCGCCGCGCCGCCCACGGCGTCGAGGTCGCCGCGGCGCTTCAGGCACTCGGTCAGCGTGATCACGTCGGCGCGCTCGCGCCGGTCGTCCAGGTCGTTCAGCGCACGGAAGATCCGCCGGTGCGCCTCGCGATAGAAATCGTCGGCCTGGACGATCTCGTTGGCGCGATCGAGCGCGCGATTGTCGAGCAGGATCGCGCCGAGAACGGCCTCCTCCGCCTCGATGCTCTGCGGAGGCACCCGTCCCGGCCCGAACGATTCACCACTCACCGCTCAACCTCCGGACGTCACGCGCCGACCCGGCGCCGAATGCGTTACCGATGTCTGGGAAGGGAGGCGGTATAGTCCCGTCGCGGCGCGATGCGCAAGAGCATTCTCGGGCGCGCGCGACGGCGTGCGCGTCGTGCGCACGCCGTCGCCTCACCGCTTGCCCTGCTCGGTCGCGCGCTCGAGGATGCGCTCGAGCGCACGGCGGTCCTGCTCGGTGAGCTCCTCCTGCGGCGGCGCCGCCTTGCGCTTGCCCGCGCGCTTGCCGCCGTCGCCGGCCGCAGCGCGCGCCGCGGGCGTGGCGGTCGGCTCGGCCGCGATCGGCTCGAGCGTCGCGCCCGGAGCGACGGCTTCCGCTGCGACGGGTGCGACCGCCTCCGGCGGCGCGAGCGCCGCAGGGTCGGGCGACGCCGCGCGGGGCGCGTCAAGCAGCGGCGCCGGCGCCTGCTCCTCGGTCGAGACCAGGCCGAGCGTCGCGTCGAACGCGGCCCACGCGGCGACGCCGAGCGCCGGCAGCGCGAGCCACCACCAGCGCGAGCGGCCCTCGCGCGCGACCGACCGGCCCACCTTCCTACGCGCCACCGTCACCTCCTCCCGCCGGAACGATCTCCCAGCCGCGCCGCCGCGCCTCGCGCCGCAGCAGCCGGTCCGGGTTCACGATGCGCGGGTGGCCGACCAGCTCGAGCACCGGCACGTCGGTCACCGAGTCGGTGTAGAAGTAGCTCGATCCGAGATCGATGCCGCGCTCCTGCGCGAAGGCCTTCGCCCAGTGCACCTTGCCGTTGCCGTAGCACACCGGCGCGATCGCGCGTCCGGTGAAGCAGCCGCCGACCACCTCGAGCCGCGTCACGATCAGGTGCTCGACGCCGAGATCCTTCGCCAGCGGCTGCGCGAGGTAGCTCGTGGTGCTCGAGAGGAAGGCGACCTCGTGGCCGGCGCTGCGGTGCCGTTCGATGTGCGCCACCATCTCCGGCACCAGGTAGTCGCGCACCATCTCCTGGTACCAGCGCTCGCAGAACGCCGCGACGTCCGCCTCGTTCTGGCCCGCGATCAATCCGCTCGCGCGTTCGAGGGCACGGTCGATGTCGAGAAGGTTCAGCCGGTACTGGACGAGGTAGTAGGCGGTGCGCAGCAGATCGCGCCGGCGCGCCTTGCCGTGCCGCCGCATGTAGCGGGCGTACAGCGGCGCCGTGTTGACCGACAGCACGGTCCCGTCGATGTCGAAGAACGCGGCGACCCTCAACGGCCCATCCTCCAGCACGCGTCGCGGCGGTGAAACGAACGGGGGCAGCGAGCGCGCGGCGCCCGCTGCCCCCGAAGATCGGCGAAGAGCGCGGTGCTCAGCGCTCGACGATCATCGCGATGCCCTGCCCGCCGCCGATGCACAGCGACGCGACGCCGAGCTTGACGTCGCGGTCCTGCATCGCGTGCAGCAGGGTCACCAGCACCCGGGCGCCGCTCGCGCCGATCGGGTGGCCGAGCGCGATCGCGCCGCCGTTCACGTTGACCTTCTTGGTGTCGAGCTTTAGCTCGCGCAGCACGCCGAGCGACTGCGCGGCGAACGCCTCGTTGAGCTCCCAGAGGTCGATCTGGTCGCTCTTGAGACCGGCCTTGGCGAGCGCTTTCTCGACCGCCGGCCACGGGCCCATGCCCATGATCGAGGGATCGACGCCGGCCGACGCCCAGCCGCGGATGCGCGCGAGCGGCTTGAGCCCGCGGTCCTTCGCCGCCTTGTCGCTCATCACGACCAGCGCAGCGGCGCCGTCGTTGATCCCCGACGCGTTGCCCGCGGTGACGCTGCCGTCCTTCTTGAAGGCGGCACGCAGGCCCGAGAGCTTATCGGCCGTCGTGTCGGCGCGCGGGAACTCGTCGACCGCGAACTGCACGGTCTCGCCCTTCTTCTTGCCCGGGACGTCCACCGGCACGATCTCGGCGCGGAACTTTCCGCCGCTCTGCGCGGCCGCCGCCTTCGCCTGGCTCGACGCCGCAAACTCGTCCTGCTCGGTACGGCTGATCTCGTACTTGCTCGCGATGTTCTCGGCGGTGACGCCCATGTGCACGTGCGTGATCGGGCACGACAGGCCGTCGGCGATCATCGAGTCGAGCAGCTCGCCGTGGCCGAGCCGGTAGCCGTAGCGCGCCTTCTGCAGCAGGTACGGCGCGTTCGACATGCTCTCCATGCCGCCCGCGACGGCGACGTCGTACTCGCCGAGCAGCACGCCGGTCGCGGCGTTGATCACCGCCTTCAGGCCCGAGCCGCACGCCTTGTTGATCCCGTAGCCCGGCACTTCCTTGGGGATGCCCGCGTCGAGGTACGCGACGCGCGCCGCGTTCAGGCCCAGGCCTGCGGCGAGCACGTTGCCGAGGATGACCTCGCCGATCTCCTTGCCCTCGACGCCCGCCCGCTTGACCGCCTCGCGGATCGCGACCGCGCCGAGCGCCGTCGCCTGCTGGCCCGCGAGCGCGCCGCCCATCGACCCGATCGCGGTGCGCGTCGCCGAAACGATGACTGCTTCTGCCATTTCTTCCTCCGTGGATCGGGTTCTTGCCTGGCGCTCGAACCGTTCGACTAGGGCCCGTCCGGGCGGGGACGCCCGCGGCTCAGTGTGCCACCCCGTTGTACCAGTTCATACCCGTGATTTGCGCGCGGCGGCTGAGCCGTGCAACCCGGAACCACATCGGCCCCAGGCGGCCGTACATGACCCGCGCCGCGAAGCCGAGCCGCCGGAGCTTGCGGCCCAGCGGGGAGCGCTCGACCTCCCGCCGGTAGCTCCGGAAGCGCAGATCGCCCGCGGCGAAGCCCCGGGTCAGGCTGGCCGCCGCGAGCTGGCCGAACTGTAGCGCAAAGGAGATCCCTTCGCCCATCAGCGGGTCGACTCCCGCCGCGTCCCCGACGAGGAGGACACCCGGCGCGGAGAGCGGCGCGCCGTGGCGGTAGAGGCGGATCGGATGCGCCTTGCGCGGCGCGCGGGGATCGGCGGCACGCTCGTCGAGCAGCCGTGCGATGCGCTCGCCCTCGCCGCGCCGTGCGAGCGAGTACACGCCGACGTTCCAGTGCGGACGGCCGCCGATCAGGCAAGGGAACGACCACGCGTAGCCGGCGAGGCCGTCGACGACCGGGCGAAAGTCGAACTCGAAGCGGTCGGGTGCCGCGTCGGCCGCGATCGGCACGTCGCACATCGCGGCGCGCGCGACCCAGCCCTCGTCGTCGGAGACGAGCGCGCGCCGGACCAGGCTTCCCGAGCCGTCCGCGCCGACGACGGTGCGCGCGAGCAGCGGGCCGTCGCTGGTGTCGAGGCGGATCGCGTCACCCTCGCGGCGCGCGCCGAGCACCTTGACGCCCTCCCGCACCGCGACGCCGCGTGCGCGCGCGGCGTCGAGCAGCATCGCGTCGAACTCGCGGCGGCGGATCACCCAGCAGCAGCCGGGGCTCGCGATGTCGATGCGCTCGCCGGCGACGTCCACCAGCGCGCGGTCGACGCGCACCGACGGAACGTCGAGCCCGAGGCCGAGCTCCGCGAGGACCGTGAGCGTATGCGGGATCAGGCCGCCGGCGCACGTCTTGTCGCGCGGGAAGGCGGCGCGGTCGAGGATCACGGTACGCTGCGCGAGGTCGGGGTCGAGGTGCGCGAGCGCGAGCGCGGTCCCCGATCCCGCGGGCCCACCACCGACGATCACGACGTCGCTCCGGCTGGTCATCTGCGCTCCGTCCCCGCGTCGGGGGCGACGGACCGGACGCCGCTCGGAAGCAGGAGCCCCTGCCGGTTCATGCTCTCCCGGTCGGCAAAGCCGCGGCGGACATCGGTTCAAGACACCGAGCGGTGCTTCGTTCCCTCGTGGCGGGCGAAGCCCATGGACACGTCAGTCGACGGCGCGGGGAGCGATGTTCTGCTTCACCCAGTCGATGATCTCCTGGGTGGTGGCGCCGGGCGTGAACACCTTCGCCACGCCCTGCTTGCCGAGCGCCGCGATGTCGTCCTCGGGGATGATGCCACCGCCGAAAACCTTGATGTCGCTCGCGTTGCGCTCCCGCAGCAGGTCGAGGACGGCCGGGAACTGCACCAGGTGGGCGCCCGAGAGGATCGATAGACCGATGCCGTCGACGTCCTCCTGCAGCGCTGCCTCGACGATCATCTCGGGCGTCTGGTGCAGGCCGGTGTAGATGACCTCGAAGCCGGCGTCGCGCAGTGCGCGGGCGATGATCTTCGCGCCGCGATCGTGACCATCGAGACCGGGCTTGGCGACCAGGATGCGGACGGGGCGTTCCATGCGACCGGCCTTCTATAACGACGCCGCGGGCGCCTCGGCAAGTCGTTCCGTACCCGCCGCGTTCAGACGCCGCGGAAGGACGGGCTGCGCTTCTCGAGGAACGCGCCGAGGCCCTCGCGCGTGTCGGTCGCGCCGAACAGGCTCGCGAACGCCTCGATCTCCACTCGCGCCGCGCTGCGCGCGTCGCTCGTCTCGGCCGCGGCCATCGCCGCCTTCGCGCGTGCGATGGCGAGTGGCGGACGCTCCGCGAGCTCGGCCGCCCAGGTTCGCGCCGCGGCACGAAGCTCGGCCTGCGGCACGACGCGCTGCACGAGCCCGATGCGCTGCGCCTCCTCCGCGCCGATCAGGCGACCCGAGTAGACGAGATCGCGCGCCAGGCCGACCCCGACCCGGCGCAGCAGCCGCGAGCAGCCGCCGAAGCCCGGGATCAGGCCGAGGTTGGTCTCGGGCTGCCCGAAGCGCGCCTTCTCGCCGGCGATCGCCAGATCGCAGGCGAGAAGCAGCTCGCAGCCGCCGCCGAGGGCGGCCCCCTGGACCACGCCGACCACCAGGCTCGGCAGCGCCTCGAGGGCGTCGAAGGTCTCGTGCCCGAGCTGCGAGAAGACGCGCGCCTCCTCGACCGACATCTGCGACATCGCGGCGATGTCGGCGCCGGCGACGAACACCCGTTCGCCGGCGGTCGCGAGCAGGACGATGCGCGCGGGATCGCGCGCCAGCTCGCCGATCGCGGCGCGCAGCTCGAGCAGCGTGTCGCGGTCCAGCGCGTTCATCTTGTCGGCACGCTGGATCGTCAGCGTGGCGATCGCGCCGTCACGTTCGAGGGTCACCGAGGCCATGTCTCAGTACTCCGGTTTGAAGTCGAAGTGGTGGTACGCCTCGATCCAGCGCACGGTGCGCGTGCGCGAGCGCATCACCACGGAGTTCGTCGTCGCGCCGCCGGCGAAGTAGCGCACGCCGGACAGCAGGTGTCCCCCGGTGACGCCGGTCGCGGCGAACATGACGTTGTCGCCGACCAGGTCCTCGGGGCCGTACAGGCGCGCCAGATCGGCGATGCCCGCGTCGCGCAGGCGGCCGCGCTCGTCGTCGTTGCGCGGCTTGAAGCGGCCGTGGAACTCGCCGCCCAGCGCGAGCAGCGCACCCGCCGCGAGCACCCCCTGCTGCGCTCCGCCGACGCCCATGACGATGTCGATGCCGCTGCCCGGACGGGCGGTGGCGATCGCCGCGGCGAGGTCGCCGTCGGAGAGTAGCTGCACGCGCGCCCCCGCCTTGCGGACGTCGTCGATCAGGCGGTCGTGGCGCGGCCGGTCCAGGATCACGACGGTCAGGTCCTCGACGTAGACGTGCTTCTTCTCGGCCAGCGCGCGCAGGTTCTCGTGCGGCGAGCAGTCGAGGCTCACGACCCCGGTGCCCTCGGGACCGACCGCGAGCTTGTCCATGTATGTCTCGGGGCACGCGAGGATCTTGCCGCGCTCCGAGATCAGGATGATCGAGAGCGCGTTGGCGCCGCCCGTCGCGCACACCGTCGCTCCCTCGAGAGCGTCGAGCGCGACGTCGATCGGCTCGCCGCCGGCGCCGATGCGCTCGCCGACGTACAGGCGCTCCGCCTCGCCCTCGCGCCCCTCGCCGAGAACGACGGTCGCGTCGACCTCGATCGCGTCGAACGCGCGCCGCATCGCGACGGCCGCGGCGTGGTCCACCGCGGCGGCGTCCCCGCGTCCCATGAGGCGCGCCGACTCGAGCGCCGCCGCCTCCGTCACCCGGACCACCTCGAGGGCGAGATTGCGATCCATGGACATCCGCTTCCTCTCGTCAGCCGGGGTTTTCTTCGATTCGAATCGCCACCGGCTTGCCGCTCACGCTCGGCATCCGCGCGACCCGATCGAGCGCGCGGCGCAGGTCGCGCTCGCGCGTCTCGTGCGTGCGGATCACCACCGGCACGGCACCGCCGCTCGAGCGCGCGCGCTGCACCACCGACGCGATCGAGATCTTCTGCTTGCCGAGCTGGCTCGCGATCTGGCCGAGTACGCCGGGCTCGTCCTTCGCGTGGACACGAAGGTAGAACTCGCTGATCACGTCGCCGATCGGCCGCACGCGCGCGGTCCGCTGGCGTGCGATCGGGTAGCCGAGCGGCGCGAGGCGCGGGTGGCCGAGCCCGCGCAGGTCGCGCGCCACGTCCATCAGGTCGCCGACCACGGCGGTGGCGGTCGGCATCATGCCCGCGCCCTGGCCATAGTACATCGAGCGGCCGAGCGCGTCGCCGTGCACGCACACCGCGTTGAACGCACCGCCGACCGCTGCGAGCGGGTCGCCGGCGGGGATCATCGTCGGGTGGACGCGCGCCTCGATCGCGTCGCCGTGGTCCTTCGCGATCGCCAGCAGCTTGATCGTGTAGCCGAGCTCGCGGGCGTACTCCATGTCGCTCGCGTCGACGTCCCGGATGCCTTCGGTGTGCACCGCGTCGAGCGGCACGCGTGCGCCGAAGGCGAGCTGCACCAGCAGCGTGAGCTTGTGCGCCGCGTCGATGCCGTCGACGTCGTAGGTCGGGTTCGCCTCGGCGAGACCCGCCTGCTGCGCGGCCTTCAGCACGTCGTCGAAGCTTCGGCCCTCGGCCGCCATGGTGCTCAGGATGTAGTTCGAGGTCCCGTTGACGATGCCGAACACGGCACTGTGACGGTCGGCGGCGAGAGCCTCGCGCAGCGTGCGGATGATCGGGATGCCGCCGCCGACGCTCGCCTCGAACGCGCAGGCGACGCGGCGCGCCTCGGCCGCACCGAGGATCTCGCGCCCGTGGTGTGCGAGCAACGCCTTGTTGGCGGTGACGACCGACTTGCCGTGCGCGATCGCGTCGAGCACGAAGGTGCGCGCCGGCTCGAGGCCGCCCATCAGCTCGACCACGACGTCGACGGCCGGATCGCGCATCAGCTCCGCGGTGCGGTCGGTGAGCAGCGCGCGCGGCACCTTCACCTCGCGGCGGCGTTTCAGGTCGATGTCCGCGATCTTGACGAGACGCAACGGAACGCCGAGTCGCGCCTCGATCGCCTCGGCGTTGTCGCGCAGGAGCTTGATGACGCCCGAGCCGATGGTGCCCCAGCCGGCCAGGGCAACGCGCACCTCACCGGCACCCCGCGCGGGCGTGGCGGCACGCGCGCTGCGCTGCGACCGGACGACCGACAGTGCCCGGCCGCCGGCCCTACCCTTCACGCCGACCGCTCGCTTGCACCCGGCGCAGGGCCGGCTGTCCGCTGCTGCTCGCGCTCGCCGCCGGCTTTTGCCGGCGCGGCGCCCTGGGCGCCTTGGGCGCCTTGGTGGCGCCCATCGACAGGGCGCGACGGATGCCGCGCACCGCCTGCCGCGTGCGGTGCTCGTTCTCGATCAGCGCCATGCGCACGTAGTGGTCCCCGTACTCGCCGAAGCCGATGCCCGGCGACACCGCGACCTTGCCCTCCTGCAGCAGGAACTTCGAGAACTCGAGCGAGCCCATCTGCTTGAACTGGTCGGGGATCTCCGCCCAGACGAACATCGTCGCCTTGGGACGCGGCACGTTCCAGCCCGCGCGCGTCAGCCCGTCGCACAGCACGTCGCGTCGCTGGCGGTAGACCTCGCAGATGTCGGAGACGCAGTCCTGCGGCCCGTTCAGCGCCGCGATCGCCGCGATCTGCACCGGCTGGAAGATGCCGTAGTCGAGGTAGCTCTTCATGCGCGCGAGCGCCGCGATGATCTCCGGGTTGCCGACCGCGAAGCCGACACGCCAGCCCGGCATGCTGTAGCTCTTCGACAGCGTGAAGAACTCGACGCCGACCTCCTTCGCGCCCTTCACCTGCAGGAAGCTCGGCGGCTCGTAGCCGTCGAACACCAGATCGGCGTAGGCGAGGTCGTGCACCACCAGCAGCTCGTGCTCGCGGGCGAACTCGACGATGCGCTCGAAGAACGCGAGGTCCACCACCTCGGTGGTCGGATTGTGCGGGAAGTTGATGATCAGCATCTTCGGCTTCGGCCAGGTCTGGCGGATCGCCTCGACCAGGCTCGCGAAGAAGTCCTGGCCGGGCACCAGCGGAACCGAGCGCAGGTCGCCGCCCGCGATGATCACCGAGTACTGGTGGATGGGGTAGGTCGGGGTCGGGCACAGGACGACGTCGCCGGGACCGACCGTGGCGAGCGCCAGGTGGGCGATGCCCTCCTTCGAGCCGATGGTGACGATCGCCTCGCGGTCGGCGTCGAGCTCGACCCCGTAGCGGCGCCGGTACCAGTCGCAGATCGCCAGGCGCAGCTTGTAGATTCCGCGCGACACCGAGTAGCGGTGGTTGGCCGGCTTCTGCACGGCCTCGACCAGCTTGGCGACGATGTGCGGCGGCGTCGGGTGGTCCGGATTGCCCATTCCGAGGTCGATGATGTCCTCGCCCCGGGCGCGCGCGGCGACCTTCAGGTCCCCCACGACGTTGAAGACGTATGGCGGCAGCCGCTTGATGCGCGGGAATTCCATGAACCCTCCTGGGCGCAAGTCGTTAGCACAAGGTGATGCAGGCAGGAATGGCCGCTCCCCGGCGCTTCCTCGATCGTCGCGACGCGGCGCTCCGCGACGCTGCGCGTCATCCCCGCGCCGGGCCACGAGAATCGGCCTCGACGACCGCCGCTTCGAATGGTATGGGCTGATCGCCGCGAGCGGTTTCCGCTCGAGCGCGAGGCTGCGCTGAAGCGTTCGCCGGATCTCGAATCCACCCGCTACGGACGGTGTGAGCGAAGACTCCCGGCGGGCGGCCAACCCCTCGAAATCCTGTTTCGGCACGCGGGACAAACGAGGTCACGCGTGTCGGCGATTTTGGAAGGAGGCGACCGTCGTGTTCTCGGATCAATCCACCCAGCGCAGCCTCGTGTCGTGGTGCGCGCTCGTGCAGCGCCACGCCACGGCGCTCCTCTGGACCGCACTTCTCTTGCTGTGCGGTCCCACCATCGCGCTCGCCGACGAGTCGCGCATCGTGCTGCCCGACTTCTCGTCGGTGAACTTCCTCGGCACCACCGGGCACAACGTCCTGCTGATCGGCATGGTGATCAGCCTGATCGGATTCGTGTTCGGCATCGTCATGTACTCGCAGATCGAGAAGCTGCCGGTGCACAAGTCGATGCGCGAGATCTCCGAGCTGATCTACGAGACCTGCAAGACCTACCTGATCACGCAGATCAAGTTCATCCTGATCCTCGAGCTCTTCATCGGCGCGATCATCATCGCGTACTTCGGCTGGCTCCGAGACCTCGACGCGATGAAGGTGATCACGATCCTCGTGTTCAGCCTGATCGGCATCGCCGGCAGCTGCGGCGTCGCCTGGTTCGGCATCCGCATCAACACCTTCGCCAACTCGCGCACGGCCTTCGCGAGCTTGAAGGGCAAGCCCTTCCCCACCTACGCGATTCCGCTCAAGGCCGGCATGTCGATCGGCATGGTGCTGATCAGCACCGAGCTGCTGATCATGCTGGTGATCCTGCTGTTCGTCCCCGCGGAGAGCGCAGGCCCCTGCTTCATCGGCTTCGCGATCGGCGAGTCGCTGGGCGCGTCCGCGCTGCGCATCGCCGGCGGCATCTTCACCAAGATCGCCGACATCGGCTCCGATCTCATGAAGATCGTCTTCAACATCAAGGAAGACGACGCGCGTAACCCCGGCGTCATCGCCGACTGCACGGGCGACAACGCGGGCGACTCGGTCGGTCCGTCGGCCGACGGCTTCGAGACCTACGGCGTCACCGGCGTCGCGCTGATCACCTTCATCGTGCTCGCGATCGCGCACGAGCCGGTGGTGCAGGTCCAGCTGCTGGTGTGGATCTTCGTCATGCGCATCATGATGGTGCTCGCGAGCGGTGCATCGTACCTGCTGAACGAGGCCATCGCGTCGTCGCGCTACGCCAACGCCGACAAGATGAACTTCGAGGCGCCGCTCACCTTCCTGGTGTGGCTCACCTCGGTCGTCAGCGTGGTCCTCACCTACGCCGTCTCCTACGTCCTCATCCCGGAGATCAACGGCAACACCTCGCTGTGGTGGATCCTGTCCACGATCATCAGCTGCGGCACGCTCGCCGGCGCGGTCATCCCCGAGGCGGTCAAGATCTTCACCTCGACCGAGTCGGCGCACGTGAAGGAAGTGGTCGTGTCGTCGCGTGAGGGCGGCGCGTCGCTGAACGTCCTCTCGGGCCTCGTCGCCGGCAACTTCAGCGCCTACTGGCTCGGCCTCGTCATCGCCGGCCTGATGGCGATCGCGTATCTCGTCGCCTACGACGGCCTCGCCCCGCTCTTCCTCGAGCAGGCGGCCCACGTCGCGGCACCGGTGTTCGCGTTCGGCCTGGTCGCGTTCGGCTTCCTCGGCATGGGCCCGGTGACGATCGCCGTCGACTCGTACGGTCCGGTGACGGACAACGCGCAGTCGGTCTACGAGCTGTCGGTCATCGAGACGCTGCCGAACATCAAGGCGGAGGTGAAGCGCGACTTCGGCTTCGACCTCAACTTCGACAAGGCCAAGCACTACCTCGAGGAGAACGACGGCGCCGGCAACACCTTCAAGGCGACCGCGAAGCCGGTGCTCATCGGCACCGCGGTGGTCGGCGCCACGACGATGATCTTCTCGATCATCATGGTGCTGACCAACGGCCTCGCCGACACGGCGAAGGTCGCACAGCTGTCGATCCTCAATGCGCCCTTCCTGCTCGGCATGATCGTCGGCGGTGCGGTGATCTACTGGTTCACCGGCGCGACCATCCAGGCGGTGGTCACCGGCGCGTACCGGGCGGTCGAGTTCATCAAGCAGAACATCAAACTCGATGGCACCGAGAAGGCGTCCATCGCCGACTCGAAGAAGGTCGTCGAGATCTGCACCCAGTACGCACAGAAGGGCATGCTGAACATCTTCCTCACGGTGTTCTTCTCGACCCTCGCCTTCGCCTGCCTCGATCCGTTCTTCTTCGTCGGCTACCTGATCTCGATCGCGATCTTCGGCCTGTACCAGGCACTCTTCATGGCGAATGCCGGCGGAGCCTGGGACAACGCGAAGAAGCTGGTCGAGGTCGAGCTCAAGGAGAAGGGCACCGAGCTGCACAACGCGACCGTCGTCGGCGATACCGTCGGCGACCCGTTCAAGGACACGTCCTCGGTCGCGATGAACCCGGTCATCAAGTTCACCACGCTGTTCGGCCTCCTGGCGGTGCAGCTGGCGCTCGAGATGAGCGTGACGCCGAGCGGTCAGACGCTGGCGCACGTCCTCGCGGCGATCTTCTTCGTGATCTCGATGTTCTTCGCGCACCGGTCGTTCTACGGGATGCGCATCGAGACCCAGAAGGACGGCAAGGCGTCGACGACCGCCCGCGCGGCCTGACCGGCGCCTCCTCTTCGAGCGGGTGCTCGCGGCCGCCGTGATGGCGGCCGCGAGCACCCGGATGAACGTGGAACCCAGCGCCTCCGCGCCCCTGCGCGTCCTCGTCATCGACGACGTGCAGAACATCCGCGCGACCCTCGCCGTGTGTCTCGAGGGCATGGGCTGCTCCGTGAGTGCGGTCGGGACCCCCGCCGAGGCGCTCGCCGCGCTGCAGCGCGACACGTACGACCTCGCCTTCCTCGACCTCCGCCTCGGCAACACGAGCGGGCTCGACCTCCTGCCGGCGCTACTGACCGAGTGCCCGCAGCTGACGGTGGTCGTGATCACGGCCTACGCCGCGTTCGACACCGCCGTCGAGGCGATCCGGCGCGGCGCGGCCGACTACCTGCCGAAGCCGTTCACGCCCGATCAGATCCGTCTGCGCGTCGAGCAGGTGGCGCAGCGGCGCGCCCTCGCGCGTCGCGTCTCGGAGCTCGAGGACGAACTCCGAGGCAGCGTACCCGAGATCGACCTCGAGACCGCGTCACCGCAGATGCGTGCGGTGCTCGACACGCTGGCGCTCGCCGCCCGATCCGAGGCGGCCGTCCTGCTGCGTGGCGAGAGCGGCACCGGCAAGACCATCCTCGCGCGGGCTCTCCACCTGCGCAGCGCGCGCGCGGACGGGCCGTTCGTCGTCGTCAACTGCCCGACCCTCACCGAGGAGCTGCTCGCCAGCGAGCTGTTCGGCCACGCGCGCGGCTCGTTCACGGGCGCGGTGCGCGAGCGCGCCGGTCGCGTCGAGTCGGCGCACGGCGGGACGCTGTTCCTCGACGAGATCGGCGAGATCGCCCCGGGCCTGCAGGCGAAGCTCCTGCGCTTCCTGCAGGACCGCTCGTTCGAGCGCGTCGGCGAGAACCAGTCGCGGCGGGCGAACGTCCGCGTCGTGGTGGCGACCAACCGGGACCTCGAGGAGGAGGTGCGTGCGGGGCGCTTCCGCGAGGACCTGCTCTACCGTGTCAACGTCGTCGAGATCCGCATCCCGCCGCTGCGCGAGCGGCCGGAGGACGTCCTGCGACTCGCGCGCGGCTTCCTCGCCTTCTTCGCGCACGCCGCCGGCAGGCCCGCGCCCACGCTCTCCGCCGCGGCCGAGAACGCGCTGCTCGGCCATTCCTGGCCCGGCAACGTGCGTGAGCTGCGCAATGCGATGGAGCGCGCCACCATCCTCTGGCCCGCCCCGCTGATCGAGCCGCAGGCGTTCTCCGAGCGCGTCGCGCCGCAGGCGAGCGCCGTACGCATCGGCGGTCCGTTCACCCTCGAGGAGATCGAGCGCGAGCACGTGCAGCGCGTGATCGCCACGCAGCCCACGCTCGACGAGGCGGCCCGCGTGCTCGGCATCGAGCCGTCCACCCTCTGGCGCAAGCGCAAGCGCTACGACGCCTGAAGCGCCGCGGCGCCCTCGCGCGGCACGGTGAACCAGAAGCGACAGCCGGCTCCGGGGTGCGTGTCCACTCCGATCTGGCCGCCGTGCGCGCTCACGATCTCGCGCGCGATCGAGAGCCCGAGGCCGACCCCGCCAGGCAGGCTCCCCGGGACGCGGTAGAAGCGCTCGAACACGAATCCCACGTGCTCGGCATCGATGCCCTCGCCCTCGTCTGCGACGACGAAGCGCACGTCGCCGCCCACCGCAGCCGCGACGAGGCGGACCGTCCCGCCGGCGGGCGAGTGGCGGATCGCGTTCGCGAGCAGGTTCGTCAGCGCGAGCTGCAACCGCTCCCAGTCGACGGAGACGTCGAGGTCGGCCGCCGGCACGTCGACGTCGACGCGGACCGCGCGCTCGCGCGCTCGCGCCGTCGCCGCGTCGGCCGCAGCGGCGAGCAGCTCCCGCGCCGGCACCCAGCGGCGCCGGAGCTCGAGCTCGCCGCTCTGGATGCGTGCCAGGTCGAGCAGCTCGTCCACCGTCGCCTGCAACCGCTCGCAGTCGTCCCGCGCCGTCGCCAGCAGACCCTGCTGCGCGTCTCCGGTCGCCTGCTCCAGGCAGAGGAGGATCGACATGCGGAGCGAGGTGAGCGGCGTGCGAAGCTCGTGCGCCACGGTCGCGACCAGGTCGCTGCGCAGCTCGTCGAAGCGCCGCAGCCGCGTCACCTCCTGCAGGATCACGGTCGCGGCCACCGTCGACGCGTCGCCGTGGGCTGTGGGTGCGCCGCGGGCGAGGAAGAAGCTCGGGCGACCCGCCGTCGCCACGGCGACGGCCTCGTCGAAGCCGCGAGGAACGAAGGGCTCGCCGGTCTCGAGCACGCGGTCACGAGCGCGCTCGACCGCCTGCCGCACGCCCACCGGGAGACCGGCGAGAGGCTCGAGATCACCGCCCGCGCGCAACCCCAGGATCTCGGTCGCGGCGCGATTCACGTTGACCAGGCTGCGCTGCGCGTCGAACAGCAGCGTCGGGTCGGGCAGGCCGTCGATCGCCGCCTGTGTCGACTTCTGTGCCGCGAGCAGCTTGCCGAGCGAGCTCGCACGGTACTCGGCGAGTCGCTCGGCCATCTCGTTGAAGCGCGTGGCGAGCTGGCTGATCTCGTCCGTTCCCGGCAGCGCGACGCGAACGTCGAAGCCGCCGGCCCCCAGCCGCTCGACGGCATGGGTCAAGACGTCCAGCCGCCGCAGGACCCGATACACGAGCCATCCGGAGACCGGCAGCGCGGTCGCGAGCGCGAACAGCGTCGCCAGCGCGACGACGCCCATCGTCTCCCGCGCCGCCTCCCGCGACCAGCCGCTCTTGTCGAGCATCGCGCGCTGGTTCACCGCGACGATCTCGTCGAGAGTGCGCTTGATGCGCTCGAACGACGGACTCAGCTCCGTCGCGTAGAGCCGCGCGGTCGCCGCCGCGTGCCCCTCGGCGGTGGCGCGTACGAATCCGTCGTACGCTCTCTCGTAGATCGTCCAGTCGCTGCGCAGACGGCGGGTCGGAGCGTCCTCGTCCTGCTCGAAGACGCTCGCCTCCTGCAGGAGGAGCGCGTCGACGAAGCGCGAGCGGTAGGACGCCTCGGAGCGCACCGCCTCCAGCTGTCCCGCCAGGACGAGCGAGGCCGCAGCGTCGAGCCGCTCGAGCGCTTCGCGCATGGTCTGGGCGGCACGCACGCTCTGGTAGTTCTGCCGCAGCATCTCGTCGGGGCTGCGCCCGAGGCGCGCCGCGCTGAAGACGGCGACCGCCCCGATCACCGCGATCGCCGCGGCGAGCGGTGCGATCGCCAGCAGCAGCTTCGCGCGCACACTCATCGCTCGTCGATTCTCTCAGGGCAGCCCGGCGCCCGCCAGCGGTCAACTCATCTGTGCGTTGCGCAGCGCCTTCATGGCGCGCTGGATGCGCGCGTCGAGCGCATCCGGCGCGATCTGCAGGACGCCGGCGCGGTTGAGCTCGAAGCCGATCTCGCGGTCGAACTCGCTCGCCGCCGAGAAGGTGAACGCCTGCCGGAGCTCGACCCGCAGCTTCGCCATCTCGTCGTGGATCGGGCTGCCGGCACCGATCGGGACCGCGCCGCCGTCGCGCACCGTCCGCGCGACGCCGCCGAGCAGCGCGTCGACGCGTGCGAGGATCTCACCCTGTCGCTGGCGGTCGCGCTCCAGCTTCGCCGGATCACGCTTGCCGAACGTCTTGATCAGAACGGGGGTCACGATGGCCGCCAGCACGCTCGCGGCTGCGATGATCGTCCAGGTCTCCATGTCGCCTCCTGCCACCGGCGACTCCCGGGGGCCGAACGTTCCACCGCACGATCGGTGCCAGCCCGCGGGCTGCGCGGGCGCACGCCGCCGCGGGTGAATCGCGCGGACGCACCGAGACGATCACTTCGAAACGCAGTCCCGGCGCGGAGCGAGCACTGCAAGCTGCAGCACGACGCGCGATTCAGCCGACCCGAGCGAGCCCCAGACGTCCCGCCCAGCGCGCGTCGAGCACGCGCACCAGCGCCGCCGATTCCGGCCGCGTCAAGGTCGGATCGGCCGCGAGCACGTCCTCCGCAGCCGCACGGGCGTCGCGCAGGATCGCCGCGTCGCGGAGCAGGTTCGCGACGCGGAAGTCGGGCACGCCCGCCTGCCGCGTGCCGAGGAGCGCGCCCGGCCCGCGGATGGCGAGGTCCGCCTCGGCGATGCGCAGCCCGTCGCGCGTCTCGGTCATCACCCGCAGCCGCTCGCGCGCCTCCTTCGACTGCGCCCAGTCCGCGATCAGCAGACAGTACGCAGCGTCGCTGCCGCGTCCGACGCGACCGCGCAGCTGGTGCAGCTGGGCGAGGCCGAAGCGCTCGGCGTGCTCGATCACGATCACGCTCGCATTCGGCACGTCGATGCCGACCTCGATCACCGTGGTCGCGACCAGAACGTCGTACTCGCCCGCCTTGAAGGCACGCATGAGCACGTCGCGCTCCGCCGACGGGATGCGGCCGTGCACCAGCGCGATGCGCAGGTCGGGGAAGACCTCGTTCGCCAGCTCGGCGGCGCCGGTGGTCGCGTCGCGCAGGTCGCTCGCCTCCGACTCCTCGATCAGCGGGTAGACGACGTAGGCCTGCCGTCCCGCCGCGACCTCGCGGCGCACGAGGTCGTAGACGCGCTTGCGCTGTGCGACGCCGAAGACCTGCGTCACGACCGGCTTCCGACCCGGCGGCAGCTCGTCGATGTACGAGAGGTCGAGGTCTCCGTAGACGCTGAGCGCGAGCGTACGCGGGATCGGGGTCGCGGTCATCAGCAGGACGTCCGGTGCGGCATCGTGCTCGCTGCGGCGCGACAGGGCGGCGCGCTGCAGGACTCCGAAGCGGTGCTGCTCGTCCACCACCGCGATGCCGAGGCGCGCCATGCGCACGTCCTCCTGGATGAGCGCGTGCGTCCCCACGACGAGCCCCGGCTCGCCGGCCGCGAGGCGCGGCAGGATCGCGCGGCGGTCGGCCGCCGTCGCCTCGCCCGTCAAGTACCAGAGGTTCACCCCGAGGCCGTCGGCGACCCGCTGCACCGTGCTCCAGTGCTGCTCGGCGAGGAGCTCGGTCGGTGCCATGATCGCCGCCTGCCAGCCCTGCTCGATCGCGCGCAACGCGGCGGCGACCGCCACCACCGTCTTGCCGCTGCCGACGTCGCCCTGCAGCAGCCGGTGCATCGGGTGCGGCTGGCGCTGGTCGGCCGCGATCTCGGCGATCACGCGGGCCTGCGCGCCGGTGAGCGGGAACGGGAGTCGCTCGATCATCCGCGCAGCGAGCACGCCGGGTCCGTCGAATGCGACGCCGGGCTCGCGCGCGACCTGCGCCTTGCGCAGCAGCAGCCCGAGCTGGACGAAGAAGAGCTCGTCGAAGACGATGCTGGCGTGCTCCGCGGAGCGCGCCGCACCGAGCGTCGCCGCATCGGCGTCGGGGCCCGGCCGGTGCACGCCGCGCAGGGCCTCGCCGAGCGGCAGGAGCCCGTAGCGCGCCCGCGCGCGCACCGGAACCACGTCGGGCACCAGCCGCGCCGCGAGGTCCACCGCCCCGTGCACGATGCGGCGCATCGTCGAGACCGGCATCGTGGTCGGCTTCTCGTACACCGGGACGATGCGCGGTGGGCCCGGTCCGCCGTCCGCGTCCTCGACGTTCTCCATCTCCGGGTGCACGATGCGCAGCGCGACGTCGTAGCCGCGCTCGACGCGGCCGTGCACGAGCCAGCGGCCGCCGGGCTTGAGCCGCGAGCGGAACCAGCGGATCTGGTTGAACCAGAGCAGCTCGACGGTTCCGGTCTCGTCGCCCGCGATCGCCGACAGCACCGCGCGGCGACCGCCCTTCCCCACCTGCCGCTGGTCGACGCGACGGATCTCGAGCACCACCGAAGCGGTGTCGCCCGCGAACAGCTCGCCCGCCCGGCGCAGCGCTCGGCGGTCGTCGTAGCGGAACGGCAGGTGATAGAGCAGGTCGTCCACCGTCTTCAGGCCGAAGCGTTCGAGCTCGGTGGCACGCGCCGGCCCGACCCCGGGAACGGCGCTGGTGCCGCTCGACGCGGCGCGCAGCCAGCGCTCGACCTCGGCGAGCGTCGCATCGGGCGGAGCCGGCGCGCTCGCTCTCACCGCCGTCGCCGAGGCCGGCGCGGCGGCCGCCCGCGCCGGCGCCGGTTCGGCTGCGCGCGTCGGCGCGGGTTCGGCGGAGCGCGCCGGCGCAACCGCCCGCGCGCTCGGCGCGCGGCGCGAGGTCGCTCCGCCGTGACCCGGCGCGACGACCGGCGTGGGATCGGGCTCGGAGCCGCTCAGCTCTTCGAGCAGCGCCAGCGCCTCCGCGGCGAGCGTGCCACGCTCCTCCGCCCCGGGGGCCGCCTGGTCGAGACGGGCGAGCACCGCGTCGAGGCGTGCGATCCGCTCGGGCGACGGATCCGCCGTCTCGCGTGCCAGGGTCGCGAGACGCTCGCGCCACACCCCGACCGGCAGCCGGGTACGCGCCCGCTGCGTCGCGTCCGCGTCGCGCAGGAAGCGCAGCGGCGGACCCGCGCTCGCGATCAGCTCCTCGAGCGCGGCGCGCCCCAAGCCTACGTCCGGGAGCCCGCTCTCAGGGCGCCGTGGAACTCCTGCAGGGTGCGGACGGTCAGCGCGCCGCTCGCCCGCTCCACCATCGCGACGGTCGCCGCACCGGCACCGGCGATCGTCGTGAAGTACGGCGTGCGCGTCTCGAGCGCCGTGCGCCGGATCGAGAACGAGTCCACGATCGACTCCGGACTCGACGTGGTGTTGAGCACCAGCGCGACCTCCCCGGCCTTCAACGCGTCGACGATGTGCGGCGAGCCCTCGCGCACCTTGTTGATCGTGCGGCACGCGATGCCGGTCCCGGCGAGGAACTCCGCCGTGCCGCGCGTCGCGACCAGCTCGAAGCCCGCAGCCGACAGCAGCCCCGCGATCGTGCGCAGCGCCTCCTTGTCCTCGGGACGGACGCTCAGGAAGACCACGCCGCTCGCCGGCAGCACCGTGCCGGCACCGTCCTCGGCCTTCAGGAAGGCGCGCGGGAAGTCGACGTCGATGCCCATGACCTCGCCGGTCGACTTCATCTCGGGACCGAGGATCGTGTCGACGCCGGGGAACTTGATGAACGGGAAGACCGACTCCTTGACGCTCTGGTGGGTCGGGATGATCTCCTCGGTGACGCCGAGCTCCTCGAGCGTCTTGCCCGCCATGACGCGCGCCGCGATCTTCGCGAGCGGCCGACCGATCGCCTTGGAGACGAACGGCACCGTGCGCGAAGCGCGCGGGTTCACCTCGAGAACGTAGACCTTTCCGTCCTTGACGGCGAACTGCGTGTTCATGAGCCCGATCACGCCGAGCTCCTTCGCGAGCGCGATCGCCTGGCGGCGGATCTCGTCCTGGACGTCGCGCGGCAGGAGGCGCGGCGGCAGAGCGCAGGCGGAGTCGCCCGAGTGCACGCCGGCGGGCTCGATGTGCTCCATCACGCCGCCGACCACGACGGTCTTGCCGTCCGACACGCAGTCCACGTCGATCTCGATCGCGTCGTCGAGGAACTTGTCGACCAGCACGGGATGATCCGGCGACGCCTTCACGGCCCGCTGCATGTAGTCGCGCAGCCCGTCCTCGGAGTGGACGATCTCCATCGCGCGCCCGCCCAGTACGTAGCTCGGGCGCAGCAGAACCGGATACGTGAGTCGCGCGGCGATCGCCGCCGCCTCGTCGACCGAGCGTGCGGTGCCGTTCGGCGGCTGCTCGAGCTTCAGGTCGTCGAGCAGGTCCTTGAAGCGCTCGCGGTCCTCGGCGCGGTCGATCGCGTCCGGCGGCGTGCCGATGATGGGTACGCCGGCCTTCTCGAGCGCCACCGCGAGCTTCAGCGGCGTCTGGCCGCCGAACTGGACGATCACGCCCTCCGGACGCTCGCGCGCGACGATCGCCAGCACGTCCTCGAGCGTCAGCGGCTCGAAGAAGAGCTTGTCGGAGGTGTCGTAGTCGGTCGAGACGGTCTCCGGGTTGCAGTTGACCATGATGGTCTCGAACCCGTCGTCCTTCAGCGCGTAGGCCGCGTGCACGCAGCAGTAGTCGAACTCGATGCCCTGCCCGATGCGGTTCGGACCGCCGCCGAGGATGACGATCTTGCGCCGGTCGGTCGGCGCCGCCTCGCACTCGTCCTCCTCGTAGGTCGAGTACAGATACGGCGTGTAGGCAGCGAACTCGGCGCCGCAGGTGTCGACGGTCTTGTAGACCGGCGTCACGCCGTGGCGCAGGCGCAGCGCCCGGATCTGATCCTCGTGGACGTCCGCCAGCTCCGCGAGGCGGCGATCGGAGAAGCCGTAGCGCTTCCAGGCTTGCAGGTCCTCGCCGCGGATCGCGTCGAGACCGCCGTGTGCCGCCGCCGCACCCAAGGTCGCCGCGATCTGCGCCTCGCAGTGGATGATCTCCTCGATGTTGCGCAGGAACCAGCGGTCGATCTTGCTGAGCTCGTGCACCTCGGAGACCGACCAGCCGCGCCGGAACGCGTCGCCGACCAGCAGCAGCCGCTGCGCGTTCGGCACCCGCAGGCGCTCGCGCAGCCGCTCGTCGGTCATGGTGCCAGCGGTCGGGTCGAAGCCCGAGATGCCGATCTCCATCGAGCGCAGCGCCTTCTGCAGGCTTTCCTTGAAGGTGCGGCCGATCGACATCGCCTCGCCGACCGACTTCATCTGCGACGACAGGCGGTCCTCCGCCTGCGGGAACTTCTCGAAGGTGAAGCGCGGGATCTTGGTGACGACGTAGTCGATCGTCGGCTCGAAGCAGGCCGGCGTCTCGCGCGTGATGTCGTTCTTGATCTCGTCGAGCGTGTAGCCGATCGCGAGCTTGGCGGCGATCTTGGCGATCGGGAAGCCGGTCGCCTTCGACGCCAGCGCCGAGCTGCGCGACACGCGCGGGTTCATCTCGATCACGACCATGCGGCCGGTCTTCGGGTCCGTGCCGAACTGGACGTTCGACCCGCCGGTCTCGACGCCGATCTCGCGCATGATCGCGAACGCCGCGTCGCGCATGATCTGGTACTCTTTGTCGGTCAAGGTCTGGATCGGCGCGACGGTGATCGAGTCGCCGGTGTGCACGCCCATCGGATCGAGATTCTCGATCGTGCAGACGACCACGCAGTTGTCGAGCCGGTCGCGCATGACCTCGAGCTCGAACTCCTTCCAGCCCTCGACCGACTCCTCGAGCAGCACCTCGTGGTGCGGCGACGCTTCCAGCGCCCACTTGACCGCCGCCTCGAAGTCGTCGTCGCCGTACGCGAAGCCGCCACCCATGCCGCCGAGCGTGCGCGACGGGCGGAGGATCATCGGGTAGCCGAGCTCGTCGCGGATCTGGCGCGCCTCCTCGATCGAGCGCGCGTAGCCCGAGCGCGGCACGTCGAGGCCGATCTTCAGCATCGCGGCCTTGAAGAGATCGCGGTCCTCGGCTTTCTTGATCGCGTCGACGTTCGCGCCGATCATCTCGACGCCGTACTTCGCGAGCACGCCGCGCTCGGCGAGCTCGAGCGACAGGTTGAGCCCGGTCTGCCCGCCGATCGTCGGCAGCAGCACGTCGGGCCGCTCCTTCGCGATGATCAGCTCGAGGATCTCCGGCGTCATCGGCTCGACGTAGGTCGCGTCGGCGAACTCGGGATCGGTCATGATCGTCGCCGGGTTCGAGTTCACGAGGATGACGCGGTAGCCCTCCTCGCGCAGCGCCTTGCACGCCTGCGCGCCGGAGTAGTCGAACTCGCAGGCCTGACCGATGACGATCGGGCCGGAGCCGACCAGGAGGACGGACTTGATGTCGGTGCGGCGGGGCATCCGATTATTTCCCCTCGCGCTCGATCATCTCGACGAAGCGCTTGAACAGGTAGGCGGACTCGCGTGGTCCGGGCGACGCCTCGGGGTGGTACTGCACGGAGAACAGCGGCAGCCGCTCGTGCTTCAGCCCCTCGACGGTGTCGTCGTTGAGGTTGACGTGGGTCAGGACGGCGGTCCCCTCGAGCGATCCGGTGTCGACCGCGAAGCCGTGGTTCTGCGACGTGATCTCGACCTTGCCGGTCTCCAGATCCTTCACCGGCTGGTTCGCACCGTGGTGGCCGAACTTGAGCTTGTAGGTCTTGCCGCCGAGTGCCAGGCCGAGGATCTGGTGGCCGAGGCAGATGCCGAACAGCGGCACCTCGCCGATCAGGTTGCCGACCTCGGTCTTCGCGTAGGCGACGGCGTCGGGATCGCCCGGGCCGTTGGACAGGAAGACGCCGTCTGGCTTCATCGCCAGCACGTCCTTCGCCGATGTGTGCGCCGGCACGACGCGCACCTTGCAGCCGGCGTCGACCAGGTTGCGCAGGATGTTGCGCTTGAGCCCGTAGTCGTACGCGACGACGAAGTGCTTCGTGCTCGCCGGCGTCACGTAGCCCTTGCCTAGCTGCCAGCCGCCCTCCGTCCAGTCGTACGCGTCGCGGCAGGTGACGACGCTCGCGAGGTCCTGCCCCTCGAGGCTCGGCAGGTTCTTCGCGCGGTTCACGAGCGTCGGAGGGTCGAGCTCGCGCGTCGAGATGATCGCCTGCTGCGCGCCCGCGGTGCGCAGGTGACGCACCAGCGCGCGGGTGTCGATTCCCTCGATGCCGACGATGCCGTGCTGCGCCATGTAGTCGGCGAGCGTCTGCTGCGCGCGCCAGCTCGACGGCTCGGGCCAGTACTCGCGCACGATGAAGCCGCGCACGTACGGCTTGCCGGCCTCGACGTCCTCGGGGTTCACGCCGACGTTGCCGATCTCGGGGTAGGTCATCGCGACCAGCTGCCCCTCGTACGAGGGATCGGTGAGGATCTCCTGGTAGCCCGACATGGCCGTGTTGAACACGACCTCGCCGCTCGCCTCGCCTTCCGCGCCGAAGGCCAGGCCGCGGAAGGTCGTGCCGTCGGCGAGCGCCAGCAGCGCGGGCTTTCGTTCGCGGCCGCCGTGCGCCGAGCGCTCCCTGGTCCAACCGTCCGTACGCTGATTGCTGTGCGTCACCTTCTCGCGTTCCTTCAGCTCGCGGCCGAGGCCGACTCGGGTCGCCGATCGTAGACGATTCGCCCGTCGACCAAGGTCACGATCGCCCGTCCGCGCATCTTCCAGCCCTCGAACGCGACGTTCTTGCTCTTCGAGAGCAGCGACTCGCTGCTCACCACCCATTCGTGCGTGGGGTCGATGACGACCAGATCCGCCGGCACGCCGACCTCGAGCCGACCCGCCGCCAGGCGCAGGATCCGCGCCGGCTCCGAGGTAATCTTCGCGATCGCGGTCGGCAAGTCGACGAGCCCGTCGTGCACCAGCTGGAGCGTCAGCGGCAGCAGGATCTCGAGCCCGACGACGCCGTTCGCGGCGTGGTCGAACTCGACGTCCTTCTCGTCCTTGTGGTGCGGTGCGTGGTCGGTGGCGATGGTGTCGATGGTGCCGTCGGCGAGCGCCTGGCGGAGCGCCTGGCGGTCCTCTTCGGTGCGCAGCGGCGGCGCCATCTTGGCGTTCGTGTTGTAGCCGGCGACCGCCTCCTCGGTGAGCCACAGGTGGTGCGGCGATACCTCGGCGGTGACGTGGATGCCCGACGCGCGCGCCTGGCGCACCATCGCCACCGAGCCCGCGCTCGAGATGTGCGCGATGTGCAGGTGGCCGCCGGCGAGCGACGCGAGCGAGATGTCGCGCGAGACCATCACGTCCTCGGCGGCCGACGGGATGCCGCGCAGGCCGAGGCGCAGCGCCACCGCGCCCTCGTGCATCACGCCGCCGGCGGCGAGCGTGCGGTCCTCGGCGTGGTCGATCACGGGGATGTCGAACATCTTCGCGCACTCGAGCGCGCGGCGCATGAGCTCGGCGTCCATCACCGGCATGCCGTCGTCCGACACCGCGACGATGCCCGCGTCGTGCATGCCGGCGAACTCGGCGAGCTGCTCGCCGGCGAGCTGCACCGAGACGGCGCCGATCGGGAACACGCGCGCGAGCTGCGCTGCCTTGGCGCGCTCGAGGATGTAGCGCGTGACCGAGGGGCAATCGTTGACGGGCTTCGTGTTCGCCATGCAGGCGACGCTGGTCACACCGCCGGCGACCGCGGCGAGCGTGCCGGTCGCGATCGTCTCCTTGTACTCGAAGCCCGGCTCGCGCAGGTGGACGTGCATGTCGACGAGCCCCGGCGCGACCACCATGCCGGTCGCATCGATGGTCGGCGGGCCGCCCTTGCCGCGCGCGCGCGCCGGCAGCTGGGCTGCGATGCCGGTGTCGATCGCTGCGATCTTGCCGCCTTGCACCAGCACGTCGGCGATCCGCTGCGTGCGCTGCACCGGGTCGATCACCAGCCCGCCGGTGATCAGCAGCTGCGCGTCCTGCGCTGGGAGACTCATCCTTGCTCGCTCATCCTTGCTGGCTCATCCTTCCTGCTCCGCCGTGCTCGGCGTTCACTCGGCCATGGCCACGCGACGCAGCGGGGCTTCCGCCGCGAGCGCACCGCTCGTCGCACCGTCGCGTGCGACGGCGTCCGTCTCGTCGGTGCTCGCGACCTCCACACCGCGTCGCCGCCCGACCAGGACGTAGAGCGCCGCCATGCGCACGGCGACGCCGTTGGTCACCTGGTCCATGATCACCGAGTACGGACCGTCGGCGACGGTGCTCGAGATCTCGACGCCGCGGTTCATCGGTCCGGGGTGCAGGATGATCACGTCCTTGCGCGCCTTCGCGACCGCGTCCGCCGAAAGGCAGTACATGCGCGAGTACTCGTCGAGAGACGAGAAGTAGCGGCCGTTCATGCGCTCGCGCTGGATGCGCAGCATCATGATGACGTCCGCGTCGCGCAGGCCCTCGTGCAGGTCGTTCACCAGCTCGGCGCCGAGCTCGGCGAAGTGCGGCGGGACGAGCGTCGTCGGGCCGATGAAGCGCACGCGTGCTCCCATCGTGCGCAGCCCGTAGAGGTTCGAGCGTGCGACGCGACTGTGCAGCAGGTCGCCCACGATCGCGACGGTCAGCCCCGCGATGCCGCCCTTGTGCGAGCGGATGGTGAGCAGATCGAGCAGCGCCTGCGTCGGGTGCTCGTGCGCGCCGTCGCCGCCGTTGATGATCGGGCAGTCGACGTGACGTGCGAGCAGGTGCGGCGCGCCCGACGACGGGTGGCGCACGACGATCGCGTCGGGTCGCATGGCGGCGAGGTTGCGCGCCGTGTCGGTCAGGGTCTCGCCCTTGCTCACCGACGAAGCCGACGCCGACAGATTGATCGTGTCCGCCGACAGCCGCTTCGCCGCGATCTCGAACGAGGTCCGCGTGCGCGTGCTCGACTCGTAGAACAGGTTGACCACGGTGCGACCGCGCAGGGTCGGGACCTTCTTGATCTCGCGTTCGGAGACCTCCTTGAACGACTCCGCGGTGTCGAGCAGGAAGGTGATCTCCTCCGCCGTGAGACCTTCGAGACCGAGCAGATGGCGCCGTTCGAACATGGCTCACGCCCTCCGCGCCGGGCGCACGCCGCCCCGCGCATCTCCTGCCGGGGCCGCGGTCGGCGGGGGCAGGATGGCCACCTCGTCGATGCCGTCGGTCTCGCGCAGGCGGACCTGCACCTTCTCCGAATGCTGGGTGGGGAGATTCTTGCCGACGTAGTCGGCGCGGATCGGCAGCTCGCGGTGGCCACGGTCGACCAGCACCGCGAGCTGGATCGCGCGCGGGCGCCCGAAGTCCATCAGGGCGTCGAGTGCCGCGCGGATCGTGCGGCCGGTGAAGAGCACGTCGTCGACCAGCAGGATGGTCTTACCGTCGACCTCCCACGGGATCTCGGTGCTCTTGATCACCGCGTGGTCGGCGCCGCGCGTGATGTCGTCGCGATAGAGCGTGATGTCCATCGCGCCGAAGGGTACCTCTTCACCCTCGAGCTTCTTGATCTCGCCCTGCAGGCGGAGCGCCAGATGGTCGCCGCGCGAGCGGATGCCGATGATGCCGAGCTCCGCGGTGCCCTTGTTGCGCTCGACGACCTCGTGCGCGATCCGGGCCAGGGCACGACCGACGCCTGCCGCGTCGAGCACGATGCGGCTAGGCTGATCGTTTTGCAGAACTCGCATTCATGACCTTTCCGAACCTCGCTGGATTCGACTTAAAAGGTGCATGAGTCCGGTACCGCCGGGCCGGCGGGAAGTCAATCGGGGGTGACGAGATGACCACGCACGCGACGCACGAGGCCGACCGTCTGGACGTTCCGCTGATCATCGAGGTCGCCGTCAACGGCGCCACGTCGCGCGCCGAGCACCCGCGCGTGCCGCTGACGACGGACGAGGTCCTGGCCGACGCCCGCGCGTGCGCCGAGGCAGGTGCGTCGGTGATCCACGTCCACGGCCGCCGCCCCGACGGCGGCTGGGCGTTCGACGACGCCGACGCGCACCGCGAGATCTTCACCGAGCTCCGGCGCGACGGCCTGCTCGTCTACCCGTCGATGCTCTTCAGCCGCAACGATCCCGTGGCACGCTTCCGCCACGTCGAGCAGCTCGCGAGCGAGGATCTGCTCGACTGGGGCCCGGTCGACACCGGCACGACGTACCTGATCGGCGCGCGCGACGGCCGGCTCGCCGAGCGTGGCTTCGCCTACGAGAACCCGGTCGCCGACAGCCGACACGCGCTCGGGCTGTGCGAGCGCTTCGGCCTCGCTCCCAGCGTCGCGGCCTACGAGCCGCACTTCATCCGCCAGCTCTCGCTCCTGCTGCCGGAGTTCCCGCGGCTCCGCCCGGCCATCGTGCGCTTCATGTTCGGCGGCAACCGCCTGCCGTTCGGCTTTCCGCCCGACCCGGTCTTCGTCGACGCCTACGTCCACCTGCTCGGCGACTCGGGCCTGCCGTGGATGGTCGCCTGCTACGGCGGCGACGTCCTGCCGATCGCCGAGCACGTGATCCGGGGCGGCGGCCACGTACGGGTCGGGCTCGAGGACGACGCGAGCGACCCAGCGCGCGGCAACGTCGAGCGCGTCCGCGAGGTGGCGGCGCTCGCACGGCGCATCGGACGCCGCATCGCCACCCCCATGGAGGCCCGGCGGCTGAGCGGTGCCTGATCCCTCGCAGGCCGGCCGCCCGAGAGCGAGCGCGCGCCGCGGACGGACGCCGTCGATGCCCGGCGTCCGTCCGCGGCGGGGCGCTCAGCCCGGAAGCCGGGGCAGGACGCCGCTCGGCGTCACGCGCTTGACCGGCGGGATCGGCGTGCGACGCCGCACGAGCTTCGGCTCGGTGCGGTACTGCGTCGCGATCTCGAAGTCATAGGCGAGCGACAGCAGCTTCGCCTCGGAGAACTCCTCGCCGAGGAACTGCACGCTGAACGGCGAGCCGTCGGCGTAGAAGCCGCCCGACAGGTTCACGCCCGGCGTCCCGAGGACGTTGATCTCCGACACGGTGGTGTTCACGTAGGGATCCTCGCTGAACAGCTGCGGCAGCGGGGCCGCCATCTGCGGAAAGAAGAACGCGTCGAGGTCGTGCTGCGCCATCACCCCCTCGAATACCGCCTGCAGCTCGGCGCGGCCCGCGAAGAAGGCGGACAGATCGGGCGGCACGTCGAGGTTCTCGAGCGCGTCGGGCGGCAGGCCGAGGAACGGCAGGAACGGCCCGAAGAAGCCGTCCGGAGCGAACAGCCCGCTCTGCACGACCGACGTGATCGCCGCATCGGGGCCGAGGCGGCGGAAGTACTGCTCGAAGTCGTAGGCGATCGCCTCGAAGCCCTGCGGCTGCGGGGTGGTCGCGAAGCCGCTGCCGGCGAACGCGTCCGGCACCACGACCGCCCCCTCGGCCACCAGTGCTGCGACCGCGATCGCGTACAGCGCCTCGGTCTCGGGCGTGAGCTCGACGTCCTTGAAGCTCGGGCCGAAGAGCCCGATGCGCGCGCCGGCGAGCGACTCCTCGTCGAGCGCCGCCGCGTAGCCGCCGTCCGGGATCTTGCCGGCGGCAACCGCGGTCTTCGGGTCCTCGTCGGACGGACCGGCGAGCACGTCGAGCAGCAGCGCCGCGTCGAGCACGGTCTTCGCGACCGGACCGATCACGTCGCGGGTCGAGCCGGCGAGCGGCACGACGCCGACGTTCGGCACCAGGCCGAAGGTCGGCTTGATGCCGACCAGCGCCTGCGCGCCGGCGGGATTCTGGATCGAGCCGCCGGTCTCCTCGGCGATGCCCGCCGCGGCGAAGCTCGCCGCGGTCGCGGTCGCGGAGCCGCTGCTGCTCGCGCCGGGCGCGATCGTCAGGCTGTAGGCGTTGTAGGTCGGGCCGTCGAAGCTCGAGTTCGCGCGTGTGCCGTCGGCCGCGAACGCGGGCAGGTTCGACTTGCCGATGATGATCGCGCCGGCTGCCTCGAGTCGCGCCGTGACGGGCGCGTCGGTCGCGGGGATCAGGTCGATGCCGCCGACGCTCGACGCCCAGCCGGCGTATCCGGCGGTGGTCGGCAGGCCGGCCATGTCGATCGCGTCCTTCAGTGCGATCGGCACGCCGTGCAGCGGCGAGCGCGGGCCCTTGTTCGCGTACTCCGCGTCGAGCGCACGCGCCCGCGCGTAGACGCCTGGAATCAGCGACGTGAAGGCGTTGTACGTCGGCTCGTAGAGCTTGATCCGCGCGAGATACGCGTCGACCAGATCCTCGGAGGTGAACTCTCCGCTGGCGAGGCCGGCCTCGATGTCGGCGATGCCGAGGCCGACGACGTCGACCTCGGCCGACGCGGACGCGGGCGACGCGGTGGCGAGCGCCAGGAAGAAGACGAGACGGAGCGAGAGCGATGCTCGCGCCGGTGCGGCAAGGTGCATGATCTCCCCTCGGTGGTGTGCGCCGCTCGCGAACGCGGCGGCGGCCCGAAGCGCGGGCGTCGCGAGCGAGAGCAAGATCTGCGCCCCGGAAGAGCGCCCGCGTGTGCTCGCCGCGCGCCGCGCGTGCGGCCGATCGTTGCCCGCTTGGCGGGCGGCAGCCGCGCTCGCAGGCAGCGCGACTCGTCAAGACCGGATTTGCTTCGCCGATGCGCGCGACCGCCGCCGCGCATCGGCGGCGGGTCGAACGCGGCCGAGCCAATACCGCTCGACCCGCGTCAGCACGCTTCGGGCGTCAGCACGCACGCTCGGGCGTCAGCACGCCTCGGGCGTCGCCGCGCGACGACACGCGGTCAGCGCTTCTTGTCGCGCTGCGCCTTCGCCAGCAGGTCGCCGAAGGTGGAGAGGCTCGCCGCCTGCGCGCTGCGGCCGTGCGCCTCGACCTCGGCGCGCTCCTCGCGTACGATCGCGCGCTGTCGCGACAGCCGGATCCGGCGCCCGCCCTGCTCGACCGAGATCACCTCGGCGGTCACCTCGGTGCCGGGCGGAAACTCCCTCGCGTGGTCCGTACCGCGCGGCGTGCCCATCTCGCTGTTGGGGACGAGGCCGGTCTGGCCGGGGCCGAGGCGCAGCGTCACGCCGAACGGCTGGATGCTCTCGACCTTCCCGGTGACGACGTTGCCGACCGCGATCGCGGCGCCCTCGACGACGTCACCGGCGGCGGCCCCGCTCGGCGCGAGCGCCCAGCGAGATCCGGCGCTTCTTGCCGTCGATCTCCAGCACCAGCACCGAGATCGCCGGACGCGCCTTCGCGGCCTCGCGCATCTTCCCGAGCGCGCCGTGCGGCAGCTCGCTCACGTGCACCAGGCCGTCGATTCCCGGCAGCAGCTCGACGAACACGCCGAAGTCGGCCACCCGGGCGATGCGCCCCTCGACGATCTGCCGCGGCTTCAGCTGATCCTGGACCGTCGCCCAGGGGTCGCCCTCGAGCTCCTTCATGCTGAGCGCGATCTTGCCGCTTTGCGGGTCGACCTTGAGCACCTTGACCGTGACCGCCTGGCCCGTCTGCAGGAAGTCCGCCGGACGATCGACGCGCTGGTGCGAGAGCTCCGAGACGTGCACCAGGCCACTCAGGCCCCCGAGGTCGACGAAGGCGCCGAATGCGGTGACCGACGCCACCTGCCCCGGAAGCACGGCACCCGGGACGACCTTGGCGCGTGTCTCCTCGGCGCGCTCGCGCGCCTCGGCCTCGAGCAGCTTGCGGCGCGACACGACGATCCGCCGTCCGTCGTCGCTGAGCTCGGTCACGCGGAAGTCGTAGACCTGGTTCAGGTAGGCCGACTGGTCCTCGACGCGGTGCAGGTCCATCTGCGACAGCGGGCAGAACGCACGCAGCCCGGCGACCGTGACCTCGAAGCCGCCCTTGATCACGCCCGCGACCTTGCCCTGCACCGGGATGCCGCTCTCGGCCGCGGCGCTGAGCATCTCGCGCGCATGCGCGCCGGCGAGCAGCTTGCGCGACAGCCGCAGCTCGCCCTGCGCCTGCACGACCGTCGCCTCGACCGTGTCGCCGACGGCGACGCTCAGCGCGCCGTTCTCGTCGAGCAGCTCGCTACGCGCGATCTGGCCCTCGCCCTTGCCGTTCACGTCGACGAACACGTCGTCGTGACCGATCTGGATCACCTGCCCGGAGACGACCTGGCCGATCTCGAAGGCCTGGGGCGCCCCCTGCTGCGCCAGCAACTCCGCGAAGCTCGGCCCGCCCTCCTCCGGAGGCCCCTCGGCCATGGCTCAGGCGGACTCGGCGAGCGCGTAGCTCTGCGCCGCCGGAGCCGGGGCACCGAGCTTCCAGATCCGCTCGCCGAACTTGCCCTCGAGACCGCGCGTCACGTTGCGCGTGTCGACCACCAGGCGCGAGTTGGCGACGATGTGCGGGATGTCGAAGGAAGAATGGTCGGTCAAGACGACCACGCAATCCGCCATGCGGAGCGTGTCGTCGCTGAGCGGCACGCTCGCCATCGAGCCGTTCTCGAGCGTCATCTCGGGCACGTAGGGATCGTGGTAGCTCACGCGGCCGCCGCGGTCCTCGAGCAGCTTGATCACGGTGAGCGCGGGCGACTCGCGCATGTCGCTCACGTCTCGCTTGTAGGCGACGCCGAGCGCCAGGATGCGCGATCCCTTCACCGGCTTGCCCTGGTGGTTCAGGCCAGCGGTGACCTTCTCGACCACGAGCTCGGGCATGCGCTGGTTCACCTCGGCCGCGAGGCCGATGAAGCGCGCGGTGAAGTCGTGCGCCTTCAGCTTCCACGCGAGGTAGTGCGGGTCGATCGGGATGCAGTGCCCGCCGAGGCCCGGACCCGGGTAGAACGGCAGGAAACCGAACGGCTTGGTCGCGGCCGCGTCGATCACCTCGTAGGCGTCGATGCCGAGCACGTCGCACATCGAGGCGAGCTCGTTCACCAGCGCGATGTTCACGCTGCGGAAGGTGTTCTCGAGGAGCTTCACCATCTCCGCGGTGCGCGCCGACGAGACCGGCACGACGCGCTCGATGAACTGCGAGTACAGCAGGACGGCGAGCTCGGTGCAGCGCGGCGTGATGCCGCCGACCACCTTCGGCGTGTTGCGCGTGCCGTGCGTACGGTTGCCCGGATCGATGCGCTCGGGCGAGAAGGCGAGGAAGATGTCGCGCCCGACGCGCAGGTCGCTCGACTCGAGCTCGGCGCGGATCAGCTCGTCGGTGGTCCCGGGGTACGTCGTGCTCTCGAGCACGATCAGCTGGCCGCGGTGCAGGTGCTGCTTGATGCCCTTGACGGCGTCGAGGATGTAGCTGACGTCCGGGTCCTTGGTCTTCGACAGCGGCGTCGGCACGCAGATGCTGACCGCGTCGCAGGTCGCGAGCACGCTCGGATCGGTGGTCGCGTCGAACTTGCCCGACGAGACGACCTTGTCGAGCACCGGCGTCGGGACGTCGGAGATGTACGAGCGCTTGGCCTTGATCTCCGTGATCTTGCGCGGGTCGGCGTCGATGCCGATCACCGTGAACCCGGCTTCCGCCATCTCGACCGACAGCGGCAGCCCGACATATCCGAGGCCGATCACGCCGAGACGCGCCTGCCTCGCCGCGAGCTTCTCACCCAACTGCATACCGACCTCCGTACGACCGATTCTTCAGTGCAAACACGTCCGCGGACGCCGGGTCAGTGGACGAGCTTGCCGAGACGCGCCCACCGTACCCAACCATCATCTCCATCCCATGACCAGTAGATGACGAAAGCCTTGCCCTTGATGTCCTCATACGGCACGAAGCCCCAGAAACGTGAGTCGAAGCTGTGGTCCCGGTTGTCGCCCATGACGAACACGTTTCCGTCGGGGACGGTGACCGGTCCGAAGTTGTCGCGCGGGCCCGGCTCCGCCGGCTCGGCGTAGCGGGCGTAGGGCTCGTCGCCCACCGGCTGGCCGTTGCGGAACAGCTTCTTGTCGCGGATCTCGATCTCGTCGCCGGGGATGCCGATCACCCTCTTGATGAAGTCCTTCTCCCGGTCCTCGGGGTAGACGAAGACGATGATGTCGCCCCGCTCCGGTTTGAAGTAGCTGAACAACCGTGTGCCATAGACGGGGATCCGAAGGCCATACAGAAGTTTGTTCACCAGCAGGTGATCGCCGATCTGCAGGGTCTCGAGCATCGACCCGGACGGGATCTTGAAGGCCTGGACGAAGAACGTGCGGATGAACAAGGCGAGCGCGAGGGCGACGAACAGCGCCTCTGCGTACTCGCGGAAGGTCGACTTGGCCTTCGCGACCGGCCGGACCTCCTCGGCCCGGCTCGACTTCACCCCCTGCGGCCGCGGCGCGCTCACTGCTCCACCTTGAGCGCGGCCAGGAACGCCTCCTGCGGGATCTCCACACGGCCGACCTGCTTCATGCGCTTCTTGCCCTCCTTCTGCTGCTCGAGGAGCTTGCGCTTGCGGGAGATGTCGCCGCCGTAGCACTTGGCGGTGACGTTCTTGCGCATCGCCTTGATGGTCTCGCGCGCGATCACCTTGGTGCCGATCGAGGCCTGGATCACGATCTCGAACATCTGCCGCGGGATCAGCTCGCGCATCTTCGAGGCGAGATCACGGCCGCGCATGTACGCGCGGTCGCGGTGCACGATCATCGACAGAGCGTCCACCACCTCGCCGTTGATGCGGATGTCGAGCTTGACGAGGTCGCTCGCGACGAAGTCCTCGAGCTCGTAGTCCAGCGACGCGTAGCCCTTCGAGATCGACTTCAGCCGGTCGTAGAAGTCGATGACGATCTCGTTGAGCGGCAGGTGATACGTCAGCATGACGCGGCTCTCGCCGATGTACTTGATCTCCTGCTGCCGGCCGCGCTTGTCCTCGCACAGCTTCAGGATCGCGCCGAGGTACTCGGCCGGCAGGTGGATCGACGCGCGGATGATCGGCTCCTCGACGCGCTCGACGCTGCCGACGGGCGGCAGCTTCGCAGGGCTGTCGACCAGCAGCGTCTTGCCCGACGTGGTGTGCACGCGGTAGGCGACCGTCGGCGCGGTGGTGATCAGGACCAGCCCGAACTCGCGCTCGAGCCGCTCGCGCACGATCTCCATGTGCAGGAGGCCGAGGAAGCCGCAGCGGAAGCCGAAGCCGAGCGCGATCGACGCCTCGGGCTCGTACGAGAACGAGGAGTCGTTGAGCTTGAGCTTCTCGACCGCGGTGCGCAGCGCCTCGTACTGCCCGGTGTCGGCGGGATAGAGACCGCTGAACACCATCGGCTTCACGGCCTTGAAGCCGGGCAGCGGCTCGGCGGCGCGGCGCTGCGAGTGCGTCACGGTGTCGCCGATCTTCGCGTCGGCGATCTCCTTGATCGACGCCATCAGGACGCCGACCTCGCCCGGCCCGAGCTCGCCGACGTCGCGCGGTCCCGGCGCGAGCACCGCGATGCGCGTGATCTCGTAGTCGCGCTCGGCGGCCATGAGACGCACGCGCTCGCCCTTCTTCACCACGCCGTTCATCACGCGCACCAGCACGACGGCACCGTGGTACGGATCGAACCAGGAGTCGAAGATCAGCGCCTGCAGCGGGGCCGCCGCGTCGCCCTTCGGCGGCGGGACGTCGGTGACGATGCGCTCGAGGATCTCGTCGATGCCGACCCCTTGCTTCGCGCTCGCCAGCACCGCGTTCGACGCGTCGAGGCCGATCACGTCCTCGATCTGCTGGCAGACGCGGTCGGGATCGGCCGCCGGCAGGTCGATCTTGTTCAGCACCGGGACGATCGCGAGATCGTTGTCGAGTGCCAGGTAGACGTTCGCCAGAGTCTGCGCCTCGACACCCTGCGCCGCGTCGACCACCAGGATCGCCCCCTCGCACGCGGCGAGGCTGCGGGACACCTCGTAGGAGAAGTCGACGTGGCCCGGCGTGTCGATCAGGTTCAGGACGTAGTCCTTGCCGTCCTTCGCGCGGTATCCGAGCCGCACCGAGCGCGCCTTGATGGTGATGCCGCGCTCGCGCTCGAGCTCCATGTCGTCGAGCACCTGGTCCTGCATCTCCCGCGACGTGAGCGTACCGGTCCGCTCCAGCAGCCGGTCTGCCAGGGTGGACTTGCCGTGGTCGATGTGGGCGATGATCGAGAAGTTGCGGATCCGGTCGCTGTCCATCGGAAAGGCTCAGTCCTAGCAGACCACGGGGCCGGGCGCCCGCGCCAGCACCCGCCCGGCCTCACGCCCCGGCGGCGGCCCGCCTGTCGCGAAAGAACGCGACCGTGCTGGCGACCCCGTCTGCCAGCGGCACCTCGGGGCGCCATCCGATGACCTCCGCGGCGAGCTTCGGCGAGATCACGCTCCGCTTCTGCTCCCCCGGCTTCGCCGGCCCGTGCCGCTCGGGCGCGTCGCTGCCACAGGCCGTCCGGATGTGGCCGAAGAGCTGGTTCACGTCGGTCTCGATGCCGGTGCCGAAGTTCATCGGCCCGACGTAGGCGTGGGTCGCGAGCGCGACGTTCGCCCGGACCAGGTCGCCGACGTAGACGTAGTCGCGCGTCTGCTTGCCGTCGCCGTTGATCGTCGGCTGCTCGCCGGAGAGGAGCTTCACGGCGAAGATCGCCACCACGCCGGCCTCGCCATGCGGGTCCTGCCGCGGCCCGTACACGTTCGCGTAGCGCATCGCGACGTACTCGAGGCCGTACATCGCGCGGTAGCACGACAGGTACAGCTCGCTCGCCCGCTTGCTGACGCCGTAGGGGCTCACGGGCTCGAGCTTGTGCGTCTCGGTCGCCGGGAACTCGTCCTGCTCGCCGTACGCGGCACCGCCCGACGAGGCGAACAGCACGCGCCGCAGGCCGTTCGCCCGCCCTGCCTCGAGCAGGTTGATGAGCCCCATGATGTTGACCGCGGCGTCGAACCTCGGATCGGCGACCGAGCGCCGCACGTCCATCTGCGCCGCATGGTGGCTCAGGAGCTCCGGACGCTCGTCGCGAAACACGTCGGCGACGCGCCGATCCTGGACGTCCATCTGGACGAGCTTCGCACGGGCAGGCACCTGGTGGCGCTTGCCGCTCGACAGGTCGTCGAGCACGACCACCTCGTGCCCCGCCGCGACGTAGGCCTCGGCGACGTGCGAGCCGATGAACCCGGCACCGCCGGTGACCAGGATCTTCATTGCCGTTCCTCCGTGAAGACGACGGGCACGCCTCCGCGCCCTGTGCGGCAAAGCCGCAGCGGGATTCCACTCCCCGCGCTCGCTTCGCTCCGCCGCGCCCTCAGTCGCCGGCGGCGAATCTCTGCCGGAAATACTCGATCGTCCTGCCGATGCCTTCCTCGACCGACACCTGCGGCTCCCACCCGAGCACGCCGCGCGCCTTCGTGATGTCCGGACGCCGGACCTGCGGGTCGTCCTTGGTGCGCTCGTCGGTGGGCGTGACGAACACGATCTCCGACTTCGTGCCGGTCAGCCTCTGCACGATCTCCGCGAACTCGAGGATCTTCATCTCGAGCGGGTTGCCGAGGTTTATTGGCTCGTGCTCGCCCGAGTGCATGAGCTTGACGATGCCGTCGACGAGATCCGAGACGAAGCAGAAGCTACGCGTGCGCGAGCCGTCGTCGTACACCGTCAGCGGCTGCTCGCGCAGCGCCTGGCCGATGAAGTTCGTCACCACGCGACCGTCCTCGGGGCGCATGCGCGGCCCGTAGGTGTTGAAGATGCGGAAGATCCGCGTGTCGAGCCCGTGGTAGCGGTGGTAGGCCATCGTGATCGCCTCGGCGAAGCGCTTCGACTCGTCGTAGACGCCGCGCGGGCCGACCGGATTCACGTTGCCCCAGTACGATTCGGGCTGCGGGTGCACGAGCGGGTCGCCGTACACCTCGGAGGTGGACGCGAGCATGAAGCGTGCGCTCTTCGCGCGCGCGAGCCCCAGCGCCTTGTGCGTGCCGAGCGCGCCCACTTTGAGCGTGGGGATCGGCTTCTTCAGGTAGTCCACCGGGCTCGGCAACGACGCGAGGTGCAGCACCACGTCGAGCTTGCCCTCGATGTACATGTACTCGGTGACGTCGTGCTTGATGAAATGGAAGCGCTCGTGTCCCGCGAGGTGCTCGATGTTGCGCGTGTGCCCGGTCGCCAGGTTGTCGATCGCGATTACCGAGTGGCCTTCGCCGAGCAGACGGTCGGCGAGATGCGAGCCGATGAAGCCCGCCCCGCCGGTGATCAGGATCCTCATCACGCGCCCTCGCGGGGCCGCACGGTGCGACGGCCCATCGAGTAGTAGGTGAAGCCGAGCGCCGCCATCTGCTGCGGCTCGTAGACGTTGCGGCCGTCGAAGATCACCGGCGACCTCAGCAGCCGCTTCATGCGTTCGAAGTCCGGATTGCGGAACTCGTTCCACTCGGTGACGACCACGAGCGCGTCGGCGTCCTGCAGCGCGTCGTAGTTCACCTTGTGGTAGCTGACCCGATTGCCGAACGTCTTCTTCGCCTCGTGCATGGCCTCGGGGTCGTGCACCGCGATCGTCGCGCCGCTGCCGAGCAGGCGCTCGACCAGCACGACCGACGGCGCCTCGCGCATGTCGTCGGTGCGCGGCTTGAACGCGAGGCCCCACACGGCGATCTTCTTGCCCGCCAGGTCGCCGCCGAAGTGCTCGAGGATGCGGCCGACCATCACGCGCTTCTGCCGCTCGTTCACCTCGTCGACCGCGCGCAGCAGCGTGAAATCGAGCTGGTTGTCCTGCGCGGTGGACATGATCGCGTGCACGTCCTTCGGGAAGCAGCTGCCGCCATAGCCCATGCCGGGGAAGAGGAAGTGCGGACCGATGCGCCGGTCGGTGCCGATGCCGCGGCGCACGGCGTTGATGTCCGCGCCGACGCGCTCGCACAGGTTCGCGATCTCGTTGATGAAGGAGATCTTGGTCGCGAGCAGCGAGTTGGCGGCGTACTTCGTCATCTCGGCCGAGCGGTTGTCCATGGTCAGGATCGGGTTCTCGGTACGGACGAAGGGGCCGTAGATCTCCTTCATCTTCTCGATCGCCGTGTCGTCGTCGCCGCCGAGCACCACCCGATCGGGCTTCATGAAGTCCTCGATCGCGGCCCCCTCCTTCATGAACTCCGGGTTGGAGACGACGGGCAGATCGAACTTGCTGTGCTCGCGGAGCACGCGGCGCACGCGGTCGGCCGTGCCGATCGGCACCGTGCTCTTGATCGCCACGACCTTGTCCGCGTTGGCGGCCTTGGCGATCGCCTCCGCGACCTTCATCACCGCGGTCAGGTCGGCGGCACCCGAGTGGTCCATGGGCGTTCCGACGGCGATCACGCAGATCTCCGCGGCGCGCACCGCCGCCTGCAGGTCGGTCGTGAACTGCAGGCGCTTCTCCTCGCTGTTGCGCCGCACGAGCTCCTCGAGGCCGGGCTCGTAGATCGGGATCTCGCAGCGCCGCAGCGCCTCGATCTTCTCGGGAAGCACGTCGACGCACGTGACGTCGTTTCCGCTCTCGGCGAAGCAGGTTCCCGCGACCAGACCGACGTATCCCGTTCCAACGACACAGATATTCATGGGTGTTTCTCCGGTTTAATCGAGGGGGCACGCGCCCCCTCGCTCCAACCGGCGAAGCCGGTCGGAGCCTCACTCCCCGCGCTCCCTTCGGTCGGCCGCGCGCTGCGCGCGCGGAGGCAAACGAGAGGGCACGCACCTGCATGCGTGGCGGTTTGGAGTCTGGGGGGCATGCTCCTAGTACGCGTTCTTGTGGACGAAGCCCCGGACGAACGTCAAGGCCAGAATCTTGAGATCGAGCAGCAGGGACCAGTTCTCGATGTAGTACAGGTCGTACTGGATGCGCTGCTCGATCGAGGTGTTGCCGCGCCAGCCGTTGACCTGCGCCCAGCCCGTGATCCCGGCCCGGACCATGTGGCGCAGCATGTAGCGCGGCACGTGGCGGCGGAACTCCTCGATGAACACCGGTCGCTCCGGGCGCGGGCCGACGAGGCTCATCTCGCCGCGCAACACGTTGAGCAGCTGCGGCAGCTCGTCGAGCGACAGGCGGCGCAGCACGCCGCCGACCGCCGTGCGGCGCGGGTCGTCGGCGACCGCCCACACCGGACCGCTCGACTCCTCCGCGTCGGTCCGCATGGTGCGGAACTTCCAGACGCGGAAGACGCGTCCGTCGAGGCCCATGCGCTCCTGGCTGAACAGCACGGGGCCGCGCGACGTGAGCTTCACCAGCAAGGCGATCGCCAGCATCAGCGGCGCCACCAGCACCAGGGCGAGCGCGCCGAGCGCGATGTCCATGGCGCGCTTCATCACGCGGTTCCAGCCGACCAGCGGCGTGGCTCGCAGGCTGATCACCGGCAGCCCCTCGAACTCCTCGATGCCGCTCTTCAGGCTCACGAAGCGCTCGACGTCGGGCACGACCTTGATGTCGACCGCGGCCTCGTCGAGGCGCGACACGAGCCCGTCGAGACGGGGCATCGCCTCGAACGGCAGCGCGAGCACCACCTGGTCGACGCCGCCGCGCCCGACCACGTCGGCGACCTCATCCCAGAGTCCCACCACCGGAACGGCACCGACGAGAGTCCCCACCCTGGCGGGGTCATCGGACAGGAACGCCTGCACCTTGAGGCCGAGCTCGGGGTTGCGGACCATGCCGTCCGCCACCGCGCGCGCCAGGTCGCCGTCGCCGACCACCAGCACGTGGCGCAGGTTGAAGCCGCGCCGCCGGGCCTGGCGGAGCACCTCGCGCAGGGTCGCGCGCTCCAGGATGATGCCGAGCGTCCCGAGCACGTAGAAGTACAGCAGCATCAGTCGCGACAGCGAGTACGCCTTCTCGAAGAAGACGAAGCTCACGGCGGTGAAGATGAGCATCGCGAGCGACGCAGCGCGCAGGATCCGCCTCCGCTCGGAGCTTCCCGCGCTGCCGCGCATCGGGTCGTAGAGCCCCCCGGCGCGGAACACGAGGCCCCAGATCGCGAAGATCACCGGCAGGAGCGTGAGGTAGTTCACCACCGGCGGCGTACCCTTGGTGACCGGGATCACCGGCACCACGAAGCGCAGCACGTACGCCAGGGCCCACGCCAGCGCGAGCACGGCCAGGTCGGCCGCGACGAACAGGCCCATGAAGAGCTGGCTGCGCTCCTTCAGCATGTGGTGTCCCACGAGGGGGCACGCGCCCCCTCGCCCCACGCGGCAAAGCCGCGCGGGGCCCCACTCCCCGCGCTCCCTTCGGTCGGCCGCGCGCTGCGCGCGCGGAGGCCGGGCGCTGGCAGCCTCGTCAGCATGGCACCACTGCGCTGCCCGAGATGCCCTGGCGGAGGAAGCGGAGGAGGTTCGAGCGACACTCGCGACGGGCGAAGCGCGCGGCGTGCTCGCGCAGGCACGCTGGATCGAACTGGCTCTCGACGCGCAGGAACTGGCGCACGCCGTCGGCGAGCCCCGCCGCCGTCTGCTCGGCGAACAGGATCCCGGTTCCGGGCTGGCTAGCGTCGGGCGGAATGACCGTCTCCAGTGCCCCGCCGCCGGCGAACGCGATCGTCGGTCGCCCGACGGCCGCCGCCTCGAGGGGCGTCAGTCCGAAGTCGTCGTAGCCCGGAAAAACCAGCGCGCGTGCACCGTGGTAGAGAGCGATCAGCTCCTCGTCGGAGCTCCAGCCGAAGAACGACACGTTCGGCGGCGCGAGCCGGCGAAGCCGCGCCGCACCCGGCCCGGCACCCGCCACGACCAGCGGCAGGCCGAGCTCGCGAAACGCCTCGATGGCCAGCTCGAGCCGCTTGTTCGGCGCCGCCGCCCCGACCGAAAGGAAGTAGCTGCCCGGCCCGCTGGCGAGCGGGGCCGCGAACAGCTCGTCGTCGACCGGCGGATAGATCACGCACGCGTCGCGGTGGTAGTACCGGCTGATGCGACTCTTGACGTGCTGCGAGATCGCCGCAAAGGCATCGACGCGCGCCGAGGAGGCGACGTCCCACATGCGCAGCCAGGGCGCGACGAGGCCGCCGGCGAGACGCAGCGGACGCGAGCCGCGACCGTCGAAGTACTCGCCGTACGCGTCCCAGATGTAGCGCATCGGCGTCAGGCAGTAGCAGGCGTGCCACGACCCTGGTGCGGGCACGACGCCCTTGGCGACACAGTGGCTCACGCTCACGATCGCGTCGAAACCGCGCAGGTCGAGCTGCTCGATCGCCCACGGCAGCATCGGCAGGTAGTAGGGGTACGCCTTCACCGCGAGCGGCAGGCTCTGCAGGGCCGAGGTATGGATCGTGTGCGACTCGATACGTTTCGACACCGAGCCCGGGGCGTGCACGAGCGTGAAGATCTCGGCTTCCGGCAGCAGCTCGCACATCAGGTCGAGGCACTTCTCGCCTCCTCGCATCCCGACGAGCCAATCGTGAACAAGTGCGACCCTCACGTTCGCCAGCGCAGCGCCCGCTCGTACGCCGCACGCGTCTCCTGCGCCGTGCGATCCCAGGTGAACTCGCGGGCGCGCGCGAGACCTCGACGGATCCTGTCCTGCCGTGCCAAGGGGTCCGATCCGGGCATGGATCTATAGAGCGCGCCGCGCAGGCAAGCAACCGACGTGACAGGGAAAAGTAGCCCGGCGTCCCCCACGACCTCGGGCAGCGCACCGGCGTCCGCGACCACCACCGGCACCCCGGCCGCCATCGCCTCGAGCGCCGGCAGCCCGAACCCCTCGAGCCGCGACGCGACCACGACCACGGCAGCTCCCTGGTACGCGAGGCGCAGCTCCACCTCCGACAGCTCGCCGAGCACCCGCACCCTGCCGCCCAGGGACGCGACCTGCGCGCGCACGGCCGGGGCATCGGAGCCGCGGCCGGCGAGCACGAGCCCGACGTCGGGCATCTCGCGAAGGGCGTCGAGCAGCAGGTCGAGACCCTTGTGGGGCAGGCCGTTGGTCACGTTCAGCACGTAGCCCGTCCGCATCACGTGGTAGCTCGCGAAGGACGCCGGGGCGTCCCCCAGCTGCTGCCCCCAGAACGCGGCGTCGACCCCGTTGGGGACGACGCGGACACGCGCTTCGCCGATCCGCGCGAGCGTCTCGAGGTCGCGCGCGACGGCCCGCGACGGGGTCAGCACCAGGCACGCGCGACGGCGCACCAGGGCGAGCATGGCGCGCGCGTAGGCCCCGTGCAGGACGCTCCTCGGCAAGCGCATGTGGATGAGATCGTGCACGGTGACGATCAGCGGACAGCTCGCCGTCGCCGGCAGCACGTAGTGCGGTACGTGCAGCAGGTCGAGGCGCCGGGCGCGCGCCACCGCGCCCAGCTCGAGGTGCTCGCGCAGCGAATAGCCGCGCGCACGCACCTCGACCGTCTCGACGTTGCGCGCGAAGCCCGAGTCGCGCGCCAGGCGCTCGACGCCCCCGGGCCCCACGAGCACGACGAACGTCGTGTCGGGAGCGAGCACGGGCAGCCGGCGCAGCAGCTCGCGGACGTAGCGGCCGATGCCGCCGTCCTCGAGCTTGCGCGCGTCGATCCCGATGCGCGGCATGCGGCCCCGCTACTCGAGCAGGTCGCGGATCACGTAGATCGGCTTGCCCTGCGACTCGTGGTAGGTGCGCGCGAGCATCTCGCCGAGGAGCCCGAAGGTGATGAACTGGAAGCCGGTCACCACGAGCAGGATCGCCAGCAGCACGATCGGCCGGTCGGCGAGCGGCATGCCGAGGAAGATCTTCTCGAACCCCAGCACCAGCATCAGGAGGAGCCCGATGCCGGTCGCGAGCAGGCCCAGCAGACCGAACACCTGGATCGGGCGCGTCGAGAAGTCGGACAGGAACTTCACCGTCATCAGGTCGAGCACGACGCGTACCGTGCGCGACAGGCCGTACTTCGAGCGACCGACCGTGCGCGGTCGGTGGTTCACGGGGAGCTCGGTGACGCGCGCGCCGAGGTCGCCGGCGATCGCCGGCAGGAAGCGGTGCATCTCGCCGTACAGCTTGATTCCGGTCGCGATCTCGCGCCGGTAGACCTTGATGCCGCAGCCGTAGTCGTGCAGCTGCACCTGCGTCGCCGACGAGATGATCGCGTTGGCGATGCGCGACGGCAGCACGCGCGTCATCGTGTCGTCCTGACGATCGTGCCGCCAGCCCGAGACCACGTCGAACCCCTCGTCGAGCTTGGCGAGCAGCCGCGGGATGTCGGCGGGGTCGTTCTGCAGGTCGCCGTCCATGGTGACGATGATGCGCCCGGACGAGTTCGCGAAGCCCGCGGCGAGGCTCGCCGTCTGGCCGAAGTTTCGCCGGAAGCGGATCACCTTGACGCGCGGATCGCGCGCGCGCACGGCAACCAGCTTCTCGAACGTGGTGTCCTGCGAGCCGTCGTCGACCGCGACCACCTCGCAGCGCAGCTCGAGCCGGGCGAGAACGCCCAGCAGCTCGGCGAAGAAGGCCTCGATCGCCTCCTCTTCCTCGTAGAACGGCACGACGACCGAGAGGTCGATCGCTCCGTCCTGAACGTGCTCGCTCACAGGTACTTGCCGGCGACCACGCGCAGCCGCTCGCGGGTCGCCTCCGGGATGGCTGCGCGGTCGGTGATGATCGCGCCTTCGAGCGCGTGCCGGCACGCGCAGTCGCCCGCCGGCAGTGCACGCGTGAGCGTCGCGACGGCGCGCGCGGCCAGAGCCGCGTTCGCGTGCAGCAGCGCCACGATCGCCGCGACGTCCACCTCGGCCTCGCTTTCGTGCCAGCAGTCGTAGTCCGTGCTGAGCGCGAGCGTCGCGAAGCAGAGCTCGGCCTCGCGCGCGAGCTTCGCCTCCTGCAGGTTCGTCATGCCGATCACGGAGGCGTTCCACGACCGGTAGAGGTTCGATTCCGCGCGGGTCGAGAACTGCGGGCCCTCCATGCACACGTAGGTGCCGCCCTCGTGCACCGTGGCGCCCGCAGCGCGCGCCGCACCGGCGACCGCGCCCGCGAGCGCCTTGCACACCGGGTCACCGAACTGCACGTGCGCCACCACGCCGTCGCCGAAGAACGTCGCCTTGCGGTCGAAGGTGCGGTCGATGAACTGGTCCGGCACCACCACGTGTCCGGGCACGATCTCCTCGCGCAGGCTGCCGACCGCGCCCACCGCGAGCAGGAACGACACGCCGAGCTGCTTCATGCCGTGCACGTTGGCGCGGAAGTTCAGCTCGCTCGGCAGCAGCCGGTGGCCGCGCGCGTGACGCGGCAGGAACGCGACGCGCGTGCCGTGCAGCGATCCGAGCACGTACTCGTCGGAGGGGTCGCCGAAGGGGGTCTCGACGCGGACGCGCTCGACGTCCTGCAGGTCGGCCAGGTCGTACAGGCCGCTGCCGCCGATCACGCCGAGGGTGGCACGAGGGGTGGTGGAGCTCATCCGACTAGGCTTCGCACACGGGACACGGGGCTTTCAAACCTTTCCTCCTGCTCCGTGCTGCAGCGCGCCGCCGGACGGCCGCTCAGCCGCGGATGACGGAGATGCGGCGCAGCTTCCGCACCGCGATGCGCATCGTCGGCCCGAGCAGGTCGCCGTTGACCGTGTAGTACCCCGGCCGTGCGAACTCGACGGTCATCTCGGCGCCGAGGTTGTCGTACAGGTCCGGATCGCGCGCCGGATAGCCCTTGTAGAACTGGCGCAGGCGCCGGCTGAGCCGGGTGGCCTTCGCCGGGCCGCCGAGGATGTGGAACTGACCCGGCTTCCGGCCGGCGAGGTAGAACGGCTCGAAGCCGATCCCGATCGCCGCGACGCTGCTCGCGATCAGCATGCGGTAGCTGCGGTGCGGCACGCGCTCGCCGTCGACGATCACGTCGGCCTCGAAGGGCTGGAAGATCTTCGCCTGCAGCGGGCCGCGAATCATTCCCGAGCCGACCAGGCGCAGCACCAGCATCGCCGCCGACAGCGGGTTCGGATCGCCCGGGGCGTAGTACGCGCGCAGGAAGTTGACGATCATGCCCGCGCCGAAGATGTAGCCGACCGCGTCGTCGCCGACCTTGAACAGGTCGCAGTCGGCGCAGTCGTGCGCGACGCCGTACTGGATGTCGGACACGACGTGCGACAGCAGGCGCTCCGGCGAGCGCGACTGCGAGCGGATCGCGTGCGTCAGGTTGTTCACCGTGCCGCCGGGCAGCGGCAGGACGAGCGGCCACGGGTCCGCTCCGAGGCGGCGGTCGAGCACCGTGAAGGCGCGAAAGTAGCTGCCGTCGCCGCCGCACAGCGCGAGCACGTCGGGACTCTTGTCGAGCGCGCGGCAGATCGCCTCGTCGAGCTCCTCGAGGGTCGTCGGGCAGTGCACCGAGCCGTGGTCCTTGACGATGCGCGCGAGGCGCTCGGCGCGCTTCGCACCGCGCTTGTTGCCGCCGGCGTAGGGGTTCAGGAAGACTTCGATTCCGGGCATGGAGGGTGCTCCGCTCGCGGTTCGCCGGCAGGCCGCTCAGAGAACCGCAGGCTCCGCGGCCTCGGCCTGCGCCGCGAGCTGACCGCACGCGGCGGCGATGTCGGGTCCGCGGCTGTCCCGGATCGTGGCGTTGACGCCGTGGTCGAGCAGCAGGCGCTGGAAGCGCTCGCGGCGCTCGGGCGGGCTGCCGGCGTACGGCGCGTCGCCGAAGGCGTTGAAGCAGATCAGGTTCACCTTCGAGCGGATGCCGTGCAGCAGGCGGACGAGGCGGCGCGCGTCGTCGTCGCCGTCGTTCACGCCGGCGAGCAGGACGTACTCGAAGGTGATGCGGCGCCGGCGCGGAACCGGCAGCTCGCGGCAGGCGTCCAGCAGCTCGGCGAGCGAGTACTTGCGCGTCACCGGCATCAGCGCGCGACGCGACCCCTCGGTGGTCGCCGACAGCGAGACGGCGAGGTTCACCTGCGTGCGCTCGAGGAGCTCGCGCATCTGCGGCACGAGACCGACGGTCGAGACCGTGATCCGCCGCGGCGACATGCCGACGCCCCACGGCGCGGTCAGGATGTCGAGCGCCGCGATCAGGTTCTGGAGGTTGTGCAGCGGCTCGCCCATGCCCATGAACACCAGATTCGTCAGGTGTCCGGGACCGAGCGGGTCCTCCTCGAGGTGACGGCGCGCGAGCATCACCTGTGCGACGATCTCGTCCGGCCGGAGGTGGCGGCGAAGCCCCAGCCGCGCCGTCGCACAGAAGCCGCAGCCCATCGCGCACCCGACCTGCGACGAGACGCAGAGGGTGAGGCGGTGCCGGTCGGGGATCAGCACGCTCTCGATGATCTCGCCGTCTGCGAGCCGGAAGGCGAACTTGCGGGTGCCGTCGCGCGATCGTGCGAGCGTCGCCACGTCGAGCGTCGCCGGGCTGAGCTCCTCGGCCAGCACGGCGCGCAGCTCGCGCGGCAGGTTGGTCATCGCCGCCGGATCGACGACGCCGCGGCCGTAGATCCAGGACAGCACCTGCCCCGCGCGATACGGGGCGATGCCGGCGCGCGACAGGATCTCTCCGAGCGCGTCCGGGGTCGTGGCGAAGACCGGCAGCACGAGGAGCGCCTAGCACGCGTGGCGCGTCGCGGCATCGCGGCCGCGCGGCACCGGCCCGGCGCGCCGCTGCGGCAGTGCCGGGTTGACACCCGGGTCCCGCCGCCGTCATGGTCGCGACCAGCGCCGCTCTTCTGCAGCTGCGAGTAGAGCTCACGGCGTGTAGCCGACGACCATCCACACCTGCGTCAGCTGCACGCCGTCCGGCCCTGCCCCGCTCATGGCGTTCCGTGCACCGATCTCGAGCGCGTCGACGCTCGCGACCGTCCACCGCGTGCGGGTGGCCGGATCGACCGGAAGCGCCGTGCAGTAGGTCGTCCACTCCGCCGGCAGCCGCGAGATTCTGGCGGGCACCCATGCGTCGCGCGCGCCCCGCACGACGATCTCGATGCCGTTGTCTTCGAGAAATCCGTTGACGTCGGTCTGGCGCGCGCGCAGGCACACCGCCACGCCGTCGATCTCGGTGTCGGGCGGGAGCAGCGACGCCTCGTGCCGGAACGAATCGATCTCGTTGCCGTTCCACGTGTTGTCCTGAAGGAACGTCGCCGCCTCGTCGGCGACGACCTCCGCCACGTTCTGCCAGTGTTCCGCTCCGAAATCCGGAAACGCCTCGCCCCACTCGCCGAATGCTCCGCGGCCGCTCGGGCGCAGGATCCGGTTGCTACCAGGCGTCGGCGTCCGGCTCATCCTCGGTGTCGGCGTCGGGCTCTGGTACGGCGTCGGGGAGTGGTAGGGCGTCGGCGCCGGCGTGGGAACCGGAGGGCACGCCACGTCCGCGGTCGCGTTCCGGATGCGCCACACCGACGCGCTATCCGCGTGCGTGGTCCCGCCGGCGTCGCCGCCGAGCGCCACGCAGAAGGTCCCCTCGCGCGTTCCGATCGACAGCCCGCCGGTGATGCCCGGATCGGGCGGCAGCAGGTCGAGCGGCTCGGCCCCGACGTTACCGCTCAGCACGGCCCGGATGCGCGCCGCCTCGCCCGCCCGCACCGTGACGAGGAGTTCCTCGATCGGGTTGCTCGCGCCGTGCCCGGAGTAGCGCCAGCCGCCGTCCACGGCACTCCAGCCGGCGGGCTCGAGGTAGTAGAGTTGCGATTGCAGGCCCTGTCCGCCGTCGACGTGGACGCGCAGGTAGGCGCCCGCGACGGGCTCCGCGAAGGTCGCGCTGCTCGTCGCGGCGTGCCCACGACGACGACGCGCCGGTAGGCCTCGCCCGCCGGATTCGCGCGGAGCGGCGGAGCGGCGGCGGTTCCGTGGTGTCGCGACGTCCGATCTCGCCGACCGGCACGCCGTGGTCAAGTCAATTCTTCACTGACCACGGCGCGCCGCTGGGACCTCGTCAGCTGCAGATCGTCGGACACGGCGAGGGCGTCGGCGTCGGAGGCGGCGGCGATGCCTGCGGAGTCGGCGGCGACGGCGTGAACGGGCACGGCGACGGACAGGGGATCGGTGTCGGGGTAGGCGTGGGCGTCGGCGCACAGACCTGGACGCACATGCCCGACGTGGGGCCCGGCGTCGGCGTGGGGGTCGGGGTCGGCGTCGGGTTGCAGAGCGTGTCGCAGGGGAGCAGCGTCGGCGTCGGGAACGGCGTCGGCACCGGCGGACACGCGAGGTCGCTGGTCGCACCGTTGATGCGGAAGACGCTCGCGTTGTTGGCCGTGATCGTGCCGCCGGCCCCGTCGCCGAGCTGCACGCAGTAGGTGTCGGTGTTGCCGACCAGCGAGACACCGCCGCCCGTGCCCGGCTGCGGCGGCGCGAACGGCAGGTCCGTGGTCCCGACGTCGCCGCGCAGCACGACGCGGATCCGCGCCGGCCGGCCCGGCGACACGCGCACCACGACCTCCTTGACCGGGTTGCCGGCGGGACCGGGCCCGACGTAGCGGAAGCCGCCGGGAATCGTTCTCCAGCCGGCCGCTTCGAGGAAGTAGAGCTGCGACGGGGTCGACGCGCCGGTGACGAACACCCGCATGTTGGCTCCGTTGGTGAACGGTGCGACCGCCGTCGCGCCCGACGCCTCGCGTCCGACGATCACGACGCTGCGGCTCGTCTCGCCGGTCGCCGGGTTCTCGCGCACGACCATGCGCTTGCCGCGCACCGCGACGTCGGCGGCGATCGCGCCGGTCACGGCCAGCGCACAGGCGAGTCCACAGAGGGCGGCGATCTTCCGACCAGGCATCACGGCTCCCTTCTCCTGCGAGGGAACGGAACCAGGAAGTTCGGGCCGATCGGGCGCTGCGGCGGTTCCGACGCGTCGCGGCCCGATCGATGGACGACGCGCGCGACCCGGTCAAGCGAAATTCTGCTCGCCGGGTGCGCGCGCGTCGCGCCTCCGCTCGCCGCGGGATCGGACGCTCAGGCGAAGTCGGTGCCGCGGAAGAAGAACGCGATCTCCTGTGCCGCGGTCTCGGGAGCGTCGGAGCCGTGCGCCGCGTTCTTCTCGACGTCGGTGCCGAAGTCCTTGCGCACCGTGCCGGCGTCGGCCTTCGCGGGGTCGGTCGCGCCGAGCACCTCGCGGTAGCGCTTGACCGCGTTCTCGCCCTCGAGGACCGACACGAAGACCGGGCCCGAGGTCATGAAGGCGACCAGGTCCTTGAAGAACGGACGCTCCTTGTGGACGGCGTAGAAGGACTGCGCCTGCTCGTTGGTGAGCTGCAGGTAGCGTCCGGCGACGACCTTCAGGCCGCCCTCCTCGATGCGCGCGAGGACCTTGCCGATGCCGTGCTTCTTCACCGCGTCGGGCTTGATGATCGAGAACGTTCTTTCGATTGCCACAGAATTCCCTCCAGAGGATCCGCGCGCATCGCGCGCGGCCGAGCGAAGCGAGCGCGGGGAGTGGGTCCCTGCGCGGCTTTGCCGCGCAGGGCGAGGGGGCGCGTGCCCCCTCGCGATGATGAATCTACTTCCCCAGCGCCGCCTTCAGGGTCGTGCCGAGGTCGGCGGGGCTGGCGGCGACCTTGATGCCGGCGGCCTGCATCGCCGCGATCTTGTCGGCCGCGGTGCCCTTGCCGCCGGAGATGATCGCGCCGGCGTGGCCCATGCGCTTGCCCTTGGGTGCCGTCTGCCCGGCGATGAAGCCCGCGACCGGCTTCTTCTTCATCTCGCGCTTCACGTAGTCGGCGGCCTCCTCCTCGGCCGTGCCGCCGATCTCGCCGATCATGATCACCGCCTCGGTGTCGGGATCGGCGTTGTACAGCTCGAGCACGTCGATGAAGCCGGTGCCGTTCACCGGGTCGCCGCCGATGCCGACGCAGGTGGACTGGCCGATGCCGAGCTGCGTGAGCTGGTGGACCGCTTCGTAGGTCAGTGTCCCGGAGCGCGACACCACGCCGACCTTGCCGGCCTTGTGGATGTAGCCGGGCATGATGCCGATCTTGCACTGGTCCGGCGTGATCACGCCCGGGCAGTTGGGGCCGACGAGGCGGGTCTTCTTGCCCATCAGGAAGCGCTTGACGCGCACCATGTCGAGCACCGGAATGCCCTCGGTGATGCAGATCACCAGCTCGACGCCGGCGTCCGCCGCCTCCATGATCGCGTCGGCGGCGAACGGCGGCGGGACGTAGATCACGCTCGCGTTGCAGCCGGTCTTCGCGCGCGCCTCGCCGACCGTGTCGAAGATCGGGATGCCCTCGAAGTCGGCACCACCCTTGCCGGGCGTGACGCCGGCGACCATCTGCGTGCCGTACTCCTTGCAGGCGCGGGTGTGAAACTGCCCGGTCGCGCCGGTGATGCCCTGCGTGACGACCTTGGTGCTCTTGTCGACCAGAATGCTCATGGGAGGTTCCTCACGCGGCCTTGGCGGCGGCGACGACCTTGGCGGCACCGTCCATCATGTCGCTCGCGGTGATGATGTTGAGGCCGGAGTCGGCGAGGATCTGCTTGCCTTCCTTGACGTTGGTCCCTTCCATGCGGACCACGACGGGTACCGTCAGCTTCATCTCCTTCGCCGCCTTGACGACGCCCGCAGCGAGCACGTCGCAGCGCATGATGCCGCCGAAGATGTTGATGAACACGCCCTTGACCGTCGGATCGGCGAGGATGATGCGGAACGCCGCCGCGACCTTCTCCTCGGAGGCGCCGCCGCCGACGTCGAGGAAGTTCGCCGGCTCGCCGCCCGCGTACTTGACGATGTCCATGGTCGCCATCGCGAGACCGGCGCCGTTCACCATGCAGCCGATGGTTCCGTCGAGCGCGATGTAGGACAGGTCGAACTCCTGCGCCTGCTGCTCGCGCGGGTCCTCCTCGTTCGGGTCGCGCATCTCGCGCACGTCGGGGTGGCGGAAGAGCGCGTTGTCGTCGAAGCCCATCTTCGCGTCGAGCGCGATCAGGTCGCCGCCCTCGGTGACGACGAGCGGGTTGATCTCGACGAGCGCCGCGTCGGTCGCGAGATAGGCCTCGTAGAGACCGGACATGAACTTCGCGAGCTTGCCGAGGCTCGCCGCCGGGATGCCGAGCGCCTTGCCGAGCTTGCGCGCCTGGAACGGCTGCAGGCCGACGACCGGGTCGACCGGCTCGCGCAGGATCTTCTCCGGTGTCTTGGCGGCGACCTCCTCGATCTCGACGCCGCCCTCGGCCGAGGCGATCACGGTGACCAGGCTCGTCGCGCGGTCGAGCGTCAGGCCGAGGTAGAGCTCGCGCGCGATCTTGCAGCCCTCCTCGACGATCACCCGATGTACCACCCTGCCCTGCGTCCCCGTCTGGTGGGTCACCAGCGGCTTGCCGAGGATGGACTTCGCGAACTCGCGCGCCTCGTTCGCACTCTTCACCAGCTTGACGCCGCCCGCCTTGCCGCGACCGCCCGCGTGGATCTGCGCCTTGACGACCCAGGGGCCGCTGCCGCCGAGCTGCTGCACCACCTGCGCGGCCTCGTCGGGCGACGACGCCACGGCGTTGCGCAGGGTCGCGACGCCGTACTTGGCGAGGATCTGCTTCGCCTGGAACTCGTGGATGTTCATGACTCCCTTTCGAAGTTTTACGCGTGGCCCGCGTGTCCGTCGCGCAGCGCCGTCTCGAGCGCACCGCGGGCGACCGCGAAGCCGGGCTCGGACACGATCCGCACGTAAGACCGGTCGAGCAGCGGGATGCGCTCGATCGCGTCGCGGAAGCCGGGCACGTCGAGCACGTGCCCCAGCAGCACGATGGAGTGCGCCTGGTGGAAGCGCGCCGCCTCGAACGCGAGGCGCAGCGCTGCCTGTCCGATGAGATTGATGAGCGCCGCGGCGACGTCCTCGGGGCGCGGGACGACGGCCGCCTCGCGCGCCGCGCGCGCGAAGTGCGCGGCGGTCGCCTCCGCCGGCACCGGCCCGATCCCACCACCCAGGATGTCGCCGACCGTCAGGTCGCAGCGCGACACGTCGCCGCCCCTCGCGAGCTCGCCGATGCGTGCCACGTCGGTGGTGCCGAGCAGCAGCTTCGCGAGCCCCAGCAAGGTTCCGCCACCGATGCCGCTGCCGACGAGACGCTGCGGCGCCGACGGCGGATCGGCGAGCACGATGCCGGTTCCGGTGCCGAGGCTGACGACGATCGCAGGCGACGGCGCATCCTCGAGGAGCCCGCCCACCGCGGTCGCGGTGGGCTCGTCGACCTTGACGACGCGCGCCGCGCCGAGCGTGTCGGGCAGCTGCCACGAGCGTCCGCCGGTCACCGCGATCACGCCGAGCTGCGAGTCGGGCTTCTCCCCCGCCGTGTCGAGCAGACGCGCGATCATCTGCTGCGCGACCGCCGGATCGGGCACGACGGTCGGCAGCGCGAGCAGCACGTCTCTCTGCCCGCTGCGGCGCAGGACGAGGTCGGTGACCGTCCCGCCGAAGTCGATCGCGGCGCTGTGCACGGCGGGATCCGGCCGCCCTTACTTCTTCAGCACCGCGTCGAGCGCGCCGACGAGATCCGCGACGTGGCTCGCCGAGACCTCGAGCTCCTTCTTCTCCTTGTCGCTCAGCGGCACCTCGAGCACGCGCTCGATGCCGCCGGCGCCGATCTGCACCGGCACGCTGACGAAGATGTCCTTCAGCCCGTACTCGCCCTCGAGGTAGGCGGCGCACGGCAGGATCTCCTTCTTGTCGAGCAGGTACGACTCCGCCATGCGAATCGCGGAAGACGCCGGCGAGTAGAAGGCCGAGCCGGTCTTGAGCAGACCGACGATCTCGCCGCCCGCCTGACGCGTGCGCGCCTCGATCGCGTCGAGACGCTCGGCCGAGATGAGGCTCGTCACCGGCAGACCGCCGACCGTGCAGCTCGAGCGGATCGGCACCATGTCGTCGCCGTGGCCGCCGAGCACCAGCGCCTGCACGCTCGCGACCGACACGCCGAGCTCCATCGCGAGGAACGTCCGGTAGCGCGCCGAGTCGAGCACGCCGGCCATGCCGATCACGCGCTGCTTCGGGAAGCCGGTGACGCGCTTCATGAGCGTCACCATCGCGTCGAGCGGGTTGGTGAGGACGATCAGGAAGCAGTTCGGCGCGTAGGTCTTGATGCCTGTCGCGACCTCCGAGATGATCTTCGCGTTGATGCCGAGCAGGTCGTCACGGCTCATGCCGGGCTTGCGCGCCACGCCCGAGGTCACGATGCAGACGTCGGCGCCGGCGATGTCGGCGATCGAGTTCGTGCCCTTCAGGACCGCGTCGAAGCCCTCGACCGGTGCCGACTCGGCGATGTCGAGCGCCTTGCCCTGCGGCATCCCCTCGACCACGTCGTAGAGGACGACGTCACCGAGGTGCTTCAGCGCCGCCAGGTGCGCCAGCGTGCCGCCGATGTTGCCTGCGCCGATCAGCGCGATTCTGCGTCGAGCCATTGCCGAACTCCTTTCCTATCCAATTTCGCCCCCGTTCGGTGCTCGGCAGCACGCGTCGAGTGCTGCCTGCGCTCCTCCGATGGGCCTCGGAACGCGAGCAGAGCCCGCGTTCCTCGCAGTATGAGTCCCGCGACGCCGCCTACATGTGACGAATGATCGCGTCGCCGAATTCCGAGCACTTGACGAGGGTCGCGCCGTCCATGAGCCGGTGGAAGTCGTAGGTCACCGTCTTCGCCGCGGTCGCGCCGTTGAATCCCTTGATGATCGCGTCGGCGGCCTCGTTCCATCCCATGAAGCGGAACATCATCTCGCCGGACAGGATCACCGAGCCCGGGTTCACCTTGTCGAGGTTCGCGTACTTGGGCGCGGTGCCGTGCGTCGCCTCGAAGATGGCGTGGCCCGTCGCGTAGTTGATGTTGCCGCCAGGCGCGATGCCGATGCCACCGACCTGAGCCGCGAGCGCGTCCGACAGGTAGTCGCCGTTCAGGTTGAGCGTCGCGATGACGTCGAAGTCGGCGGCGCGCGTCAGCACCTGCTGCAGGGTGATGTCCGCGATCGAGTCGCGGATCATGAGCAGCTTCTTCCACTTGCCGTCGCCGTGCGTCGGCCACAGCGCGAGCGCCGTGTCGACCTCGGCGACGACCTTCTTGCGCTGCTCGGGGGTCATCATGTCGTAGCCCGGGTCGATGGCGCGCGCGTTCTCCTCGCTCGTCATCTTCGGATTCGACTCGCGGTTGCCGAGGATCCAGCTCTCGCGCTCGGTGACGGTCTGGGCGCGGAACTCGCGCGCAGCGACGCCGTAGCCCCAGTCGCGGAAGCCGCCCTCGGTGAACTTCTGGATGTTGCCCTTGTGGACGAGCGTCACGCTCTTGCGGCCCTCGCGCAGCGCGTACTCGATCGCCGCCTTGACGAGGCGCTCGGTGCCCTCGCTCGACACCGGCTTGATGCCGATGCCGGACGTCTCGGGGAAGCGGATCTTCTTGACGCCCATCTCGTTCTGCAGGAACGCGATGACCTTCTTCACCTCGGCCGAGCCCGCCTCCCACTCGATGCCCGCGTAGATGTCCTCGGTGTTCTCGCGAAAGATCACCATGTCGACCGCTTCCGGCTTCTTCACCGGGCTCGGCACGCCGGCGAAGTAGCGCACGGGACGCAGGCAGACATAGAGGTCGAGCAGCTGGCGGAGTGCGACGTTCAGCGAGCGGATGCCGCCGCCGACCGGGGTCGTGAGCGGGCCCTTGATGCCGACCAGGAACTCGCGGAAGGCGGTGACGGTCTCCTCGGGGAGCCAGTCCTTGAACTGGTTGAACGCCTTCTCGCCGGCGTAGACCTCGCACCAGGCGATCTTGCGCTTGCCGCCGTACGCCTTCGCGACCGCCGCGTCGAACACGCGCTGCGAGGCGCGCCAGATGTCGGGCCCGGTGCCGTCGCCCTCGATGAAGGGGAGGATCGGGGTGTCGGGGACCTGCAGCTTCCCGTCCGAACCCATGCGAATGGCCTGGCCGTCCTGCGGAACCTTCACGATCGAGTAGCTCGCCATAAGCCAGGTCGTCTAACGAGAAGCTCGCCGCTTCGCTACCGTCGCGACCGCCTCCGGGCCGCATCCCGGTTGACCTTTCGACGCGACGCACCGTAATGGGAGAGGATGAGCGTGCGACGTGGATCCCGGGTGGCGTGTCTGGCGGTAGTGCTCCTTCTGAGCGGCCTTCTCGGCTGCGGCGGGGACGACATCTGCCTGCAGTGCCCGCAGGGGACGCCGACCCCCGGACAGTCCGGCGCCATCGTGACCGGTCAGATCGTGAGCACGAATCCGTTCGTCAGCCCGTCGAGCATCAACGTCGTCATCTGCGTCGGGCTTCAGGAGGGGCAGTCGGTCGAGAACTGCCCCAACACGTTCATCACCACGGCCACGACCGAGGGGACCTTCCGGCGCACCAACGTCCAGGCCGGCGGGGAGACCGTCTTCTTCTGGGTCGACAGCGACGGCAACGGCATGATCGACCCCGACGACCTGCTCGCGCAGCTCGTCGAGACCCAGGGCGCGCTCGACGACGTCCGCAGCGGTCAGACCGTGACGCTCTCCAGCGCCCGCATCGCGTTCCTCGAGAACACCGCCACGGCCGACATCACCGTCGCCAACACGCCGACGCCCACCCCGAGCGCCGTGCAGCCGACGCCGACGCCGAGCTCGACCTGAGGTCGCGGCCCCGCCCCGGCGGGGCATCTCCGGCGCAGCAGGCTGCTCCGATCAGCTCCGGCGCAGCAGGCTGCGCTTCGCCTGGGCCTGCAGGACGGACGCGACGTTGCGGCTCTTCGCGATCTGTCTCATGTCGCGCTCCTGCACCCCGCTCAGGAGGCCGAGCGCGACCTGCAGCGGCGTCTTCGGGTTCTGCACCAGGGCGAGACGCACCGAGTAGTTGCGGACCCAGTCCTTCTGCTCGGCGATGATCCGCAGCAGCTCGCCCGCGAGACTGCGGTTCTTCGCCATCGCGAGAGCTTCCTCGAGGGTGAAGCGCGGGTTGCGCAGCACACAGCTCTGGACGAGCTTCACGCTGTCGTGCGACAGGACCTGACGCGCCTCCTTGTTGCCCGTCAGCGCGAGCTTGACGCGTGCCGGGACCGGCAGCTTGCGCACCCGCATGAAGAGCGACTCGCGCCTGGCCGTGGTCGCGACCGCGGCCGGCGCGTCGGTGACCATGTCGTCCTCGAGGCGGATCGCGTCGCGCCCGTCGAGGACCGCGGCGATCTCCGGATCGCTCGCATCGGGCTCGCGCGGGCGCGGGGGGTCGCCCGTCCCCGCGCCCGGGCTCATGTTCCCTCCGCCTGCCGCTTGGCTTCTTTCACCACCTTGTCGACCAGGTGCGCGGGAAGCTCCTCGTAGTGGGAGAACTCCATGTGGAACGAGCCGCGACCGGCGGTCATCGCGTTCAGGTCGGGGCCGTACTTGAGCATCTCCGACATCGGCACGCGCGCCTTGATCACCTGGCTGTGGCCGCGCGGCTCGACGCCCTGCACCTTGCCACGGCGCGCGTTGACGTCGCCGATCACGTCGCCCATCGCGTCGTCGGGCACCTGCACGTCGAGCGCCATGATCGGCTCGAGCAGCACCGGCTTCGCCTGCTCGCACGCGGCCTTGAAACCGAGCGCCGCGGCGGTCTTGAACGCCATCTCGGACGAGTCCACGTCGTGATGCTTGCCGTCGAAGAGAGTGACCCGCACGTCCACCACCGGGAAGCCGGCGATCGTGCCGTGCGGCAGAGCCTCGCGCACGCCCTTCTCCACCGCCGGAATGTAGTTTCGCGGCACGACGCCGCCGACGATCTTGTCGACGAACTCGAAGCCCTGCCCGCGAGACGTCGGCTCGACCTCGAGCCAGGCGACCGCGAACTGGCCGTGACCGCCGGTCTGCTTCTTGACCTTCCCTTCGGCTTGCGCTTTGCCCCGGATCGTCTCCTTGTAGGGCACCTTCGGCGACTTCAGCACGACCTCGACGCCGAACTTGCGCTTGAGACGCTCGATCGTCGCCTCGACGTGCAGCTGGCCGATGCCGCCGAGGATGATCTCCTTGGTCTGCTCGTCGCGGTCGAGGTGGAGCGCCGGATCCTCCTCCTGCAGGCGGTGCAGACCCGCCATCACCTTGTCCTCCTCGCCCTTGTTCTTCGCCTCGAGGGCGAACTGGATGGAGGGCTCGAAGTCGCGCAGCCGCGGGTAGTACGTGTGCACCTTCTCGTCGCACAGCGTGTCGCCGGTCGCGGCGTCCTTGAGCTTCGCGACCGCCACCACGTCTCCGGCGACGGCCTTCGCGATCTGCGCCTGCTTGCGACCCTCGAGCCGGAACAGGTGGCCGAGCTTCTCCTTCACCTGCCGGGTGGAGTTGTAGACCGTCGAGTCGGACGCGATCTGGCCCGAGAGCACGCGGAAGACGCTCAGCTTGCCGGCGAACGGGTCGATCACCGTTCGCACGATCTGCGCCGAGAACGGCTCGCTGGCCGACGGTGCGCGCGCGACCTCGGACTGTGTCTTCGGATCGTCGCCGATCGCCGCTGGCAGCTCCGACGCCGCGGGGCAGACGTCGACCACGAAGTCGAGCAGGGTCGCAGCGCCGATCGCACTCTGACCGGCACCGCACAGCACGGGCAGGAGCGTCCCCTCGCGCACGGCCGCGCGGAGACCGGACAGCAGCTCCTCCTGCGTCAGCTCGCCACCCTCGAGGTAGTGCTCGAGCAGCTCGTCGTCGCTCTCCGCCACTGCCTCGACGAGCTTCTCGCGCGCGGAGCGCGCGGCGGCGGCGAGGTCGGCGGGAACTTCGACCTCGCGCATCTGACCGCTCTCGCCCTGGCCGAGCCACGCCTTGCCCGTCACGAGGTCGACGACCCCCTTGAAGCCCGCCTCGGCGCCGATCGGGATCTGCACTGCGACCGGCTTCTGCTCGAGAGCACTCGCGAGATCCGACAGCGCCTGGTCGAAGCTCGCGCGCTCGCGGTCCATGCGGGTCACGAACGCGATCCGCGGCACGCCCATCTCGCTGGCCCAGGTGAGTACCTTCTCGTCCTCGCCGCGAGTCTCGCCGTTCGGAGAGACGACCAGCACCGCGGTGGTGGCGGCGCGCAGGCAGTTGCTCGCGTCGTGCACGAACGACGCCGCCCCCGGGGCGTCGATCACGTTGAGGTGCGTCTTCTTCCACTCTAGGTGATGGAACGCGGTGAAGATCGAGCTGCCGCGCTTCTGCTCCTCGGGCTCGCCGTCGAAGTTCGAGCTGCCGTCCGCGGTGCGGCCGGGCGTCTTGGTCACGCCGCCGGCGAGCAGCAGTGCCTCGGCGAGGCTCGTCTTTCCCACGCCACCGTGCCCGATCAGGATGAGACTGCGGATGCGTGCGGGATCGTCAGCGCCCATGACCCGTTCCCTCCCGGTTGCGCTCGTAGATGAGCCGCAGCCCCTCGAGCGTCAAGAATTCGTCCACCTCGGCGATCATGGACGACTCCTCGGCGATCAGCTCGGCGAAGCCGCCGGTCGCGAGCACCCGGGCGACGCCGCCCTGCTCGCGCTGGATGCGCTCCACCAGGCCGTCCACCATCGCCACGTAGCCGAAGAAGACCCCGGCCTGGATCGCGTTCACCGTGTTGCGTCCGACGACGCGCGGCGGCCGCACGAGCTCCACCGGGTGCAGCTTGGCCGTGCGCGAGTACAGCGCCTCGAGCGAGATGCCGACGCCGGGCGTGATCACGCCGCCGAGATACTCGCCGCGCGCGCTCACCACGTCGAAGGTCGTCGCGGTGCCGAAGTCGACGACGATCGACAGCTCCTTGTGGCGCTCGTAAGCCGCGACCGCGTTGACGATGCGGTCGGCGCCGACCTCGCGCGGGTTGTCGTACAGGATCGGCATGCCGGTGCGGACGCCCGGCCCGACCACGATCGGGGCGCGCCCGTACGTCGCCTGGCACATGTGGTCGATCGTCGACTGCATCTGCGGCACGACGTTCGACACGATGATGCCCTGGACCTGGTCGGGCTCGATGCCGGACATGCGCTGCAGGTTCCACAGCACGACGCTGTACTCGTCCGCCGTGCGTGCGTGCTCGGTGAGGAGGCGCCAGTGGCGCCGCAGCTTGTCCCCGTCGAAGAGTCCGACGACGGTGTGGGTGTTCCCTACGTCGATCGCGAGCAACATCGAGGCCTCCGAAGACTAGGCGCGTGGTCCGCGCAGCGCAAGGGAAGTCGACCCGACGGGTCGACGGCGGCCGAGGTCCGCCGCTCGGCCCCGGGCCGCCGGCGGGCGCTCGTCACCGCAGGGTCTCGTACGTCGTGGTCAGCGTGACCTCGCCCGACACGACGCGTTGCACGCCGCCCGCACCGTCGACGAGCAGCGCCCCGTCGTCGTCGACGCCGCGCACCGTGCCGACGATCGGCGGCTTGCCGTCCACCTCGACCCGCCGACCGGTCAGGCAGTGCAGCGCCTCGTAGCGCTGCCGCAGTGCGGCGAAGCCGCCGGCGAGAAAAGATGCGTAGGCGTCGTCGAGCGCGGCGAGCAGGGCCGCAGCGAATGCCGCGCGATCGACCGGCGCCCCGCCGGCGAGCGCCAGGCTGGTCGCCTTGTCGCGCAGCTCGGGCGGGAAGTGCTCGCGCGTGGCGTTCAGGTTGACGCCGATGCCGACGATCACGAAGCGCACTCGATCTGCCTCGGCCTCGAGCTCGGTGAGAACCCCTGCGACCTTGCGACCGTCGAGCAGCACGTCGTTGGGCCACTTGATCGCGGCGGCGAGCGGCGTCGTCGCGCGGATCGCCTCCGCCACGGCGATCCCGGCGACCAGTGTCAGGCGCGGCACCTCGAGCGGCGGGATCGCCGGCCGCAGCACGACCGAGCCGTAGAAGTTGACGCGCGCGGGCGACACCCAGCTCCGTCCGAGGCGCCCGCGGCCTGCGGTCTGCTGCTCCGCGACGACGATGGTGCCCTCCCCCGCGCCCTCGCGTGCCAGCGACGCGGCGAGCAGGTTCGTCGAGTCGATGCTGTCGCGGTGCACGAGCGGTCCGCACAGCCGCTCCGGCCGGTGGCTCGCCGGGATGCTCGCCTCGATCGCCTCGGGCAGCAGGAGATCGCGTGCCCCGACGAGACGGTAGCCGCGCCCGGCCGTCGCCTCGATGTCGTAGCCCCGGGTGCGCAGCCGCTCGACCTGCTTCCACACCGCCGCGCGCGAGATGCCGAGCCGCTGCGCGATCTCCGCACCCGAGCGCCAGCCGTTGCCCTCGAGCGCCGCGAGCAGCGACGGGGCCGTCGCGCCCCGGCCCGGCGACGCGCTCATCACGTCGCCGGACGGCGCGCGCGCCGCGGCGCCGGACGCGCCGCGCGCAGGTCGAGACCGAGGTCGACCGCCGGCGCCGAGTGCGTCAAGCGGCCGACGGAGATGAAGTCGGGACCGGCCTCGGCGAGCGCCCGCACGCCGTCCAGTGTGACGCCGCCCGAGACCTCGAGCAGCGCGCGGCGTCCGACCAGCTTGCGCGCGGCGCGCACCTCGTCGGGCCTCATGTTGTCGAGCAGGATCAGGTCGGCCCCCCCGGCGAGCGCGTCGCCGATCTGGTCGAGGCGATCGACCTCGACCTCGATGCGCAGGCCCATCGGCGCCGCCTGCCGCGCTCGCTCGACCGCGGCGCGCACCGAGCCGCACGCCGCGACGTGGTTGTCCTTGATCAGCACGCCGTCGTCGAGGCCGAAGCGATGGTTGCGGCCGCCGCCGGCGCGCACCGCGTACTTCTGCAGGAGGCGCAGGCCGGGCGTCGTCTTGCGCGTGTCGAGGATCGCGACGCCGGTCCCGGCGACCGCGTCGACGTAGCGCCGCGTGAGCGTCGCGACGCCGCAGAGCGCCTGCGTCAGGTTCAGCAGCACGCGCTCGCCGGTGAGGAGAGGTGCGAGCTCGCCGTCGATCTCTGCGAGCACCGTTCCGGCCCGGACCGTGGTGCCTTCGCGCACGGACGCGCGTACCGTCCACGCGCCCGCCGGGTGCAGCTCGCCGAGCACGACGGAAACCAGCGGCAGCGCCGCGACCACGCAGTCCTCGCGCGTGACCAGCGCGGCCTTGCCGCGCGTGCCGGCGGCGATCGTCGCCGACGTCGTCACGTCGCCGCGGCCGACGTCCTCCGCGAGCGCGCGCCGCACGAGGTCGAGGGTCGCCGGGTGCGCGAACGGATCCGCCCCCACCGCCGGCATGGCGTGCGAGGCGGACGGGCGCGTCACGCGCCGACCTCGCGCAGGCGCTCGAGCCCGCGACGCAGGAGGTCCTCCTTGCCACCGAGCTCCGCCGCCTTGGCGCGCTCCTTCGCGACGATCTCCTCGGGCGCGCGGCTCGTGAAATCGTCGTTCGCGAGCTTGCGCGTCACCACCGCGAGGTCCTTCGCCACGCGCTCGATCTCGCGCTCGAGGCGGTCGCGCTCGGCTGCGACGTCGATCAGGCCCGCGAGCGGCACGTACAGCTCGAGGCCCCCCGCGACCGAGAGCGCGCTGCCGCTCGGACGCTGTCCGCCCGACAGCACGTCGAGCTTGCCGACCCGCGCGAGCGTCCGGATCGCGTCGGTGAGCGCCGGCAGGTCGGCCGCCGCGTGCGCGTCCGTCGTCGCGACCAGCAGTTCGATCTCGCGGCTCGGCGCGAGGCTCATCTCGGAGCGCAGGTTGCGCAGCGCGCGCACCACCGCGACCAGGCGCTCGACGCGCGACTCCGCCGCCTCGTCGCGCTCGAAGTCGTCGCTGCGTGGAAAGCGCTCGTGCAGCAGGGTGGTGCGCGTCGCGTCCACTCCGGGGAGGGCGTGCCACAGCTCCTCGGTGAGGAAGGGCATCTGCGGGTGCAGCAGGCGGAGCGCGCTCTCGAGCACCGCGACGAGCGTCGCGAGCGTCGTCCCGCGCGACGCCGCACCGGCGGCGAGCGACGGCTTCGCGAGCTCGACGTACCAGTCGCAGAACTCGTTCCACAGGAAGCGATACAGCGTCGTCGCGGCGTCGTTGAAGCGGTAGGCGTCGAGCGCGCCGCGCACCTCGTCGATCGCACGCGCGAGGCGCGCCCGGATCCAGCGGTCGGCGTCGGTGCCGCCGGTCCGGCCGGCGGCGAGGTCGATCGGCTCGTCGCCGACGTTCATCAGGACGAAGCGCGCCGCGTTCCAGATCTTGTTGGCGAAGCTCCGGTTGCCATCGATGCGGTCGACCGACAGGCGGATGTCGCGACCCATCGCCGACTGCGCGATCAGGGTGAAGCGCAGCGCGTCGGTGCCGTAGGTCGAGAGCAGCTCGAGGGGGTCGCGCACGTTCCCCTTCGACTTGCTCATCTTGTCGCCGTACTCGTCGCGCACGAGCCCGTGCACGTAGACGTCGCGGAACGGGACCTCGCCGGTGAAGCGCAGGCCGAACATCATCATGCGCGCGACCCAGAAGAAGATGATGTCGAAGCCGGTGACGAGGACGGACGTCGGATAGTACTTCGCGAGCTCGGGCGTCTGATCGGGCCAGCCCATGGTCGAGAACGGCCACAGGCCGCTCGAGAACCAGGTGTCGAGCACGTCCTCGTCTTGACGCAGCGGACCGGCGCACGACGGGCACTTCGGCGGCTCGTCGCGCGACACGACGACCTTGCAGCCCTCCTCGCCGGGCCGCGCGCCCTCGGGACCGGTGCCGGGCGCGGCGGGACACGCGTCGCAGTACCAGGCCGGGATGCGATGGCCCCACCACAGCTGGCGCGACACGCACCAGTCGCGGATGTTCTCCATCCACGCGAAGTACGTCTTGCTCCAGTGCTCGGGGTAGAACTTCGTGCGCCCGTCCTTGACGGCGGCGATCGCCGGCTCGGCGAGTGGCTGCGTACGCACGAACCACTGCGTCGAGAGCAGCGGCTCGACCACCGCGCGGCAGCGGTAGCAGTGGCCGACCGCGAGCGCGTGCGGCTCGATCTTCTCGAGCAGGCCGTCGGCCTCGAGCCGCTCGACGACGCGCTCGCGCGCGAGCGCGCGGTCGAGCCCGGCGTACGGGCCGGCGGCGGCCGTCATCATGCCGTCCTCGGCGATCACCGGGATCATGTCGAGGCCGTGCCGGCGGCCGATCTCGAAGTCGTTGAAGTCGTGCGCCGGCGTGATCTTGACGACCCCCGAGCCGAACTCGCGGTCGACGTGCTCGTCGGCGACGATCGGGATCTCGCGGTCGACGATCGGCAGGCGCACCGTCTTGCCGACCAGCTGCGCGTAACGCTCGTCCTCGGGGTGCACCGCGACGGCGGTGTCGCCGAGCATGGTCTCGGGACGCGTGGTCGCGACCACGAGCGCGCCGTTGCCGTCGGCGAGGGGGTAGCGCAGGTGCCAGAGGTGGCCCTTCACGTCCTCGTGCTCGACCTCGATGTCGGACAGCGCCGTGCCGCACCGGCAGCACCAGTTGATCAGCCGCCGGCCGCGGTAGATCAGCCCGTCCTCGTAGAGGCGAACGAAGACCTCGCGCACCGCGCGCGACAGGCCCTCGTCCATGGTGAAGCGCTCGCGCGTCCAGTCGCAGGTCGCGCCGAGGCGCTTCAGCTGCGAGACGATGTACGGCCCGACCTCGGACTTCCACGCGAAGGTGCGCTCGAGGAACTTGTCGCGACCGATCGTGTGACGGTCGAGCCCCTGCTGCGCCAGCTGGCGCTCCACCACGTTCTGGGTTGCGATCGACGCGTGGTCGGTGCCCGGGACCCACAGCGTGTTGCGGCCGTCCATCTTCTTGAAGCGGATCAGGACGTCCTGGAGCGTGTTGTTGAGCGCGTGGCCGAGGTGGAGCTGGCCGGTGATGTTCGGCGGCGGGATGACGATCGAGTAGCCCTCGCCGGGCGCCGCGGGGTCGGCGGTCGAGACGCCGAGCCGGATCCACTCCTTCGCCCAGCGCTCCTCGACCTCCTGCGGGGCGTATGCCTTGGCGAGCGACGTGGACATCGGGAGTGCGGTAACAGCCGGTCGCGCGCAGAGTCAATTTCGACGCCCCGGACGGCCTCACTCGGCCCACCCGGCGGGCACGGCCTGCTCGCCGGGTGAGCAATGCTCATTCCTTGACCACCGCCTCGGACGCTGTGCCACCCAAGCGCGCGAACTGGCAGGCGATGCGACTCGGCACACCCGTTGCTGAACGTCGCATCTGCCTGGCGTGGCCTGGCCCACAACGTCGAAGGAGCGTCGCGTGAAGAAGATCGAAGCCATCATCAAGCCGTTCAAGCTCGATGAGGTGAAGGAAGCCCTCGCGCGCGAGGGCGTGGACGGAATGACCATCTCGGAGGTGAAGGGCTTCGGCCGGCAGCGTGGGCACAGCGAGCTGTACCGCGGGGCCGAGTACGTCGTCGACTTCCTGCCGAAGGTCAAGATCGAACTCTTGGTGGATGACTCGAGGGTCGCCACCGTCGCGGACACGATCCGCAGCGCTGCAGCCACCGGCCGCATCGGAGACGGGAAGATCTTCATCGTGAACGTCGACGACGCCGTGCGGATCCGCACCGGCGAGCGCGGCGTCGAGGCCATTTGAGGGCAACGCTGGTGAAGCCGCGCCGCGGCCGCGCGTCGAGGATGGCGCTGCGGGACGCGACGTCCAGAGCAGCCAGCTGAACTGGTGGGCACTCCAACGAGGCCCCGGATCAGGAGACGTAGATGACCTGGAAACTTCGCATGGCGACGATTGCTTCGGTGCTGCTCGTCCCGGCTCTGGCGCTGGCCGAGGAGGCCGCCCCCGTGGTGACCCCGGGCGAGTTCGTCGCGAACAACTCGTGGATGATGCTCGCGACGGCCCTGGTGTTCATCATGCACCTCGGCTTCGCATCGGTGGAATCCGGGCTGACGCGCGCCAAGAACACCACCAACATCCTGTTCAAGAACACGATCATCCCCTGCATCGGTCTCTTGACGTACTACATCGTCGGCTTCGGGCTGATGTACCCGGGTGAGTTCAACGGCTACCTCGGCTTCGCCGGCATCGGCCTGACGCCACCCGAGAACGGCATGACCGTCGAGTACGCCAAGGGCGGCTACACGTACTGGACGGACTTCCTCTTCCAGGGAATGTTCGCAGCGACCGCCGCGACCATCGTGTCGGGTGCCGTCGCGGAGCGCATCAAGCTCTACCCGTTCCTTCTCTTCTCCACGATCTTCGTGGCCTTCGTCTACACGATCGCCGGCTCGTGGAAGTGGGGCGGCGGCTGGCTCAACGACATGGGCTTCTACGACTTCGCGGGCTCGACCCTGGTCCACTCGGTGGGCGGCTGGGGTGCGCTCATCGGCGTCCTGATGCTCGGACCCCGTCTCGGGAAGTTCGGCAAGGATGGCAAGATCACGCCCATCCCGGGCCACAACATGCCGCTCGCGGTGACCGGCGTGTTCCTCCTCTGGCTCGGCTGGTTCGGCTTCAACGGCGGCTCCGTCCTCTCCGCCAACCCCGCGTCGACCTCGATGGTCCTCGTCACGACCTGCCTCGCGGCTGCCGCGGGCGGCGTCGGCGCGATCATCGCCTACAGCTTCGTGTCGACCAAGCCCGATCTGACGATGCTCCTGAACGGCATCCTGGCGGGACTCGTCGGCATCACCGCGGGCGCCGACGTCACCACGCCGCTGACCGCGATCATCATCGGCGTCATCGCCGGCGGCCTGGTGGTCGGTTCGGTCCTGACGCTCGACCGCGTCAAGGTGGACGATCCGGTCGGTGCGATCTCGGTGCACCTCACCTGCGGCATCTGGGGCACGCTCGCCGTCGGCATCTTCTCGACGAACGCGGAGCACTCCTTCGTCACGCAGCTCATCGGTGTGGTCGCGTACGGCGTCTTCACCGCCGCGAGCGCGGCCGTGATCTTCGGGATCATCAAGGCGACCGTCGGCCTCCGCGTGAGCCCCGACGAGGAGATCGAGGGGCTGGATCTCGGCGAGCACGGCATGTTCGCCTACGACCTGCACACCGGCGATACGGGGATGGAGGGCATGGCGGGCGCGCCCATGCGCCGGTCTGCCGACGCGCAGGCGGGAGCTCTGGCGCACGAGATGCGCTGAACGTCCGAACCCGGGCTGGTGCCGCTCGGCAGGTGGAGCGGTACCAGCCCCCCCGTCCCACACGGCCCTGAGGAGGAGCCGTGCGGACCGTCCGGACGCCGGTGGTGCGATGGCACCACCGGCGTCCGTCGTTGCCCCTCCCGACGGCTAGATCCGCGGGCCGGACGGGCCAGCTCCCGACGACGGCTCCAGCGGCTGACCGATCCACTCCCACCACAGGGCGAGGGCGACCGCGATCCCCACCGGCCCCACGAAGATCCCGACGAGGCCGAAGCTCAGGATTCCTCCGACCACCCCGATGAAGACGAGCAGCAGGGGGATCCCGGTCCGCACGCCGATGAACACCGGACGGATCACGTTGTCGATGCTCGCCACCACGCCCGCGCCCCAGACCGCGAGCCCGGCCGCTGCCCAGTAGTGTCCCTGCAGCAGCAGGTACAGGGCTGCGGGCCCCCAGACCACCGCGTGCCCCATCGGCACGAACGACAGGATCATCGTCGCGGCCCCGAGCAGCACCGGAAACGGCACGCCTGCGACCCAGAAACCGAGGGCCGCGAAGGCGCCCTGCACCGCCGCCGTCATGACGAGTCCGTAAACGACGGCACGCACCGTGATGCCGACGTGCTGCAGGATCACTTCGAGCCGCGGGCCGCCGACGCGGAGGCCCGTGCCGCGCAGCTGCGCGGCGAGCGAGTCGCCGTGCAGAAACAGGAAGAAGGCGGCGAACAGGCAGACGACCAGGTTGAACAGGCTGCGCGTCACGGCGCCCGCGGTCTGGCCCGCGACCGAGAGCACCTGCCCGACGTGATCGCCGGCGACCGCACGGACGGCTGCGCCGCTGTCCTGGCGGAGGACGACGAACGCCTCCCGCAGGCGCTCGCCGATGATCGGCAGGCTGGTCAGTACCTGCTCCAGCACCGCCATGTGATTCGGGACCTCACCCGGCAGGTCGCGCGACAGCGTCTCGACCTCGCGGACGAGCAGCACGATGATCGTCGAGAGCGGTACGATCAGGCCCAGCGTGACCAGCAGCATCGTCAACGAAGCGGCCAGCGTCGGTCGCTCGCCGAGGCGGGCGCGGATCCGCCGGTGCACCGGCCAGAGGCTCACCGCCACGATCACGGCCCAGGTGAGGGCGGATGCGAAGTGCGACAGCACCTTGCCGACGACGATCGCCAGCGCGAGCAGCAGCGCCCCACCCAGGATCCAGCTCACCCTCGTCGCGACGAAGCCCTCGCCGCTCCGCTCGGGAGGCGCGCTCGGCGCCGGCGCGTCCGCGGGGACGCGGACCACGCGCTCGGGCTCGCGGCCCGCCGTCGTTGTGCTCATCGGGGCGCACGATAGCACGCCGACGCTCGCGCCACGCCTTTCTCGCACGGGGCACGTTGCCGGCTCGCCTCGCAGCCGCTAAGGAACGGACGCGGCGCGCCCCGGCGCGTCGTGACGCTCGCACGCGAGAGTGGCGGAACTGGCAGACGCGCAGGTCTCAGAAGCCTGTGGGGTAACACCCGTGGGGGTTCAAGTCCCCCCTCTCGCACTGGCATGAGGCACGAGAGACGCGGGGAGGCTGGTCGGCGATGACGGTGCAGTGCCCTCGGTGCCGGACGCAGTACAAGATCCCGAGCGCGCGCATCAACGACCCGCGCCCGATGTTCAAGTGCACGCGCTGTAGCCTCGTCTTCTCCAGCGAGAGCGAGCGCACCCCGCGCGGCGGACGCAGCAAGGAAGACAAGAACCTGCCCTTGCCGTTCGCGAAGGAGCGCGCGTCCGCAGGCCGCAAGGAGCCGACCCGTCTCGCCGCCGAGGACGAGCCGACCGTCCAGACCGATCTCGACGAGATCGACGACGAGCTCGAGGACGAGCCCGAGGAAGCCGACGACGACGAGGAGGAGACGCCGGACGAGGACGAGGCCGGAGACGACGACGTGCCGGAAGACGACGAGGCGAGCGACGCCGACGACGACGCGGAGACCGAGGAAGAGTCCCCGGCCGCCCGCCGGCGGGCGCCGCGTACGCGCAAGGCTTCACCGCGCGCCCGGCGCGAGGCTCGACCGGACGACGTCACCGAGCCCGCGTTCGTCGCCCAGGCCTCGCGGGACCGGGAGCGCGCTCTCGCGGAGCGCGAGCGCGCCGCCGTCGAACGCGAGCGCGCTGCGGCCGAGCGCGAGCGGGCCGCAGCCGCACGCGAGCGCGAACGGGAGCGCGAGCGCGCCGCGGCGGAGCGCGAACGCGAGCGCGCCGCCGCCGAGCGCGAGCGCACGGAGCGGGAGCGTGCGGCGCGCTCGAGGCAGCGCGCGCGGGCCGAGGAGCTGCGGCTGCGCGACGAGGAGGACGAAGAGGATCTCGAGGACGAGGGCCCGACCTCCGACCTGGACGACGACGACGACGAGCCGCGCCGCCCGGTGCTACGCGCCTCGGAGGGCAAGCAGCGTCGCGCCCCGATCAATCCGCGCCGCATCCGCTCGGCCACCGCGTCCGCTGCCGCCGGACGCTCCCCTCTCCGTCCGGTGGCGATCGGCGTCGCCGCGATCGCCGTCGTCTACGTGGGCCTCGCGGTCGCCCTCGCCCGCCGCTCGGAGGCGGCCATCGAGACCTTGAGCCAGGTGCCCGTCCTCGGCCGCCTGCTCGGCGGCGACCACCTGCTGGTCTGGCGGCTGCAGCTGACCGGCGTCGACGCCGGACTCGATCAGATCAAGGGCGGGCGCCCCGCCTACGTCGTCTCCGGTCGCGCAGTCAATACCAGCAACGAGGATTTGCGGGTCATCGAGATCGAGGGGCGGCTCCTCGCCGACGGGGTCGAGCAACGCCGCCAGACGGTCTACGCGGCGAACCAGCAGCGGAAGACCATCCAGGACCTCTCGCCCAGCGAGGTCGAGATGCTGCTCAAGCTAGAGCCGAACCGGCGCTTCGTGATTCGCCCCGGGGAGTCGGCGAGCTTCCTGCTGGTCTTCCCGAATCCGCCGCCGGGCACGACCGAGGTCACGTGCCGGGTGGTCAACGCGCGCGCCACCTGAGTGCGGCGAGCGCGGCTGCTCAGGCGGGGTGCTTGTGGTCGCTCTGCGCGTCCGACGCGGAGCGAGACGAGTCGTCGCGGGGCTCGTCGCCGGGCGTCACGTCGATCGCGTCCGGCTGGTTCACCGCCTTGCGAAAGTTGCGCAACGCGTTACCCACTCCGCTACCGAGAGCGGGTAGCTTGCCCGGGCCGAAGATGATCAGCACCACGATCAAGATGATCACCAGCTCCGGAATTCCGAGTCCCATCGTCGCGACTCTAGGGAAGCGCTCCGGTCATCGCAAGGCGGTCCGGCGGTGAACGAGGCGATCCGCCCGGAAGGGCCGCGCACCTCGACGCTGCTCTACTTCCTGCTGCTGTCGATCGCGGTCCACCTGGCGCTGCTGCTCTGGCTGCGCGGCGCGACGCTGTCGATCGGGAACGTCGAGCCGCCACCGGTGGTCGTGAAGCTCGCCCCGGCACCCGCCGAACCGGCCCGGCCCGCGCCCCGTCCCGCGCCGCAGCAGGCACCCGCCGTCGCACAGCCGGCGCAGCAGATCGTCGCGCCGTCCGACCAGGAGAACAACCTGCCGCCCGACGGGCGCGCGTTCCTGAGCGATCGCGACAACCGCGTCGATCGCGAGACCATCAAGCGCGGCAATCCCGAGGCCGGTACCCCGCAGCAACCTCAACCGCAGCCGCAGCCGCAGCAGCAGGTCGCGAGCGCGCCGAAGCCGCCGCCGGCGGCACCGCCGAAGCCCCCGGCCGAGCAGTCGGCCAAGGCGGCCGCGAAGGCACCGCCCCGGCCGCCGGCGAAGGCGCCTCCCGCCAAGGCTCCCCAGGCCAAGGCCCCGCAGCGCCAGGCGCCCGCGCGCGAGGCGCGGCCGACCGAGGAGCGCCAGCGCGGCGACACGATCCCGCAGCGCCTGCCCGGGCTCAACGAGCTCTTCGCGCCCCCCGACGAGGTGCTCGCGAAGGCCGAGGTCGACCGGCGCGCCACGGGAGACGCAGCAGGCGGCGCCGCTGCACGCGCCGCGGCCGACGACCCGCGCAAGGACCTGGTCAGCGCGCCGCCGCCCGCCCCGGGACTGTTCGGTGGCATGCGCGGCAGCTTCGACGCACTCCCCGACGTCGCGCAGGGCAACCTGACCATGCTCAACACGAAGGCCGATCGCTTCGCCCCCTTCGTGCGTCGCGTCGGGACTCGCGTGTTCCAGAACCTCCTGATCTACCAGCGCCAGAACCTCGAGGCGTCGGACATCCTCGCCGCGAACGACGTCGTCACCGCGCGCGTGACGCTCGATGCCGCGGGCAAGCTCAAGAGCCTCGAGGTGGACGAGCACTCCGGCAGCATGGCCGTCGATCAGACGCTGCTCGACGCGCTCCGCCAGGCTGCGTTCGACGACAACCCGCCGAAGGCGGCCGCGAACGCGAGCGGCGAGTACGAGTTCATCTTCCAAGCGCAGCTGCTCGCCGGCGTCGGACCGGGAGCGCGCGGCCCCGAGCTGCGGACCGTCGAGAGCCGGCTGCGGATCGGGCTGCTCTAGCGGGTCAGGGCTCGCCGCCGGCGGACGGCTCGACCGGCTCCGACGCCGTGCTTGCCGGTGCCTCCGCCTCCGGGCTCGCCGGGGCCTCGCTGCTCGCCACCGTCGCGTCGGCGGTGGCCGCCGCCCCCTCCGGGGCCGTCTCCGGGCTCACGGGCCGCTCGGTCTCCGTGGACGGATCGGCGCTCGGCGCCCGATCCTCGCCGGGCGTCGCCTCGACCATCACCGGATCCGCGCTCGTCACCGCGACCGCCGCGGTCGCCGTTGCCGCGACGGCGACCGGTGCCAGCTCGGTCGATGCAGCGGCCGTCGTCGCCTCCGACGCCGTCACCGCCCCCGGACGCCAGCGCAGCACCGGCTTGCGCGCGGCGCGGGTCTCGTCGAGACGGCGGACGCGCGTCGCATGCGGCGCCGTCTTCAGCAGCTCCGGATCCCTCTTCGCCTCGGCGACGATGCGCTCGATCGCCACGACGAACTGGTCGAGCGTCTCGCGGCTCTCGCTCTCGGTCGGCTCGATCATCATCGCGCCCGGAACGACCAGCGGGAAGTAGATGGTCGGCGCGTGGAAGCCGAAGTCGAGCAGCCGCTTGGCGACGTCCATGGTCTTGACGCCGGTTTCGGCGAGGCCCTGGTCGGTGAACACGCACTCGTGCATGCAGGGCGCCGTCTGCGCGAGCGTGAGCAGCGGCTCGAGCTTCTTCCGCAGGTAGTTGGCGTTCAGCACGGCGCGCTCGGTCATGCGCGTGATCCCGTCGCCGCCCAGGCCGAGCATGTAGGTGTAGGCGCGCACCAGCATGCCGAAGTTGCCGTGGAAGGTGCGCACGCGTCCGATCGTGAGCGGCGCATCCTCCGACAGCTTGAAACCGTTCTCGGTCTGCACCACGCGCGGCACGGGCAGGAACGGCGCCAGCGACTTCTTGACGCAAACCGGCCCCGCCCCGGGTCCACCGCCGCCGTGCGGCGTCGAGAAGGTCTTGTGCAGGTTGATGTGCAGGACGTCGGCGCCGACGTCTCCGGGGCGCGTGACGCCGCAGAGCGCGTTCATGTTCGCGCCGTCGATGTAGACGAGCCCGCCCTTCGCGTGCACCGCGTCCGCGATGGCGCGGATGTCGCGCTCGAAGAGTCCGAGGGTGTTCGGGTTGGTGACCATCACCGCGGCGACGTCCTCGTCGAGCCGCGCCTCGACGTCGGCGATGTGCATGCAGCCGTCGCGGCCGACCGGCACCTCGACGCAGCGGTAGCCGCACAGCACCGAGCTCGCCGGGTTGGTGCCGTGCGCGCTCGCCGGGATCAGCACGGTCTTGCGCGGGTTGCCGTTCTGCTCGTGGTACGCGCGCACCATCTTGATGCCGACGAACTCGCCCTGCGCGCCGGCCGCCGGCGTGAGGGTGACGGCGTCCATGCCGCTCACCTCGGCGAGCATCTGCTCGAGCTCCCACATCAGCGCGAGTGCGCCCTGCGTCAGGACGTCCGGCCACATCGGGTGGATCGCCTGGTGCCCCGGCAGGCGCGCCGCCCACTCGTTCACGATCGGGTTGTACTTCATCGTGCACGACCCGAGCGGGTAGAAGTTCGACGCGATCGAGAAGTTCCACTGCGAGAGGCGCGTGAAGTGGCGCACCACCTCGAGCTCGCTGAGCTCGGGCAGCCCCTCGAGGTCGGCGCGCACCAGCGCCGGCTCGAGCGCCGGCAGCTCCACCTCGGGCGGCAGGTCGTCGCTCGGCAGCGACACCGCGCGGCGGCCCGGGGACCCGATCTCGAACAGCAACGGCTCGTCGTACATCAGGCGGCTCCAGCGCTGCGCCACTCGCTCGCCAGGCGCTCGACGTCCGCGCGCCGGTGGACGTCGGTCACGCAGAGCAGCAGAGAATCCTCGAGCTCGGGGTAGTAGCGCCCGAGCGGCAGACCGGCGACGATGCCGCGCCGCACGAGGCGCTCCCAGCGCGTCGTGACGTCGCTGCCGCGCAGGACCGTCTCGTTGAAGGTCGGACCCGTGAAGCGCTCGACGAGCCCGGTCGACGCGAGCTGCTGCACCGCGAAGCGCGTCTTGCGCGCATTGAGCCTCGCCAGATCGCGCAACCCGCCCGGGCCGAGCAGCGACACGCACACGGTGAAGGCGAGCGCGCACAGGCTGTGGTTGGTGCAGATGTTCGAGGTCGCCTTGTCGCGCCGGATGTGTTGCTCGCGCGTCGAGAGCGTCAGGCAGAAGCCGCGCTTGCCGTCGACGTCGACGGTCTCACCCACGACGCGTCCCGGCATGGCGCGGAGAAATCTCTCGCGCGTGCCGAAGAGGCCGACGCCCGGCCCGCCGAAGCTCGGCGCGAGCCCGAGGCCCTGCCCCTCGCCGACCACGATGTCGGCGCCGAGCGCGCCGGGTGCGGTGAGCAGCCCGAGCGCGAGTGGCTCGAGCGTGACCGTGATCAGCAGCGCGCCGCGCTCCTTCGCCCACGCGGCGATCTGCGGCAGTTCCTCGACGACGCCGAAGAAGTTCGGATAGCCGACGACGATGCAGGCGACGTCGTCGCCGCCCTGCTCTGCCGTGGCGTCGTCGAGCGCCACGCGGCCCGCGCCGTCGAAGCCGATCTCGGCAAGGCGAACGTCGTCCATCGAGCGCAGGTAGGTCGCGATCGTGTCGCGCACGCTCGGGTGCAGCGAGCGCGCCACCAGCACGCGCGACGTGCGCGCTTCCCGCGAGCGTCCGGTCTTGAGGCGCAGCGCCATCAGCACCGCCTCGGCGGCCGCCGAGGCGCCGTCGTACATGCTCGCGTTCGCGAGCTCGGTGCCGAGCAGGATCGAGGTGATGGTCTGGAACTCGAAGATCGCCTGCAGCGTCCCCTGGCTCACCTCCGGCTGGTACGGCGTGTACGCGGTCGCGAACTCCGAGCGTGACGCCAGCGCGTCGACCGCGCTCGGGATGTAGTGCGCGTACGCGCCGGCGCCGACGAACGACAGCACCTCGGCGCGGTTGCGGCTCGCGAGCGCGCCGACGCGAGCGCGCAGATCGGGCTCCGACAGTCCCGGCGCGATGTCGAGCGCGCGGCCGAGCCGCACGTCCTCGGGAAGGTGCGCAAACAGGTCGGAGACCCGCGCCGCACCGATCGCGGCGAGCATCGCCTGGACGTCCGCCTCGGTGTGGGGAGTGTAATCCATTCTCTTCGCGCGGGTTGCGCGCGCCTCGGTTGTCTCGTCGCCCGCGACGCGCGCGACTCGGTGCTCTCGGTCGCGCGACGACGCGCGCGACCCTCGTGGTCGCGCCGACGCGCAGCGCGCGCGGCCGCGTCGCCTACTCGGTCGCCGACTCTTCGATGAACTTGCGGTACTCGTCGGCCGTCATCAGGTCTTCGAGATCCGCCTGGTCGCCGATGGCGACCTTCACCATCCAGCCGTCGCCGTACGGATCCTCGTTGATGAGCTCTGGATTGTCGGGCAGGTCGTCGTTGACCTCGGTCACCTCGCCCGACAGAGGCGCGTACACGTCGGACACCGCCTTCGTGGACTCGACGACGCCGAACGCGTCCGCCTTCTCCATGCGGTCGCCGACGCCGGGAAGCTCGACGAAGACCACGTCGCCGAGCTGCTCCTGCGCGTGGTCGGTGATGCCGATGGTCGCCACCGAGCCCTCGATGGAAACCCACTCGTGCTCACGCGTGTACTTCAGGTCCTCGGGAAACTCCATGACGTCGTTCCTGTCCTCTTTCGCTGGCACTCGCTACCGGGCGCCCGCACGCCGGTAGAACGGGAGACCCACGCGCTCCGCCGCGACCGCGCGCCCGCGGATCTCGACGGACAACGCTGCGTCTAGCGATTCGCTCGCGAGCAACGCAAGCGCGATCGCCGAGCCGAGCGTCGGCGACTTGGTGCCGCTGGTCACCACACCGACGACGCGCTCGCCGCACTTCACCGGGTAGTCGGCGCGGGCGATGCCGGGCTCGCGCAGCGCGAGCCCGACCAGCCGCCGCGGTAGCCCCGCCTCCTTCTGGCGGCGCAGCGCGGAGGCGCCGACGAAGTCCCCCTTGGCGAGCTTGATCGCCCAGCCGAGGCCCGCCTCGAGCGGCGAGATGTCGCGCGACAGCTCGTGGCCGTAGAGCGGCAGCGCGGCCTCCAGCCGAAGCGTGTCGCGCGCGCCCAGGCCGATCGGAGCGATCCGCAGGTCGTCGCGGCTCATGTCCATCAGAGCCTGCCAGAGAGAGGCGACCTGTCCAGCGCCCACGAAGAGCTCGAACCCGTCCTCGCCGGTGTAGCCGGTGCGCGCCGCGATCACAGAGGCGCCCGCGAGCGTCGTCTCGGTGCAGCCGAAGCGCGGCAGCGCGGCGATCGCCGCCGCCCCGAGACGCTCGACGACCTCCGCTGCGCGCGGGCCCTGCAGCGCGATCAGCCCGAGCTCGTCGCAGCGGTCGACGACCTCGGCGCCCGGCACGCCCTTCTGCTGCTCGCGGATCCAGTCGAGACACGCCGCCGCATTGCCCGCGTTGACGCAGAACATGTAGCGCTCCGCTCCGAGCCGGTAGAGAATCGTGTCGTCGATCGTGCCGCCGTCCTCGGCGCACCAGACGGTGTACTGCGCCTGTCCGACCCCGAGCTTCGCCGCGTCGTTGGTGGCGACGCGCTGGCAGAGCGCGAGCGCGCCGGGACCGCGCACCTCGAGCTCGCCCATGTGGGACACGTCGAACAGGCCGGCGCTGCTCCGCACCTGCGCGTGCTCGGCGATGACGCCGGCGTACTGCACCGGCATCTCCCAGCCGGAGAACTCGGTGAAGCGCGCACCGGCCGCGCGGTGCAGCTCGTGGAGCGGCGTGCGACGAGCCACTAGCGCTCCGCCGCCGCGGCGGCCGCCTCTGCCGTGTTGCCCAGCAGCATGGCGATCGTCATCGGGCCGACGCCGCCCGGCACCGGCGTGATCCAGCTCGCACGCCGGCGCGCGACGGCGAACTCGACGTCGCCGACGAGGCCCGCGTCCGTGCGGTTGGTGCCGACGTCGATCACCACGGCACCCGGCTTGATCCACTCGCCCCTGATCGCGCCCGCCTTGCCGATCGCCGCGATCACGACGTCCGCGCGACCGACCTCGCCGGCGAGGTCGGCGGTGCGCGAGTGGCAGATGGTCACGGTCGCGTGGCGCTCGAGCAGCAGCAGCGCCGCCGGCTTGCCGACCAGCAGGCTGCGGCCGATCACCACCGCGTTCCTGCCCTTGACGTCGTAGCCGATCTCGTCGAGCAGACGCATGCAGCCGACCGGCGTGCACGGCCGGAGCCCCGGCGCGCCGGCGACCAGACGCCCGCGGCTCACCGCGTGCAACCCGTCGACGTCCTTGTCGGGCGAGATCCGGTCGATGACGCGCTCGGACTCGATGTGACCCGGCAGCGGGAGCTGGACGAGGATGCCGTTCACGTCCGGCCGGCCGTTCAGCTCGTCGACCAGATCGAGCAGCTGCGCCTCGCTGGTCGACGCCGGCAGCTCGTGGCCGAACGACGCCATGCCGGCCTCGAGGCAGGCCTTCTTCTTGTTGCGAACGTAGATCGCGCTCGCCGGATCGTCGCCGACCAGCACCGTTGCGAGACCGGGCGCGATGCCCCGCGCGCGGAGTCCGCTCACGCGCTCGCGCACCTCCTCGCGGACCTTCTGCGCGATCGCCTTGCCGTCGATGATGCGCGCCTCGCCTGCGTCGTCCGCCGCCATCCGCGCGTCCTATAGAGCCCGCGAAAACGGGTGTAAAGCCGCCGCCACCCGCGCGCTCACTCGCGCACGACGAAGCGCAGGCCGAGCTCGCGCAGCTGTGCTGCGTTGGGCGGCGACGGCGCCTCGCTCATCGGATCGGACGCCTTCTGTGTCTTCGGGAACGCGATCACGTCGCGGATCGAGCTCTCGCCGAGCCACAGCATGCAGAGGCGGTCGAGGCCGAGCGCGATGCCGCCGTGCGGCGGCGCACCGTACGAGAGCGCGTCGAGCAGGAAGCCGAACTGGTGGCGCTGCTGCACCTCGTCGATGCCGAGCGCCTCGAAGAGCTTCGACTGGATGTCGGGGCGATGGATCCGGATCGACCCGCCGCCGAGCTCGGTGCCGTTCAGCACGACGTCGTACGCCTTGGCGCGCACCTTCTCGGGCTGGGTCGCGAGCAGCTCGAGGTCCTCGTCCATCGGTGCGGTGAACGGGTGGTGCACCGCCGACAGGCGCTTCGCCTCGAGGTTGTACTCGAGCAGCGGGAAGTCGGTCACCCAGAGGTAGTTCCACACGCCCTCGGGGATGTGGCCGAGCATGTGGCCGAGGCGGAGACGGAGCTGGCCGAGGATCGTCAGCGCGTGCGTGCGCGGGCCCGCGACGAGGAAGAGCACGCCGCCGGTGCGCAGCCCCGTGCGCGCGCAGATCTTCTCGCGCTCGCCCTCGTCGAAGAACTTCGCGAGCGGTGACTGCCAGCCGTCCTCGGCGGCGCGGATCCAGGCGAGCCCGCCGGCGCCGAGCGTCTGCACCCAGGCGACCAGCTCGTCGAGCTCGCGGCGCGACAGCTTCTTGCCGTCCTCCGCGACGATGCCGGCGACCGCACCGCCGCGCGCCACCGCCTCGGCGAGGATCCTCGCCTTGCTCTCGCGCATCAGGTCGGACAGGTCGGTGATCTCGAGGCCGAAGCGGGTGTCGGGACGGTCGGTGCCGAAGCGCGACATCGCCTCGTCGTAGTGCATGTGCGGGAACGGCGTCTGCGGCACGGGTGCGCCGATCGCCTCGGCGCCGGCGACCAGCAGTCCCTCCGTCAAGCTCATGACGTCGTTCGTTCCGACGAACGACATCTCGATGTCGATCTGCGTGAACTCGGGCTGGCGGTCGGCGCGCAGATCCTCGTCCCGGAAGCAGCGCACGATCTGGTAGTAGCGGTCGAATCCCGAGACCATGAGGATCTGCTTGAAGAGCTGCGGCGACTGCGGCAGCGCGTACACCATGCCCTGGCTGACGCGGCTCGGCACGAGGTAGTCGCGTGCGCCCTCGGGCGTCGAGCGCGTGAGGATCGGGGTCTCGACGTCGACGAAGCCCCTCTCGTCGAGGTAGCGGCGCACCGCGGCGGTCGCCCGGTGGCGCGCCATCAGGTTGTGCGTCAAGCGCGGGCGGCGGAGGTCGAGGTAGCGGTGCTTGAGCCGCACCGCCTCGTTGGCCTCGCTGGCGTCGTCGAGCGGGAACGGCAGTACGCGCGCGGTCGACAGCACGCGGATCTCGTCGACGCGCAGCTCGACCTCGCCGGTCGGCAGCGACGGGTTGCGCGTTTCCTCGGGGCGCGCGGCGAGCGTGCCGTGCACCGCGACCACCCACTCGCTGCGCAGCGCGTGCGCGCGCTGGTGCGCGACCGGGCTGTCGTCCGGGTCGAGCACGATCTGCACGACGCCGGTGCGGTCGCGCAGGTCGATGAAGACGATGCCGCCGTGGTCGCGCCGCCCGGAAACCCAGCCCATCAGCACGAGCTTGCGGCCGATGTCGCCGCTGCGCAGATCGCCGCAAGGGTCGGTGCGCCGCCAGTCGCCGAGCGCGTCGAGGTGGATGGGTGCGTGCTCTCCCGCCGTCGTCATGCTGATCTCCTCGCCCCCACGGCCGCGAGAAGCTCGTCGCCGGTCAGGTCGATGTCCACGGCCAGCTTGCGGTCCTGCTTGGCCTCCATGTCCCGCATGGTCGCGCGCCGCTGCGCCAGCTCCTCCTCGCCGAGGATCATCACGTGCCGCGCCTTGAGCTTGTCCGCGCGCCGCATGAGGCTCTTCAGGCTGCGGCCGCCGTCGAGCTCGACGCGCAGCCCCGCCTGCCGGAGCCGTCGCGCGACGCCGAGCGCCGCCGACTCCGCGGCGGCGCCGAGCGGCGCGATGAACAGCTCGGGCGCGAGCTCGGACGCCACCTCCGCCTCGACCTCGGGCCGCGACGCCTGCAGCGCGAGCACCAGGCGGTCGACGCCGAACGCGAAGCCGATGCCCGACACCTGCGGTCCGCCGATCTGCGCGACGAGCCCGTCGTAGCGGCCGCCGGCGCCGATCGCGCTCTGCGCGCCGAGACCGGGACCGAGCACCTCGAAGGTGGTGCGCACGTAGTAGTCGAGGCCGCGCACCAGACGCGAGTCGAGCGTGTACGCGACGCCCTCCGCGTCGAGCAGCTCGCGCACCCGCGCGAAGTGGGTGGCGCACGGCGCGCACAGGTGGTCGACCAGGCGCGGCGCGTCCTCGGTCGCTGCGCGACAGCCGGGCTCCTTGCAGTCGAGGATGCGCAGCGGGTTCTTGTCGAGGCGGCGCTTGCAGTTCTCGCACAGCTGCTCGCGGCGCGATTCGCCGAATGCGCGCAGCTCGTCTCGGTACGCGGGACGGCACTGCGCGTCGCCGAGGGAGTTGAGCAGCAGGCTCGCGCCGGTGATGCCGACCTCGGCGAGGACGTCCCACAGCGCGACCAGCAGCTCCGCGTCGGCGAGCGGGTCCTCGCGGCCGATCAGCTCGGCGCCGACCTGGTAGAACTGTCGGTGGCGGCCCTTCTGCGGCCGCTCGTGACGGAACATCGGCCCGACGTACGAGAAGCGGCCGACGGGGTCACGCTGGTCGAGGTGGTGCTCGACGTACGCGCGCACCAGCGACGCCGTGCCCTCGGGGCGGAGCGTCAGCAGCGTGCCGTCGCGATCCGGAAAGGTGTACATCTCCTTCTCGACGATGTCGGTGGTCTCTCCGATCGCGCGCGCGAACAGCTCGGTCTTCTCGACGATCGGCAGGCGGATCTCGTCGAAGCCGTAGCGCGCCAGCACGTCGAGCGCGGCCGTCTCGACCCGCCCGAGGAGGCGCGCCGCCTCGGGCAGGGCGTCGCGGAAACCCTTGACGGCCGAGATGCTCATGCAGCCGGTCCGGATATCATGCGCCCGGGTGATTGCACCTCCCCCGGGCGTTCGGCGCGCCTCATCGCTCAGCGTCCACCGCGGTCCGCACCGCCCCACGCGCCGCGCAGGTGCTCGAGCTGTGCGTACTGCGTCAGATCGTACTGCAGCGGCGTGATGGTGATGTAGCCCTCGCGGAGCGCCGAAAGGTCGGTGTCGCCCTTCTCCGGCATCCGGCCACCCTGGTCGGTGAGCCAGAAGTACGCGCGACCGCGCGGGTCGGTGCGCCGATCGTAGGTGTCGGTCCACGGGGCGGTGCTCTGCGGGACCACCTTGATGCCGCGCGGCTCGCCGCGGTCGAGGCGCGGGATGTTGACGTTCAGCACCATACCCGGACTGATGCCGAGCTCGACCGCGCGCTCGACGATCCTTCGCGCGTGCACCGCGGCGCGCTCGAAGTCGAGCTCCACCGACGCCTCGAGCGACACGGCGATCGACGGGATGCCGATGAACGCGGCCTCCACCGCCGCCGCGACCGTGCCCGAGTAGATGACGTCGACGCCCCGGTTCGAGCCGGCATTGATGCCCGAGACGACCAGGTCGGGACGCCCCGGACAGAGCTCGCAGACCGCGAGCTTGACGCAGTCCGCGGGGCTGCCGTCGACGCTCCAGCCCTCGAGTCGACCGCCGCCGACCGAGACCCGCTGCGTGATCAGGGGCGACATGAAGGTGATCGCGTGCGCCGAGCCGCTCTGGCCCTCGTCGGGCGCGACCACGTCGATCTCGCCGAGCGGCGCGAGCGCGTGGGCGAGGGCCTCGATCCCCGGGGCGAGGATGCCGTCGTCGTTGGTGACCAAGATGCGCATCCTCCCGTCGTAACGGTTGAGCGAGGCGCGGGCGATGCCGTCGTGACGGTTGAGCGCAGCGCGGGCGAAGCCTAAGAGCAGACATGTCGCCCGTCCCGCTTTCGAGGCGCGCGTGAGCGCTTCCTGGCCGCGCTGCCCGATCCTGACGGGACGTGCCTGGGCCTTCGGCCCGGGCGTCACCGCGGACCTGATCCTGCCGCCCGCGCGCCCGCCCGGGGCCGCGTCGCGCGAGCTGCTGATGACCCCGATCGATCCGGCGTTTCCCGGTCGCGTCGAGGCAGGCGACATCGTCGTCGGCGGCGGCGACTTCGCCGCCGGCACGGGCGACGACGCCGGCGTGCGCGCGCTTCTCGACTGCGGCGTCGCGGCCGTGGTGGCCTCCTCGTTCGATCCCTCGTTCGCGCGGCACGCGCTCGACCGCGGCCTGCCCGCGGTCGAGGTCAACGAGGCGCTGGCGATCCACACCGGCGCGCGGCTGCGCGTCGACATCGAAGGCGCGCGGGTGGTCAACATGAGCTCCGGCGACCGCTACCCGATCCGCAACGTCGACGACGCCTTCCTCGCACGCTTCCGGCCGTCCGATGCTTGAGGCCGAGGTCAAGCTCGCGCTCGACGACGCCGCGGCCAGGGCGCTGCGCGCGCGTCTCGCGGCGCTCGGTGCGACCCCGCACGGCAGCCACGCCCAGGCCGACACGTACTTCGCCCACCCGCAGCGCGACTTCCGCGCGACCGACGAGGCGCTGCGCCTGCGCAGCGAGGGCGGCGCGCTGCGGGTCACCTACAAGGGGCCGAAGCTCGACCCGCCGCGCAAGACGCGCGAGGAGATCGAGTTCCCGCTCGGGACCGATCACGCGACCGCGACCGCGCTGCTCGAGCGCCTCGGCTTCCGTCCCGCCGCGGTGGTGCGCAAGCATCGCGACGAGCTCCTGCTCCCCGGAGCGTTTCCCGTGACCGTCGCGATCGACACGGTCGATGGACTCGGCACCTTCTGCGAGATCGAGGTCGCCGCCGACGACGTCGCGCAGGGGCGCGCGCGGCTCGAGGAGGTGCTGCAACACCTCGGCCTCGGCGGCGTCGCACCGATCGCCGAGAGCTACCTCGAGCTGCTGGCGGCGCGCACGCGCTGAACGTCGGCGGCACGCGTGGCGCGCCGCGGGACGATCAAGCGCGCGTGGCGCGCCGCGGGACGCTCAGAGGACGCGCGCGTAGGCGAGCGCGGTCTCGCCGCTCGGGTACGCCGACGTCCCGGAGGGCCGCGGCTCGTAGCCCGCCGCGCCGAAGAAGCGCTGCGCGCGCAGGTTCGAGTCCGCCGTGTGCAGACGCATCTCGCGCGCGTCCCAGCCGCGCGCGACGGTCTCGGCGCGCGTCAGCAGCGCACGTCCGACCCCGCGGCCGCGTACCGCAGGAAGCAGCGCGATCGCCAGCAGCTCGGCGTCCGGACGGCGACCGAAGCCGATCGCGCGCCGTGCGGCAACCAGCGCCACCCCGAGCCGCTCGCCGCCGCACGTCGCCACCACCGCGAGCGCGTCCGGGCCGTCCAGCCAGGCGTGCACGGTCGCCCGGTAGTCACCCAGCTCGGCGAACGTCCGGGTGCACAGGTCGGCGATGAAGTCGCGGTCGTCTCGCCGTCCGAGCCGTAGCTCGACGTCGTCCGCGGGCGAGGAGCGGTGCACGCGTGACGCTATGCTGTGCGCGCGCGGTGTCGCAAGCCGATCCCGGTAGCATTGCGCACGCTCGCCCGTTACGAGGGAAGAGGCGGTGGCGACACCGCCGCTGCGCGCCGCTCTTGGGCGGATCGCCCGGGGAGAGCTGGATGAGCCAACGAGACGACGAAGACACCCTGTACGAGTGCGACTGCTTCCGCGTGGTGCGTTTCGTCGACGACGAGGGCAGCGCGAACGTCAGCATCTCGTTCTTCGACCACGGCATCGACCTCTATCTCAGCGAGGAGGAGTTCGGGCACTTCGTCGAGGCGCTGAGCGGGCTGCAACCGCTTCCGGTCAAGTCGTTTCAGCATTGATTCCAAGCGAGGGGGCGCCGCCCCCTCGCCTCGACCTCGGCGGAGCCGAGGTCGATTCCACTCCCCCGCTCGCCTTCGGCTCGGCCGCTCGCCCTTCGGGCTTCGCAGAGGGGGCGGTGCCGATCGCGCTGCTGACGCCCTGCACTCACCGGCTCGGCCGCTCGCCCTTCGGGCTTCGCAGAGGGGGCGGTGCCGATCGCGCTGCTGACGCCCTGCACTCACCGGCTCGGCCGCTCGCCCTTCGGGCTTCGCTGAGCGGGCGGTGCCGATCGCGCTGCTGACGCCCTGCACTCACCGGCTCGGCCGCTCGCCCTTCGGGCTTCGCTGAGCGGGCGGTGCTGGCCGCGGTGCTCGCGCTCTGCACGTCGCCTTCGGCTCGGCCGCTCGCCCTTCGGGCTTCGCAGAGTGGCGGTGCTGGCCGCGGTGGTCGCGCTCTGCTGGCCGCGGTGGTGCTGCCCGTAGCGGGGGATCGATGCGGCCGACGGCTCGTCAGCCGATCGCGCTCGACTCCTTCAGCTGCGCGATGTCCTCCCATGTGTAGCCGTGCTCGAGGAGCACCGCCTCGGTGTCCTGACCGAGCTCGGGAGCTCGGCGCGAGGTGCCGGCGGTCTCGCCGCCGAGCTGGACGGGGCTCGCGACGGTGTGGAAGGCACCGTGCTCCGGGTGCTCGCCCGGAAGGAGATAGCCGTTCGCCACGGTCTGCACGTCGCGCGCGACCTCGGCGGGGGTCTGCATCGGCGCCCACACGCAGTCGTTGGCCGTGAGGCGCTCGGCCCACTCGGCCAGGTCGCGCTCGAGGAAGATCGCGTCGATGCGCGCGATCACCGCTGTGCGGTTCTGGTAGCGCGCGAGCGCGCTCTCGAAGATCGGGTCGGTGCGGAGCTCGTCGTGGCCGAGCGCCGCGACGAAGCCGTCCCAGTAGCGGTCGGGCTGCAGCATGTTGCAGAAGAGCCAGCGGCCATCGCGCGTGCGGTACGAGTTCACCAGCGGGTTCGGGTTCTCGGTGCGCGGGAAGCGCGGCATCTCGGCGTCGTACAGGTGCGCGGCTAGCAGGTCGGGTGCGAGCACCCAGGCCGCGGTTCCGAGGAGCGAGACGTCGACCGTCGTGCCCTTGCCGGTGCGCTCGCGCTCGAACAGTGCCGCGGCGACGCCGCCCGCCGCGAACATGCCGCCGATCGAGTCGCCGAAGGCGGCGCTCTGCATCACGGGAGCGTCGGCGCCGGGCGGCGTGAGGCGCATGGCGATGCCACCGCGCGACCAGAACGACGCGGCATCGAAGCCGGCCTTCTCGCGATCCGGCCCTGCCTGCCCCTGCCCGTGCCCCTTCGCGTAGATCAGCCGCGGGTTGATCGCGTGCAAATGCTCGACGTCGATTCGCAGCCGCTGCCGCGCGGCCGGCAAGAAGCTCGTCACGTAGACGTCGGCCCTCGCGACCAGCCGGCACAGCACCTCGTGGCCGCCCGGCGTCCCGAGATCCACGGCGACGCTCCGCTTGCCGCGATTCGCGTGCTCGACCATGTAGTTGACACCCTGGCCGCCGGGCAGCATGCCGCTGGTGAGGAGGCCGCGCAGGGGGTCGCCGCGCGTCGGGTGCTCGACCTTGATCACCTCCGCACCCCAGTCGGCGAGCACGGTGCCGCAGGAAGGCATGAAGAACCACTCCGCGACCTCGACCACCCGGATTCCGCTCAGCGCACGCAGAGCCATCGTCGCACCTCCCGGCCCGCGCGTCGCGGGCACCCAGCCCGTCTATGGCGGAACGCAACCCCGTGGCAACGACGGCCGCGGCGCCGCCGCGAACACCGAGCCCGCCGCTGGCGGAACGCAACCCCGTGGCAACGACGGCCGCGGCGCCGCCGCGAACACCGAGCCCGCCGCTGGCGGAACGCAACCCCGTGGCAACGACGGCTGCGGCGCCGCTGCGAACCGGCTAAGTCCGCGATCGCGCTTCGCCGACAAAGGAACATCTGCTACCTTGCGCGGCGCGCCGGGGGGCGCAGTAGGAGGCGGCTATGAGGGGCGGCAGCAGAGGTGGTGTGGCGGCGCTCGCGCTCGCGCTGACGGTCGGCGCGATGGCCTGTGGCGGTGGCAGCAACGACGACCCGGCGGGCCGGCTGCCGGATCCCGTCCCGCCCGCGCAAAGCGAGCTCACCGACCTGGTCGGGCCCGAGGGGCTCACCTTCGACAGCAACGGCTTGCTCTACGCCGGCAGCACCACCGGACGCATCACGCGCATCACCCCGGGGGGCGTGATCAGCGTGTTCGCCGAGACCGGCCGCTCGCTCGCCGGCCTCGCGACCGGCCCCCAGGACGAGATCTTCGCGGCCGCGTTCAGCACCGGCGAGGTGCTCGCGATCTCCCAGGACGGCGTCATGCGCATCGCGACGAGCGGCCTCGACGGTCCGAACGCGATCGTCTTCGACCGCTTCCAGCGCCCTCTGGTCTCCGCGATCGGCTTCGGCGGTCGCCCGCAGATCGCGCTCATCGAGCTCGACGGCACCTACCAGACGCTGACGCGCGAGATCCCGTCGCCGAACGGCATGGCGTTCGGACCCGACGGCCAGCTCTACGTCGCCGACACCTTCAACAACCGCATCCTGCGCATGCGGCAGAGCGACGACGGCCAGCTGACGACGCCGGAGCTCTACGCGAGCGGCCTCGGCTTCGCCGACGGCATCGCGTTCGACGACAAGGGCGACCTCTTCGTCGCCTCGGCCGGCGAGATCTGGGTGGTGCTGCCGGAGAACGCGCCCTCGGTGCAGCCCTTCGTCACGAGCGGCGACCTGAACGGCCCGGCGAGCCTCGCCTTCGGATTCGGGACCGGCCGCGACCGCTCGCGCCTCTACTTCACCAACTACGGTTTCCCGGTGCTCGGCTCGGGCACGAGCGTCGCCTCGGTGAAGGTCGGGGTGTCGGGCGCGCATCTGTTCGCGCCCTGATCGCGACGGCCGCTGCCGATCCCCCGCCGGGATCGCGCGCGTCCGCATCCGACCCCGCGCCGACCTCGCGCCGAGTACGGATTTCCCGGTCCCCGAGGCCGCTGCTATCTGCCGGGAATGTCTCGTCGCGACCTCCGCCGGTGCGCCGCCGGTGCGCTCACCCTCGCCTGCTGCCTGCTCGCCGGCGTACGAATCGCGTCCGCGGAGCGCGTGCGCGTGTTCCTGGTCGGCAACAAGCAGCGCGTCGCCGACGCCGAGACGGTCGCGTCGTTTCGCGACAAGATGTTCGCGCTGGTCGACGCGCAGCGACGACGCCCCGGGCTGGTACGGGACGGGGTCGACGTCGTCGCAAGCCACCTGTCGGCGCGCGACCCGGACGCGCCCCGGCTCGCGGTGGTGCACTTCCCCGAGTCCGTCGGTCTCGTCGCCGGTCCGTCGACCTCGTCGCCGGTCCGTCGACCTCGTCGCCGGTCCGTCGACCTCGTCGCCCGATTGATCGGCAGCCGCGGCACGGAGGCACGCAGCGCGGCGAGCGCGACCGGTGCGTTCGCCGGCCTCCTCGGCCCCTACGCCGGGCCGATCGCACACTACACCGGCATCTTCCCCGAGCTCGCCGCGCACCCGATCCGCGGCCTCGTGGTCGCGCTCACCGACGTCCTCTACCGGGCCGTCTACGAGACCTTCCGCGACATCGCGCGTGAGTACGGCGTGTGGGTCAGCGTGTCGTTCGACGGAGCGTCCGCACGCCGCGTCGACGCGGCCGCCGATCCCGAGCTGATCGCGCTGCTGCGCGACCCCGACGAGCCCGGCCGCGACTACGCCTACGTCGCCACCTCCCCGCTGCCCCGCAACTTCGTCTTCCTGTTCGATCCCGACGGACAGCTCGTCGTCCCCGACGGCAACGGCGGGACCCTGCGCGCCCCCGCCGAGACCTCAGGCGAGCTGCCGGGCAGCAGTGCCAAGGCATACTTGACGCCGATCGAGCAGACCCTCGACGAGCCGGGCGGCGGGCTCAGCCTCGCGTCGGCCTCGGTGCGCGCCCTCGATGTGCTCGACACGCCGGTCGGCGCGATCGGCGTCGTGATCTCGAAGGACGCCTGGATGCCCGACGTCAACGAGCGCTTCGACCTGAAGGGCGCGAGCTTGCTGCTGCAGTCGGAAGCGTTCAGCTCCTGGGCCTACGACGTGTCCGAGTGGGCGCCCGACGTCTTCAAGGAGGGCGGCCACGGCAACCTCCAGGCGCGCGGCGGCTTCCTGTACAACGTGGCCCCGAGCCTCACCGGCAACCTGTTCGACGTCACCTTCGACGGACAGAGCGCGATCCTCGTCAAAAACGTCGAGACAAGACGCCGGCGGGCGCGCGGACCCCCGACAACGCCTTCATCGGCCAGCTCGCCGACCGCGGCTTCCTGCGCGTCGCGCCGTGGATCGTACCCGACCCGCCGTCGCCGGGAGCGCCGCGCGTGCCGCTCGCCGAGCGCCGCCTCGAGCTCGCCGAGGCGGGCGTCCACCTGCTCCCCGGATCCGGCGTGCCGTGCCCCGACTCGCTGGCGACGGGCCCATGCGAGAACGGCTACCGCGAGTCGGTGATCTTCGCGGACCTCGACATCCCGCCCGGTCCGGGCGCGGGAGTCGGCGTTCCGGTGGCGCCCGATCCGACACGGCGTCCGACCTCCTTCGGCACGAGCCGCGCGCTAAGCCCTTCGGATCGCGGCCGGCAACGCCGGCCGCGGGTCGCGGCGCGCGGCCGCCAGGTGGCGGTCGTCTGGGACGACACCCGCGCGGGCGGGCAGCCGGCGATCTACCTGGCGCTCTCGTCCGACGCCGGAGCGAGCTTCGGTCCGGCGATCGAGGTCAGCGACGCACCGGCCGGAGTGAGCGCCGAGCTCGACGCGGACGTCGCGATCGCCCCCGGCACGGTCACCGTGGTGTGGCTGGCCTTCGTGCGCGGCGGCGACGACGACGCGGCGACGATCCAGCTCGCGCGCTTCGCTCCCTCGGGCGAGAAGCGCGGCGGCGACCTGCGCGTGGACGGCGGCACGACGCCGGCGGGTCGCTGGCAGCCGCGCATCGCGCTGCTCGGCGACCACTCGCCCGTGGTCGTGTGGATCGACGAGCGCGACACGGGACCCGACGGGGTCGCGCTCGCGCCGGCAACCACGACGTCTTGTTCTCCGCGCTCGATCAGGACACCGGCGTCGCGGGACGCGAGGAGCGCGTGGACGACACCGGCGCGGGCCCGAGCCACCAGGGGCGCCCGCATCTCGCGATCGCGGGCGACGGCAGCGCCGCGCGTTGCGTCGTGGTGTGGGAGGACGACCGCGAGGGGACGATGCGGATCTACGCCGCGGCACGTGCGTGTGCCGCGCCGCCGCGGTCGCTCGCGACCGCCGGCTGATTCACCCATCGTCCTCGACCAGCACGGGCCGGTCGAGGAAGCGCATCGCGAGCGCCGCGACCGCGAGTGCCACGCTCGCGGTCAAGAACATCTGCGGGAAGCCGACCATGGCGATGGCGCCGAGGAGCGGCGCACCGACCATCTGCCCGAGGTCGATCATCGCAGTGTAGAGACTCACCACCGCGCCGCGGACGCGCGCCGGCGTGCGCGCCACCGCGAGGACGTTCAGGATCGGGAACGCGTAGCCGTGCCCGGCACCGCACAGCGCACCGATCACGAGCAGCCCGGGCTGCGAGGTGCTGAAGGGCGTCGCGCCGAGTCCCGCGCCGAACGAGAGCAGCGCCGGGATCAGGATGCGCCGCGGGCCGACCCGCTCGGGCAGGCGCCCGCCGACGACGCGCGTGAAGATCGCCGCCATCGCGTAGGCGAAGAAGAAGCCACCCACCTCGCCGCGTCCGGCGGCGAGCGCGTAGGGCGCGAGGAACGTGAACAGCGCCGCGATCCCGACGCCGAAGAGGAAGGTCGCGAAGAAGACGATGCGCAGCCCCGGCGCGCGCACGAGCCCGAGCCAGGCACTCGCACGCGGCCCCGGCGCCGGCGACGGCGGCTCGTCCGCGCGCGCGTCTCGCAGCAGCAGCGTCACCGCCAGCGAGATCACGGTGAAGCCCGCGGCGCAGAGGAAGTACGCACGCGGGTCGTACGCCTCGAGCAGCCACTCGCTGAGCGGCGGGCCGAGACCGTTCGGCAGCATCCCGGCGACGCCGAACATCGCCACGCCCTCGATGCGGCGCTCGACCGGCACGATGTGCGCAGCGTAGGTGAAGTAGCTCGCGAAGAGCGTCCCGACCGCGATCGCGTGCACCACCGTCAGCAGGAGCAGCACCGGTCCGATGCGCGAAACCGGCACCAGCAGCAGGATGCTCACCAGGTTCAGCAGCCCCGCGCCGAGGAGCGTGCGGCGGCCGCCCAGCAGGTCGAGCAAGTGTCCTGCGACCGGCCGCGTCAAGACCGCCGCCGCGGCACCGAGCCCCATCACCTGGCCGATCAGCAGCTCGTCGGCACCGAGCCGGGTCAGAAACACCGGGTAGAGGATGAACATCGCCGTCGACATGCCGCCGGTGAAGTGCATCAAGCCGGCGAGGACGAAGTTCCGGGTGTAGAGCGGCGGCGACGGGCGCGTCACGGCCGGATCCGGTGTCGTCGACGTGGCGCTCGCCTCCTCTTGCCGCCCGTCTGGAGCGAGCGTATACGCGCTACCAGAGCTTCCCAGAGCCCACAACGCTCGCGCCGCGTGGCCGACCGGACGACGGTCCAGCTGACCGCTCGCGCCGCGGCACTTCGCCCATCGTAGAGGATCGGACAGGCTCCGGCGTCTCGAACCCGGATCAGACCCCATAACCACGAGGAGACGGAAGGATGGCTGACGAGATCACGCCCGCAGAGTTCTTCGAGAAGGTCGTTCCCGAGGGCTTCGCCGCCGACGCGGAGAACGCGTCGCAGGACGACGCCACCCTCGCCTACGTCGTCACCGGCGACGGCGGCGGCGAGTGGACGCTGAAGATCTCCGGCGGCAACATGAACGTGGAGCGGGGCAAGGCCGAGGCGCTCGTCACCTACACGGTATCCGCGAAGGACGCCGGCGACGCGATCAACAGCCGCAACGGCGCAACCCCGGCGCTGCTCATCCCGCCGCGCCGTCCCGGCCAGCGGGCCGGTGCCGGCTCGGCCGTCAAGGCGCTCAAGGGAACGCTCGAGCTCAACCTCACCCGTCCCGACGGCGACCCCTTCAAGGTCGAGACCTGCTTCAACGGCGCCGCCACCCCACGCACCAAGCTGACCGTCGCGCTCGCCGATCAGCTCGCGATGAACGAGGGCAAGATGAACCCGCAGGAAGCGTTCATGACCGGCAAGCTCAAGGTCGAGGGCGACATGGGCTTCATGATGCAGGTCGGGATGGCGCTCAACAGCTGAACGTCGCGCACCCGACCGGGCACCGGGCGCGGCGTCGCGACGACGTCGCGCCCCCGGTGTCACGCCATCCGCGACTCGGCAGCGTGCTGCCCGCTGCCTTCTTCGCGCGCCCCGCGCTCGAGCTCGCGCCCGACCTGCTGGGCCTCGTGCTGCTGCACGAGCGTGACGGGCTCGCCGTCGCCGGGCGCATCGTCGAGGTCGAGGCCTACTGCGGCCCGAACGACCTCGCCGCGCACTCCGCCGGCGGACGGCGAACGGCGCGCAACGAGGTCATGTACGGCCCCGCGGGACGCGCCTACGTGTACTTCATCTACGGCATGCACTGGTGCGTGAACGTGGTCGCGGCGCGGCGCGGCGTGCCGGAGGCGGTGCTGCTGCGGGCCATCGAGCCGGTCGCCGGGCTCGAGCAGATGCGTGCCCGCCGCGGCCCGCACGTGCACGACGCGTCCCTCGGGCGCGGCCCGGGCAACCTGACGCGCGCGCTCGCGATCGACCGTGCGCAGAACGACGCCGACCTGCGGCGCGGCGCGCTGCGCCTGCTGCGTCCGTCGCGTCGCGCGGGGCTCGCAACGCCCTCGACCGCCGACGTCGTGCGCTCGCCGCGCATCGGCGTCGCCTACGCGGGAGAGTGGGCCGCGCGGCCCTGGCGCTTCTCGCTGCGCGGCAACGCGAGCGTATCGCATCCGCCACGCGACGCCTGAAGCGGGCGCCACGCGAGCGCGCCGAGCGCAGCCCCGCCGCGGCTCGACGCCTGCCCCGGGAAGAGAAACGGCCCGCCGGCAGACGCGCTACCGACGGGCCGTTCGCACGCGCGGTGCTTTCCGTCAGCGCTTGACGCCGCAGATCTCGGCCAGCGCCGCCGCCTTGTCGTCGCGCTCCCAGGTGAAGAAGCCACCCTCCGGCGCCTGCCCGAAGTGGCCGTACGAAGCGGTCTTCTTGTAGATCGGGCGCAGCAGGTCGAGCGTCTTGATGATGCCGTAGGGGCGCAGGTCGAGCACCTCGAGCAAGGCGCTGGCGATCTTGTCGTCGCCCACCTTCCCGGTTCCGAACGTGTCCACCAGCACCGACATCGGACGCGCGATGCCGATCGCGTACGCGATCTGCACCTCGCAGCGCTCGGCGAGACCCGCCGCGACGACGTTCTTTGCCATGTAGCGGCCCATGTACGCGGCCGAGCGGTCGACCTTCGACGGATCCTTGCCCGAGAAGGCACCGCCGCCGTGACGACCGTACCCTCCGTAGGTGTCGACGATGATCTTGCGGCCGGTGAGTCCGCAGTCGCCCTTCGGGCCGCCGACGACGAAGCGTCCGGTCGGGTTGATGTGGTACTCGGTCGCGTCCGACAGGAACTGCTTCGGGATGACCTTCTTGATGACGTCCTCGATCATCGCCTGGCGCAGCTTCTCGTTCGACACGTCGTCGCTGTGCTGCGTCGAGATCACGACGTTGCGCACCGCGACCGGCTTCCCGTCGCGGTACTCGACGGTGACCTGCGACTTCGAGTCCGGACGCAGGTACGGGAACTCCTTCGGGTGCTCCTTGCGGATCTGCGTCAGGTGCTTGACGAGACGGTGCGCGAGCGAGATCGGCAGCGGCATCAGCTCGGGCGTCTCGTTGCACGCGTAGCCGAACATCAGGCCCTGATCGCCGGCGCCCTGGTCGGCGAGGTCGGCCTCGCTGCGGGTGACGCCCTGGCTGATGTCGGGCGACTGGCGATCGATCGCCGTCAAGACGGCACAGGTGTCGTAGTCGAAGCCCATGTCCGACGACGTGTATCCGATCTCCTTGATCGTCTCGCGCGCGATCTCGTTGTAGGCGATCTTGGCGTTGGTCGTGATCTCGCCGGCCAGCACCACCATGCCCGTCTTGCAGAGAGTCTCGCAGGCGATGCGCGCCTTCGGGTCCTGGCGGAGGATCTCGTCGACGACGGCGTCCGAGATCAGGTCGCACATCTTGTCGGGATGCCCCTCGGAGACGGACTCCGAGGTGAAGAAAAAGTTCTTGAGCGCCATCGAGCTGCTTTCTCCCTGGAAGGTGCCGGGCCGGGGCCCTGCGGTGATCGCGGGACTGTAACAGGCGGGTGCGAGCAGGTACAGATCCAAACCATGTCCGGAGAGCCCACGGTGGGCGACGAAAAGCGTCGTGTACGCGCGGAGTTGCGTGCGTTTCGGCGGGCACTCGACGCATCCGCGCTGGCACGCGCGGCAGCGCGCGTGCACGCCGCGGCGAGCGAGCTCGAGGCCCTCGCCGCCGCGCGCACGGTCGCAGGCTACGTCGCCTGCGACGGCGAGATCGACGTCGCGGCGCTGCTCGACGACGCACGCCGGCGCGGCGCGGCGGTGCTGCTGCCGCGGCGCCGGCACGGCGACACGCTCGATCTCGTCGCCGCCCCAGCGCACGCGAGCGCGCTGCTGACGGTCGCGACCGGGGGCCGCGACCCGCTCCGCGAGCCGCAGGGTCCCGCGGCCGATCCCGCGCGGCTCGCGACGCCCGCGGTGCTGCTCGCGCCCGCAGTCGCGCTCGACCGGCGCGGCGGACGTCTCGGGCGCGGCGGCGGCGACTACGACCGCCTGCTGCCGCGGCTGCGTGCGCTCGGCTGGACCGTCATCGGCGTCTGTCACGTCGCCCAGCTCGTCGACGTGCTGCCGGTCGAGGGGCACGACGTGCCGGTGGACGTCGTCCTCACCGACGCGGGCGTGCTCGTCCCCGCCCGCTGACGCACCGGCGTCGCCGGCGCCGCGCGACGGGCCTTGGTGGCACGCCACCGGCCGAGCAGATAGAGAAGCGCGCATGTCGCAGCTCCTCATCGTCGGCACCGTCGCCATGGACAACATCGAGACCCCCGCGGGCAGCGTCGTGGACGAGATCGGCGGCTCCGCCGCGTACGCGGCACTCGCGGCGAGCTTCTCGGTACGGAGCGCCGTGGTCGCGATCGTCGGCAACGACTTCCCTCGCGAGACGCTCGACCGTCTCTCCTCGCGCGGCGTCGACCTCGCCGGCGTGACGGTGGGCGACGGTCCGAGCTTCCGCTGGTCGGGCCGCTATCACGAGAACCTGAACAACCGCGACACGCTCGACACGCAGCTCAACGTGCTGACGCAGTTCAAGCCGGACTTGCCCGGGGCGTACCGCGACGTCGAGCACGTCTTCCTCGGCAACATCGACCCCGAGCTGCAGATGTCGGTGCTGAAGCAGCTCCGCCGGCGGCGGCTGGTCGCGTGCGATACGATGAACTTTTGGCTCGATAGCGCCCGTCCCGCGCTGCTCCGGCTCCTCGCCGAGATCGACATGCTGATCGTCAACGACGAGGAGGCACGTCAGCTCTCGGGCGAGCACAACCTGGTCCGCGCGGCGCACGCGATCCGCCGCATGGGACCGAAGCTACTGCTGATCAAGCGCGGCGAGTACGGCGTGCTCGGCTTCGAGGACGAGTCGATCTTCGCGATGCCGGCCTACCCGCTCGAAGAGGTCTTCGACCCGACCGGTGCCGGCGACACCTTCGCCGGCGGCTGCATGGGCTGGCTCGCGAAGCGCGGCACGCTGAGCCCGGGATCGCTCCGGCGTGCGATCGCGCAGGGCAGCGTCATGGCCTCGCTGGTGGTGGAGCGATTCGGCATGCGCCGCCTGTGGGAGGTGTCGGCGGCCGACATCGAGGCACGCTATCAGGCGTTCGTGCGCTTGACGGACTTTCAGTCGGCCTGACGCCGGCCACGCGGGCGGCGTGAAACGCGGCGCGCAGGGACGCACCGGCATCGTCCTCGTAGGTGGACGCTCGAGCCGGATCGGGGTGCCGAAGGCGCTGCTGCCGCTCGCCGGTGAGCCGCTGGTTCGCCACGTGGTGCGGGCGCTCGCACCGTCGTGCGACGAGATCGTGCTGGTCGCGGCACCGCTCGAGGCGCAGCCGCCCGAGCTACGGACAGGGCTCGCGCGCGAGCAGCGCTGGATCGCCGCACGCTGGAGCGCGCTGCGCGGCGAGGGGGCTCGGAGCGCGCCGCGACCAGCCGTCCGCATCGTGCGCGACGCGAGCGCGCACCTGGGGCCGGTGGCGGGACTCGCGCGCGGTCTCGGCGCGGCGCGTGGTGCGCTCGCCTTCGTGGCGGCGTGCGACCTGCCCTTCCTCGCGCCGCTGCTGGTCGAGACGCTGCTCGCGCTCGCCGAGGACGACCCGGCGCTCGACGTCGTCGTGCCGCGCTGGCGCGGCTACCTGGAGCCGCTCGCTACGGTGTACCGGCCGGCGACGACCGCGGCGCACTTCGCACGCCAGCTCGCGGACGGCGTCCTGAAGCCGACCGCGCGCATCGACGCGCTCCGCGTGCGCGAGGTCGGCGAGCCGGAGATCCGTCTCGTCGACCCCGGCGGCCGGAGCTTCGTCAACCTGAACGCGCGCGAGGACTACGAGGCCGCCTGCGCCCTCGCCGCGGCGGGCGCCTCCGGACTCACTGCGCCGGAATCTGGTCCTGCACGTAGGTCGAGAGGATCGAACGCAAGCGGCTGATCGCCTGCGTGTGGAGCTGCGACACCCGCGACTCGGTGATGCCGAGGCGGGCGCCGACCTCCTTCATCGTGAGCTCGCTGTGGTAGTAGAGCGGCATCACCTGACGCTCCTTCTCCGGCAGCTGCTGGATCGCGTCGGCGACGGCACCGGCACGCTCGCGCGACAGGAGAGCCGCCATCGGGTCACCGGTATGCGAAGCGATGTAGTCCTCGAATCCCAGGCGCTCGTTGTTGCGGCCGAAGGCGACGTCCTCGAGCGAGATCATCGCGAGGTCGCCCACCTCCGTGATGAGCTCGTGCAGCCGGCCCATGGAGAGACCCATCGACGAGGCGAGCTCGTCGTGCGATGCCTGACGACCGAGATGGTGCTCGAGCTGCTGCGCGCTGCGCGACAGGTGGTTCGCCTTCTGGCGCACGGTACGCGACACCCAGTCGAGCGAGCGCAGCTGGTCGAGGATCGCGCCGCGGATGCGGATGCGCGCGTAGGTGTGAAAGTGGGTCGCCTTCGTCGGGTCGTACTTCTTGAATGCGTCGAGCAACCCGTCCACGCCCCAGCTCATCACCTCGTCGTGCTCGATCGACGCCGGCAGCGCGGCCTGGATCTGCTGAACGACCTGGCGGACGAGCGGGAGGAACATCGTCACGTCCTCCTCGCGCAGCGGGCGCTCGCCGCTGCGCACCGCGCGTTCCTCCTTGCTGCGCGACGGTCCGCGCTTGGTCGTCTTCGTCGTCTTCCGGCTCGTGGCTTCCGTTCTGGCTGCGCTGCGAATCATGGTGTCTCCCGTTCCCGCATCCTGCGTCCGCGACCGGCGGCTGCCACGACGGGCGTTTGCAACGCTCGTGCCGCGAGCCGGACGCCATTCCGCGGCGCCGCCGTGCGGCCGTGCGCGGCGCCGCCGAGCGACCGCGCAGCCGACGCTAAGCGTTCGAACTTGCGGGTTTCTGGCGGTTCTCGGGGGCAGTCGTCGCTGGCGCGACGGCGCCGGGCGCACGCGGTGCCGGAGCGCGCCCGGCAGCGGCACGCAATTGACGCCCGGCACGAGTTTGCCGCGCGTGCCGCCGCTCCGCGGCAAGGTCGCGGAAGGGGCGCTGGCGTCACGCGCGTGCGCCATCGCCGACTCGCTGTGCCAGCTGCGGCCACGAGCGCGGGTCAGCGATGACACGCGCGCGACGCGAGATCCTCGAGATCGGTGAGCGCCTCGGCTTCGTTCGCCCACGCGTCGCGCGCATCGAGGCGACCGGGCGTGACGACTTCTATGCGCGCTGGCTGGCCGACGGCCGCGCCGGCGACATGGGCTTCCTGCGACATCACGTCAAGGCACGACTCGACCCACGCACTCGCTATCCGTGGGCGCGCTCGGTGATCAGCGGCTTCTTCCCGTACGCGCCGCCCCCGCCGCCACGGGTCGACTGGCGCGTACGCCTGCGCGGACGCATCGCCGCCTACGCGCTCGAGCGCGACTACCACGACGAGATGGGCGAGCGGCTCGTGCGCTGGGCGCGGGCGATCGAGCAGCTGCTACCGGGAACGCGCGCCGCGGGCTTCGTCGACACCGCGGCGATCTTCGAGCACGAGTGGGCGGCGCGCGCGGGCGTCGGCTGGACCGGCAAGCACACGCTGACGCTCAGCGAGGACGTCGGCTCGTACGCCTTCCTCGGCGAGATCCTCGTCGGCGCGGAGCTCGAGCCCGATCCGCCCGCCGTCGACCGGTGCGGCACCTGCACGCGCTGCATCGACGCCTGCCCGACCGGCGCGATCGAGCCAGGCTACCTGCTCGAGCCGCGGCGCTGCATCGCGTACCTGACGATCGAGCACAAGGGGGCGATCCCCGCGTCGCTGCGCCCGCTTCTGGGCGAGTGGATCTTCGGCTGTGACCTCTGCCAGATCGCCTGCCCATGGAACCGCGATGCGACGGCGCCACCCGACGACCGACTCGCCCCCGACCTGGTCGCGACGCTGGCGCTCGACGACGCCGGCTTCGACGCGCGCTACGGCGCGACGGCGGTGCGCCGTGCCGGGCGTGTCCGCCTCGCGCGCAACGCCGCCGTCGTGCTCGGCAACGCCGCCAACCCCGACGCGATCCCCGCGCTCGCCCGCGCCCTCCGCGAGCACGACGCCACCCTCGTGCGCGCGCACGCCGCCTGGGCGCTCGGCTGTCTCACCGGCGAGCCCGCAGCGCGCACGAGCCTCGAGGCCGCGCATCGCGATCCCGACGAGTCCGTACGCGTCGAGGTTGCTGCTGCGCTCGAGCGCTAGACGTCCCCACCGGCAACGCCCCTGCACACGGGCCGAAGCCGGGTGCTGCGCGAAGCGACCGGCGAGTGGAGGCTCGGCGCCGCTCCGCCCCGTGCGGGCGCGAGCGGCAGCTCCCCTCGCTCAGACCAGATCCCAGGGGTTCGCGCTCTCGACGCCGATCCGGCGCAGCAGGCGATCTTTCACCCGCACCGCGATCTTCTCGCGCTCCAGACCATTGCCGTCGATGCGGATCTTCCCGCCGGCGATCATGTCGTGGCCGCCGGCGGACCGGCTACCGAGCACCTTCTGCAGGATCTCGCCCGCGTTCGCGTCGCGATCGGTGGTGCGCAGCGAGACGTGCAGGTTCTTCTTGTAGCAGCCCATGGCGAGCGCCCAGTCGACCTCGTCGAGCCGCAGAAGGAAGTCGGCGACCTCGGCGACCATGTCGGGGTAGAGGACGTCTCCGAGGTCGGAGATCACGACCTTGTCGTAGACGACGGCTTCCTCGATGGCGTCGCGAAACGTCCGGAAGTACTCGCGCGGCACGCGAGCGTTCTCGATCTTCCCCAGCCGGCGCTTGTTCGCGTACGGATAGAGGAAGTGGCTCGCGGCGAAGTCCGCCGGCGTGGACTCGCGCCCGAGGTCCTGCGTCTCCGCAGCGATGCCGTAGAACAGCGCCGTGGCGATCTTGCTCTCGACCGTCACGTGCGAGTCGCGCAGGTACTCCGTCAGGATCGTCGAGGTCGCGCCGTACTGATCGCGCAGGTCGACGAAGGGAATCGTGTCGGTTTCGACGTAGGCCGGATGGTGGTCGATCACCACAGTGGGCCGGACGTCGGCGGGCAGGGAGTTGTTGCTGCGCCCGGGCTGGGTGTCGACGAGCGCGACCTGGGACTCGGGGGTGAACTCGATCTCCTTCACCGGCACCAGGTTGATGTTCAGGTACTTGACCATCGCCCGGTTCTCGGCCCGACCGATGATGCCGCCGAGAGCGATGATCGACTCCTTCTCGGTCAGCTCGCGCAGCACGTACTGCAGCGTCGCCGCGCTCGCGAGAGCGTCGGGGTCCGGGTTGTCGTGTGGCAGGATGATGAGCGGCTGCGGCCCGGCTACCGCGGCCAGGAGCGAGACCAGTGGTCCCTTGACTTGACCCATGGAAGGCACCGCGACCCACTCCCGTCGAGCCGCGAGCTGTGGAGTATACTGCCCGAACGGACCTTGTCCACCCCGCACGGGCGAGCACCTCTGGAATCCCTCCCTCCGAAGCGGAACTCCGCGCGGATCGGCCTTTCGCCGCGCGGCGCCGCGATGCTACCTGAGACGGGCGCATGCCATCGCTCGACGAGATCCGCAGCGAGCTCTATCGCGTGGCGTCCCTGCCCGACGCCGACCCGGCGGAGGCGGCCCTCTGGCTCGCGGCCGAGGAGTACCCCGAGCTCGATCGCACGGCGTACCTCGACTATCTCGACGGGCTCGCGGACTCGGTCCGGGCGAGCGTCGACGGCGACGCCGATCCCGACCGCTGTCGTGGGTCGATCACCGACGAGGTCTTCGTCCGGCAGGGGTTCGCCGGCAACGCGACCGAGTACTACGACCCACGCAACAGCTACCTGAACGAGGTCATCGACCGGCGGCGGGGCATCCCGATCAGCCTCGCCGTGATCTATCTGGCGATCGGTCGCCGGCTCGACCAGCCGGTGTTCGGCGTCAACACCCCCGGGCACTTCCTGGTGCGACACGGCGACGTCGTCGTGGACCCCTTCGCTGGCGGACGCCCCGTGGCGCGTCCGACGTTGCTCGAGCAGCTCCGGCAGATGGGCGTCGAGGATCCCGAGGGCCACCTGCGGAAGCTGCTCGCGAGCCCGCCCGACACGCGCTCCATCGTCGTGCGAATGCTCGGCAACCTCAAGGCGAACTACCTGCAGCGCAAGGACTTCGTGCGCTCGCTCACCGTGGTGGACCGCCTCGTCCACCTCGAGCCGGGAAACCCGATCTGGCTCCGCGACCGCGGTGCGCTCTACCAGCGCCTCGAGTGCGCCCGCGCGGCGGTGGCCGACCTCGAGCGCTACCTCGTGCTCGCACCGGACGATCCCGAGAACGACCTGATCCGCGAGACGATCGTCAAGCTGAGCCGCAATGCCCCCACCCTCCAGTGAGGGGCGTCGGCCGATCGAGGTCGCGGCCGGCCTGCTGCGCGACGCCGATCTCGTGCTCGTCTGCCAGCGCCTCGCGACCGCGGTGCACCCGCTCCGCTGGGAGTTTCCAGGCGGCAAGATCGAGCCCGGCGAGTCGCCGGAGTCCTGCCTGCAGCGCGAGCTCAGCGAGGAGCTCGGCATCGACGCGACCATCGGCGTCCGCCTCGCGAGCGTCGAGTACGCCTATCCGAGCGGGCCACACGTCCGCGTGCACTTCTACGAGGTCGCGTCGCACCGGGGTACGGTGACCAACCGCGTGTTCGAGCGGATCGACTGGCGTCCGGTCGGACGGCTGTCCGAGCTCGACTTCCTCGACGCCGACCGGCCGCTGGTCGAGCTGCTGCGCCGGCGCGCCATGCTTGACTTCGCCGCGCGGCGATCCATGCTCGACAGGAGATGAGCGACACCGACGCGACGCGGCCCGAGGCCTTCTTCTTCGACCGTTTCGGACTCGACGCGAGAGCCCTCGAAGGTACGCTGGGCACGGCGCTGGCACGCCGCGCCGACTTCGCCGACCTCTACTTCGAGTTCCGCACCGTACAGGGCGTGGCGCTCGAGGAGGGCTCGGTCAAGAAGACCACGCACAGCGTCTCGCAGGGCGTCGGCGTTCGCGTCCTCGCGGGCGAGAAGACCGGCTACGCGTACTCGGACGAGGTGACCGTCGAACGCCTGCAGGTCGCCGCGACGCACGCGCGACAGATCGCGAGCGATGCCGGTACCAGCGGTGCCATCGACCTTCGCCGTGGCGACGCCGGCCACGCGCTCTACCCGCTCGCGAGCACCGAGTTCGCACGCCCGCTGCCCGAGCGCATCGCGCTGCTCGAGGCCGTCGATCGCGCCGCGCGCGCCTACGACCCGCGCATCGTCAACGTGATGGCATCGCTCGCGACGGAGGAGAAGATCGTCCTGATCGCGAACTCGGAGGGGGAGCTGGTCGCCGACCGCCAGCCGCTGCTGCGGCTACAGGTGGCGTGCATTGCCGAGCACGCGGGCGAGCGACACCAGGCTTCCGCCGGCGGCGGCGGACGGGTCGCGTTCGACTTCCTCGTCGGCGACGAGGAGCGCGCGCTCGCCTTCGCACGCGAGGCCGCGCGCCAGGCGCTGGTCGGCTTCGACGCGGTGGACACGCCGGCGGGTCCGATGACGGTCGTGCTCGGCCCCGGCTGGCCGGGGGTGCTGCTGCACGAGGCCGTCGGGCACGGGCTCGAGGGCGACTTCAACCGCAAGGGCACGTCGGCGTTCGCGAAGCTGATGGGCGAGCGCGTCGCCTCCGAGCTGTGCACGGTGGTCGACGACGGCACCCTGCCCTCTCGCCGGGGCTCGTTGAACGTCGACGACGAGGGTACGCCCACCCGCCGCAACGTGCTGATCGAGAAGGGCCGCCTCACCGGATACCTGCAGGATCGCTTGAACGCGCGCCTCATGGGCGTCGCACCGACCGGCAACGGACGCCGCGAGAGCTTCATGCACTACCCGATGCCGCGCATGACCAACACGTTCATGCTCGCCGGCGAGGACGACCCAGCGGACATCATCCGCTCGGTCGACCGCGGCCTCTACGCGGTGTCGTTCGGCGGTGGGCAGGTCGACATCACCAACGGCAAGTTCGTCTTCTCGGCAAGCGAGGCCTACCTGATCGAGGGCGGCAAGATCGCCGCCCCCGTCAAGGACGCGACCCTGATCGGCAACGGACCCGACGTCCTGACACGCATCAGCCGCGTCGGCTCGGACCTGGCGCTCGACGAGGGCATCGGCGTGTGCGGCAAGGACGGACAGTCGGTTCCCGTCGGCGTCGGGCTGCCGACGATCCGCATCGACGACCTCACCGTGGGCGGCACGCGCGCATGAGCGCCGCCGGCCCCCTGGAGCACGTGACGCGCGCCGTCGAGCGCGCACGGCAGGCTGGCGCGACGGCGTGCGACGCGGTCGCGATCGAAGCCGAGTCGTCGTCGACCTCGGTTCGCCTCGGCGAGGTCGAGACCGTCAAGCTGTCGCGCGAGCGACGGCTCGGACTGCGCTGCTTCGCGGGTCAGTCGAGCGCCGTCGCGTCGACCGCCGACCTCGACGGCGACGCGATCGACGCCTTCGCGCGGCAGGTCGTGGAGATGGCGCGCGCGGTCGCGCCGGATCCCGTGTCCGGCCTGCCCGACGCATCGCTGCTCGCGACCGACGCGCCCGATCTCGAGCTCGCCGACCCGGCAGGCCTCGAGCTGTCGCCCGAGGGTCGCGTCGAGCGCGCGCGCCGCTGCGAGGCGGCGGCACTCGAGAGCGATCCGCGTCTGGTGAACTCCGAGGGTGCCGAGTTCGCGCTGGGCGCCGCGCGGGTCGCCTACGCTTCGAGCGGCGGCTTCAGCGGATCGTACCGCTCGACCAGCTACTCGCTGTCGGTCTCGCCGATCGCCCGGGCGGACGGCGCGATGCAGCGCGACTACTGGTACGACGCGTCGCGCTCGCTCGCCCGGCTCGCCGAGCCGGAGACGATCGGCCGCACCGCCGCCGCGCGCACGCTGCGCCGCCTCGGCGCTCGCCCGGTGCCGACGCAGCAGGCTCCGATCGTGTTCGACCCGCAGACCGCGGCGAGCCTGCTGTCGCACCTCGCGAGCGCGGCCTGCGGCGGCGCCCTCTACCGTCGCGCGTCGTTCCTGCTCGAGCGGCTCGAGACGGAGATCGGCAGCGCGCTCCTCACGGTGGTCGACGACGGTCGCCTGACACGCGGCCTCGCCTCGCGCCCGTTCGACGCCGAGGGCCTCGCGACGCGACGCACGGTGGTGGTCGAGCGAGGCGTGCTGCGCAGCTACCTGCTCGACACCTACGCCGCGCGGAAGCTCGCGCTCGCGAGCACCGGCAGCGCCGCGCGCTCGGTCGGCGACGTGCCTTCGGCGAGCCCGACCAACTTCCACCTCGAAGCCGGTGCGCACACCCCGGAGCAGATCATCGCCTCGGTACCGCGCGGGCTCTACGTCACCGGACTCTCGGGCTTCGGCGTGAACGGCGTCACCGGCGACTACTCGCGCGGCGCGAGCGGCCTGTGGATCGAGAACGGCGAGCTGACCCATCCCGTCGAGGAGGTCACGATCGCGGGCAACCTCCTGCAGATGTACCGCGACGTCGAGATGGTCGGCGACGACCTCACCTTCCGCTCGAGCATCGCGTCGCCGACGCTCAAGATCCGGCAGATGACGATCGCCGGCCGTTGACCGCCCCCGACGGGCCCGCCCCGACCGGGTCTCCCTCGGTTGCGCGCGCGGCCCACTATGCGTATCCATGACGCAAAGTCGTCGTGGCTGCGGGCTGCGGCGCGAGGAGGGTGAGCGTTGACCCACACCGCGGCGCCGTCGGCGCAGGAACTCTACGAGAGCTTCGTCCCGCTGGGCGATCCGGCGACCTACACGCCCGAGGCCTGCGAGCGCATCGCCCGCACCATCGCCGAGATCCACGCGTGGAAGCGCGAGCGTCGGGCCGTCGTTCTCGCGCACAACTACCAGCGTCCGGAGATCTTCGAGGTCGCCGACTTCGTCGGCGACTCGCTCGAGCTCGCGCAGAAGGCCACCACGGTCGACGCCGACGTGATCGTCTTCTGCGGCGTCCACTTCATGGCCGAGACGGCGAAGATCCTGAACCCCTCGCGCGCGGTGCTGCTGCCCGACCTCCGCGCCGGCTGCTCGCTCGCCGACAGCGTCGACGCCGACTCGCTGCAGGACCGGAAGGACGAGCTCCTGAAGGCCTATCCCGACCTGCAGGTGGCCTGCTACGTCAACACGACCGCCGAGGTGAAAGCGGTGTGCGACGTCTGCGTCACCTCGTCGAACGCGATCAAGATCGTCGAGGCTCTGCCGACGAACAACGTCCTCTTCGTGCCCGACGAGAACCTCGCAGCGCACGTGCAGCAGAACACGACGAAGAACGTGATCGCGTGGAACGGCAACTGCTACGTCCACCACCAGATCACGCCCGAGCAGATCGCCAACGTCAGGAAGCACCTGCCGCACGTCAAGGTGATCGTCCACCCCGAGTGCCGGCGCGACGTGCTCGCGCTCGCCGACGCCGTCCTCTCGACCAGCGGCATGATCAAGTACGCCAAGGAGAGCGAGGCGAACGAGTTCCTCGTCGTGACCGAGTGCGGGCTCTCGGACCGGCTGCTGCTCGAGCTCCCCGAGAAGAGGTTCTACAAGAGCTGCAAGCTGTGCGCGTACATGAAGATGATCACGCTCGACGACACGCTGCGGGCGCTGAAGGAGATGCGCTACCCGATCGAGCTCGACGAAGAGGTCCGCGCGGGCGCGGAGCGCTCGCTGCGCCGGATGCTCGAACTCTCCGCTTGAGCACCGCGAACCTCCACGCGCCGGCGCATCCCGACGCGACCGTCGGCGTCGCAGTCGACGTGGTCCCGCTGGCACTCGACGCGGGACGGCTGCACGCGGCCGTGGTTCCCGCCGGCGCCGCCGGCGCGCGCGCGTTCCCCGGCGGCCGCGTGCGCGAGAACGAATCCCTCGACGACGCCGCGGCGCGCTGGCTGGAGCGCGTCCTGCCGAGGGGCCCGGCGCACGTCGAGCAGCTCTACACGTTCGGCGAGCCCGGCCGTGATCCGGCGTCGCGCGTGGTCTCGGTCGCATACCTGGCGCTGCTGCCGCGGGCCGTGGCCGCGGCGGGGGTTGCGTGGGTGCCCTGCCGCCCCGCGCCGCGGCTCGCCTACGACCACCGCACGATCCTGCGCGTCGCCCTCGAGCGGCTGCGCGCGAAGCTCGCCTACACGAACCTCGCCTGCGCCTTGCTCGACGACTCGTTCACGCTCGCCGAGCTGCAGCAGGTCTACGAGAGCGTGCTCGGCCGCACGTTCGACCGGCGCAACTTCAGAAAGCGCGTCCTCGCACTCGACCTCCTGACGCCGCTCGGCGCGACGCGCCACGGCGCGCACCGCCCGGCAAGGCTCTACCGCTTCACCACGCGCCGCCCGATGACCGTCGGCATCCTGAGCGAGCGCGACGACACGAGGAGCGCAGCCCGATGAACACCCACGACCCCGTCACGCCCGCGCTGGTCATCGAGCAGCGCGAGCTCGTGCACAACGTCTCGACCATGGCGGCCGCACTGCCCGGTGCGCGGCTCCGCCCGCACGTCAAGGCACACAAGTGCCTCGCGATCGCCCGACTGCAGGCGGAGCACGGCCACCGCGGCTTCACCTGCGCGACGGTGCGCGAGGTCGAGGGGCTCGCGCACGCCGGCCTCGGCGACGACCTGCTTCTCGCCAACGAGGTCGTGGACGCGAGCCGGCTCGGGCGCCTCGATGCCCGCGTGACGGTCGCGGTCGACTCCGAGGCGACGATCGCCGCCGCCGTGCGCGGCGGCGTCCGCGAGGTCGTGATCGACGTCAACGTCGGCCTGCCGCGCTGCGGCTGCGCACCGGGCGACGCGGGCAAGCTCGCCGAAGCGGCACGCCGCGCGGGCCTCGGGGTGCGCGGCGTCATGGGCTACGAGGGGCACGTCGTGGGGCTCGACGACCGCGCCGTGCGCACCGCGAAGACGGCCGAGTCGATGCAGCTCCTGCTCGCAGCGCACCGCGACGTCGGCGGCGATCTCGTGTCGGCCGGCGGCACCGGCACCTACGACGTCAACACCTGGGCGACCGAGATCCAGGCGGGCTCGTACGCGCTCATGGACACCGCCTACGCACGCCTCGACCTGCCGTTCCGGCGGGCACTCGCGGTGCTCGCGACCGTGATCTCGGTTTCGCCCGGCTATGCGGTCGCCGACTGCGGATTGAAGGCACTCGGCATGGACCACGGGAACCCATCGATCGACGGTGCCAAGGTCTGGTTCTGCTCCGACGAGCACGTGACCTTCGGGCTGGACGAGCGCACCGCGCTGGTCGTCGAGGGGGACCCGCCGGGTGCGACCCGCAGCGCCGAGAGCGTCCGCGTCGGCGACCGGCTGCGCGTGTGGCCGGCGCACGTCGATCCGACCATGGCCTATCACGAGCGAGCGCTGCTCGTTTCGGGGACCGAGGTACTCGACACCTGGCCGATCGAGCTGCGCGGCTGGTGAGCGCGAGCTTTCTCGCCGCGGAAAGCGCGTGCTACGGTTTCGCCATGGCCCAGGCCGCTCGTGCTGCGCGTCGCCGGGTGGGCGCACCCTACCGGCGCAAGCCGCTGCGGCGCTCCACCACCCGATCCGGCATGGAGGCCGTGCGCACGTTCCTGCCGCCGGCGCTCGGTGCGGTGGCCTTTCTGATCGTCTACATCCTGGGCTTTCTGGACGTCATCGCGACCCGGCCGGCGCTCGCACTGGACGCCTTCCTGCTCCTCTGCATGGTGCTCTTCTTCCCGATGCGCTACGTGATGCGGCTCGCGCCACGGCACCGGGTACTCGCACTCGTGTTCGCGGCACTGTGGCTCGTCACCATCTTCTATCCCGTGTATCGCCGCATCTACCCGGGCGAGCGCCTGTTCACCGTCGAGGCGACCGCCGAGGCGCTGCCGATCGAGCTGCCCACGCGCGGCCTCGGCCGGGTCGACCTGCTGATCGAGAGCCACCTCGACCCCGCCAAGGTCGGCCAAACGCGCGTCGCGCGGTACTCGCTCACGCTGGAGGACGGCGCCGGCGCGCCGCGCACGCTCGAGGGAGAGTTCAAGGAGACCTGGCAGAGCCAGCGTCAAGCACGGAACCAGCAAGTCGAGGTACTGCGCGAGCGACGCTCGACCGTCGTCGCGATCGACACCGGTGGCGATCCGTTGCGCGTGATTGCGCTCCGGATCGACGGCCACGCACGGCCCGCGCTGACGCTGTCCGTGTACCGGCACCTGCTGCCGGCGTGGTGGCTCACCGTCGTTCTGGGCGCGGCCTTGCTCGCGGGCGCCGTGCTCTTCGATCGCGCGACCGGCGCCGGCGAGACCGCAGCTTCGCTCGTCATCGCGACCGCGGCCGCGTTCGTCGGCACGTACGCGTTTCCCGGCATCGGCTCTCCGAACCCCACGTTCCGCGAGCTCGCGGGCGCGGCGATCGTCGGGGCCCTGGTCGGGGGACCGGTCGGCGGACTCGTCGCGTGGTCGACGCGACGACGACCGGCACAGCCGGTGGGAGTGTAGAGCGGGCGTGCCCGTCGAGTCCGACGCGGCCCACCGGTCGCCTCCTCCCGAGCCCCGCCCGCGCACCGACGCCGGGACGGTCAACGACGACGTCGCCGACGTCTCGGGGCTGCCCTCGGCCGGGCTCGCGAGCCGATCGACGCGCAAGGTCTTGATCGCCACCGCCGCGTTTGCGCTGCTCGGCTTCGGCTTCATGTTCTTCTACAGCGACGGGCGGCAGCTGCTGCACGTCGCTTCGAGCATCGCCTGGCCCCGCCTCGCGCTGCCGGTCGTCGCGACGCTGTTCAGCTACGTGCTCATGACGCTCTCCTACGAGGGCATCGCGCGCGCGGCGGGCACGCCCATCGGTTTCGTGCCGATGCTGCGCATCACCTTCGTCTCGAACGTCGTCAACTACATCGTCGCGACCGGCGGGCTCTCGGGCTTCGCGCTGCGCATGTACTTCTTCCGCCAGAGCGACATCCCGGTCGGGCGTGCGGTCACGATCTCGTTCGTCCAGGGGCTGATCACCAACCTCACCCTGCTGATCTTCCTGGTGATGGGCTTCGTGTTCCTGGTGACGCACGAGTCGCTCGGCACCGCGGCTCTGGTGTCGGCCGCGATGCTGCTGGCGCTCTTCATCGTCGCGACGGCGCTCGCCCTGCTGCTGCTCGTCCACCACGGCGTGCGACGGCAGGTGCTCTACTGGGGCCTCGAGGCGAGCCACGCGCTCGGCCGCCGCTTCCTGCCCCAGCATCGCACACCTCGCCGCATGCGGCTCTGGCGGCTGCAGGTCAACATCGAGCGCGGCTTCGCCTTCATGCTCGCGAACTGGCGGCGGATGGTCCTGCCGGTGGTGTACATCATCCTCGACTGGGTGGTGACCCTCGGCGTGCTGTGGGCTTCGTTCTGGTGCGTCGGCGAGGTCGTTCCCTTCCCGCTCGTCACCGTCGGATTCGCGATCGGCATCCTGTTCTCCATGGTGTCCCTCGCGCCGGGCGGAATCGGCATCATGGAGGGCTCGATGACGGCCGTGTTCCACGCGCTCGGGGTGCCGCTCGAGCCGACGGTGGTCGCCGTGCTGATCTTCCGCCTCGCCTACTACGCGGTGCCCTTCCTGGTGAGCGTCGCGTTCTTCCGCACGATGCTGCGCGTCGCGCGCGGCCACTCCTGAGCGACGCCGTCGCGCGCGGCACGGGTGACGGAGGACGCCGCTGGCGACCGTCGGATCGGGCCGCGATCGAACCATCTGGACGCCGCCGCGTACCCGTGCGATGGGGACCTCGGAGGCCGCCACGCATGAGCCATGAGACCACTTCCGACGACGGCGTCATCGGCTCCGTCGTCGACAGCGACGCGCACATCTTCGAGCCGCACGACATCTGGCAGCGTTTCCTCGATCCGCGATTCCGCGAGCGCGCGCCGAAGGTTCTGCTCGACGACGAGGGACGCATCGCGTGGGAGCTCGACGGCCGGCGCACGCCGCCGCTGCCGCGCTTCACGGTCGCCGGCGAGAACGGCGAGCGGGTTCCGTACGTGCCGCGGCCCGGCATGGGCGATCCGCGCGAGCACCTTGCCGACATGGACGGCGAGGGCATCGCGCAGGCGGTCGTGTACCCCGGCGTCGGCCTGCTGTTCCAGGCGCTCGAGGACGCCGAGCTGGCCGCCGCGCTCTGCCACGCCTACAACGACTGGATCCGCGAGCACTGCAGCGCGGCTCCGGGGCGCATCTTCGGCGCCGCCGCGGTACCTGTGCAGGACCCGGACGCCGCCGTCGCCGAGGTGGAGCGCGTCGCCGGCTGGCCCGAGATCCGCGCGTTCTTCGTCCGCCCGAACCCGGTGCGGGGCCGCATGCTGCACGATCCCGCCTTCGATCCGTTCTGGCGGGCCGCCGGGGAGTCGGGGCTTCCGGTCGCGATCCACGAGGGAACGACGCGCTCCTGTCCGACGGTCGCCGACGACCGCTACGATCAGTTCTTCTTTCTGCACATGCTGTCGCATCCCTTCGAGCAGCAGCTCGCTTGCCTGAACCTGATCGCGGGCGGCGTCCTCGACCGCTTCCCGAAGCTCCGTGTCGCGTTCCTCGAGAGCGGCTCCGCGTGGGCCGTCCACTGGCTCGCGCGCATGGACGAGCACTGGGAGAACTGGGGCTACACCTTGCCCAGCCTGAAACGTCGTCCGAGCGACGTGTTCCGCGCGCAGTGCTTCGTGTCGACCGACCCCGAGGAGGACGCGGTGGCGGCGACCGTCGAGTTCGTCGGCGAGGACTGCGTCGTGTGGGCGTCGGACTACCCGCACCCCGACGCGATCTTCCCCGGTGCGCCGCGCGCGACGCTCGCCAACGAGCGCTTGTCGGCGACGCGCAAGCGGAAGATCCTGGTCGACAACGGACGCCGCCTGTACGGCTTCGACGGCGCTTGACGATGCTGCTCGCCGCGACCAGCGTCCTCGTGCTGCTCGCCCTGTGCGGGCTCGGCGGTCCCTTGCTGGTCGCCGCGGTGGCCGGCGAGCCGTCGCCGCGTCCGACGGTCGCCGGCGACACCGCGGAGGCGCGCGCGGCACGCCTCCGTCTGGTCGACGAAGTCGAGCGTCGCGACCCCGGTCTTTCCGCGCGCACCTTGCAGGCGCTGCGCGACGTGCCGCGGCACCTGTTCGTCCCTCGGGCCGGGATCGCCGAGGCGCACGCCAACGTCCCGCTACCGATCGGGCACCGGCAGACGATCTCGCAGCCGACGGTGGTCGCGATCATGACCGACGCTCTGCAGCTCACCGGCGGCGAGCGTGTGCTCGAGGTCGGCACCGGCTCGGGCTACCAGGCGGCGATCCTCGGCAAGCTCGCACGCGAGGTGTACTCGGTCGAGATCGTGGCGCCGCTCGCTGCCGAATCCGCGGCACGGCTGCGTGCGCTCGGCTACGCGAACGTGCACGTCAAGGAAGGCGACGGCTACCAGGGCTGGCCCGAGCATGCGCCGTTCGACCGCATCGTACTCACCGCGGCGCCGCCCGAGCTTCCCGCCGCGCTGGTGGCGCAGCTGCGCGACGGCGGAACGATCGTCGCGCCCGTCGGCGAGGAAGACCAGAGCCTCTACCGCTGGACCAAGCGCGACGGCGCCTTGCGGCGCGACTTCCTCGGCGCCGTACGCTTCGTGCCGATGGTGACGCCGTCGCCGGGGGGCTGAAGCTTGCGGCAAACGGTCGCGTGGTGCGCCATTGCGCGGAAGGCGTACCGCCGCCGAGCTTGCCTCCGCCCGCGCGATGCACGAGATTGCCGGCGACATGAGCGACCGATCGCCCTATTTCCTCGCCCTCGACTACGGAACCGGCGGCGGCAAGTGCGCCATCTTCGACGCCTCCGGACGGTCCATGGCATGCGTGCGCGAGCCGTGGACCTACGACGAGGTGAACCTCGGCGCGGGCGCGATGGGGCGCGGATATGCCTTCGACCCCGACGCCTTCTGGGCAGCGCTCGCCCGCTGCACGCGTGCGGCGCTCGCGCAGTCGGGACTCGATCCGTCGGCGATCGCCGGCATCTCAACCAGCGCGCAGCGCCTCGGCACGGTCTTCCTCGACGCCGCCGGCCGCGAGATCTTCGCCGGTCCCAACATGGACGGCAGAGGCTTTCCCGGGGCGCTCGACGTGATGGGCCGTCTCGGCATGGACGACGGCGTCAAGATCACCGGCCATTGGCCGCCGTTCGTGTCGACGCTCGCGCGCCTCCTCGCCTACCGCAGCACGAGCGGCGCACGTCCGGTCGCTACGGTCCTCGCCCTCAACGACTGGCTCACCTACCGCCTGACCGGCGAGCGCACCGCCGAGCCGTCGAACGCGTGCGAGTCGTTGCTGCTCGACGTCGCGTCGCGCCGCTGGAGCACGACCATCCTCGAGACCTTCGAGCTCGCGATCGAGCAGCTGCCCGAGGTGGTCGAGCCGTCAGCACGCGTCGGAACCGTCACCGCGCGCGCCGCGGAGCAGACGGGACTTCGCGCCGGGACGCCCGTCTTCGCCGGAGGTGGCGACACGCAGTGCGCGCTGCTCGGCTCCGACGTCGTCGAGCCGGGCGACGCGGGGGCGGTCCTCGGTACCACCACCCCCGTCATGACCGCGACCGCCCAGCCCGTCTTCGACCTGTCGGGTCGGCTGTGGACGGGCTGTCACGTCCTTCCCGGACGCTGGACGCTCGAGAGCAACGCCGGCGACACGGGAATCGCCTACGAGTGGCTGCTCGGCATCCTCGGCCTCGAGGGCGAGGAGGGCTTCGCCGCCGCGGAGGCAGCGATGGCGCACGGCGCGCAACCGCCGAGCGTGTACGGCGTCGCCGGGCCACAGATCTGGGACGTGCTCAACTTCCGCCCGAACCAGGCTCTGGGCTTCGTCTTCCCGCACCCGCCGTTCTCCCGGCGTCCGGTGCGCGGCGACTTCTGCACCGCGTTCCTGCTCAACGTCGCGTGCGCGATCCGCGCCAACCTCGAGCAGGTGGAGGCGGTGCTGGGGACACCCGTCGCGACGCTCACGTTGTCGGGCGGCATGACCCGCAGCGCCGCGCTGCTGCGCTGCTGCGCAGGGGTGCTGCGCCGGGAGATGCTGGTCTCCGAGGAAGCGAACGCGACCGCGCTCGGCGCGGCGGTGCTCGCGGCTGCAGGCACCGGGGCGTACCCGTCGATCGCCGCCGCGGCCGATGCGATGGTGCGCAAGCGGCCCCTGCCGCCCGACGCGGCGCTCAGCGAGGCGTACGAGGCTTACTACGCTCGGTGGCGCGGTCTGTACGACGCCCTCCGGGACCTCCCCGTCTGAGCGCGACGCGCGCGCGCGCGGGGCTCGCCGTGGATGTCGCGGCTGCGCCCGCGGCGACCGCGTGCCGCAACGCCAGCACCTCGCGCGGCGTCAGCTCGCGTGTCTCGCCGATCGGCAGCGCGCCGAGCTTGAGCGGCCCGATCGCGACGCGCGACAGGCGGTCGACCGGATGCCCGACCGCCTCGCACATCCGTCGTATTTGACGCTGGCGTCCCTCGCGCAGCACGATGCGCAACCGCGTCTTGCTCGGGAGCACGCTCTCGACCGTCACCTCGGCCGGCTGCGTCATGCCGTCCGTCAAGCGCACGCCCTCGCGGAGTCGCGCAAGCGCCGCCTCGTCCGGACGACCGCGCACCTTGAGGCGGTACACCTTCGGCACCTGGTAGCGCGGGTGGGTGAGCTTCTGCGCGAGCTCGCCGTCGTTGGTGAGGAGCACGAGGCCGCTCGACTCGAAGTCGAGCCGGCCGACCGGGAACAGATGCTCGCGGAGACCGCGCACCACGTCGCCGATCGCCGGGCGCCCCTCCGGGTCCGACATCGTGCTCACGATGCCGGCGGGCTTGTGGTACGCGACGTAGTGGAGCTTGCGCGGCAGCGCCGCGCGACCGTCAACGGTGATCCGGTCCTTGCTCGGGTCCGCCTTCGTCCCCAGCTCCAGCACCACCTTCCCGTTCAACCGGACCCTCCCCTCCCGGATCAGGTCCTCCGCCGCCCTCCGCGACGCGATCCCCGCCTGGCTCAAGATCTTCTGGATTCGCTCCGTCGGGGTTCGCATCCGTGCCTTCCATCTGCTCCTGGTTCGCTTCGGCTTCGTCGATCAGCCGGGCAAGGGCCGCCGGCTCCGGCAGATCGGGCAGCTCGCCCAGGTCCTTCAGGCTGAACAGCTCGAGGAAGACCCCGGTGGTGCCGTACTCGACCGGGCGGCCGGGCGACTGTCTGCGGCCGACGACCTGGATCAGGTTGCGCGTCAGCAGCGCGCCGAGCACGGCGTCACAATTCACACCGCGCACCGCCTCCACCTCGCCACGCGTCGCGGGCTGGCGGTATGCGACGATCGCCAGCGTCTCGAGAACGGCGCGGGACAGCCGCGGCGGCTTCTCCGCAAAGAACCGCCGCACCCACGGTGCACAGTCGGCCGCCGAGCGCAGCTGCAGACCGCCCGCGGTCTCCACCAGCCGGATGCCGCGACCGTCCGCCGCGAGGGTCTCGTCGAGCGCGGCGAGCGCATCCGCGACCGCAGCCTTCGGCCATGCGCCGAGCAGCTTGACGAGACGCGGCAGGGGAACCGGCTCGGCCGCCGCGAACAGCACCGCCTCGAGGATCGTCCCGAGCGGCGGCGCGTCGGCGGCGTCGATCTCCGGCCCCCCGCCCTCCTCCGCGTCGATTCCCGGCTCGGTCGCCAAGGCCGCGTCACCGTCGGCGGTGCTGTCGCCGCCGTCCGCCTCGTCGTCTGGCTCGTCGCCGCCGTCGTGTTGCGGCTCGTCGCAGGCGGGCTCTCGCGACTGGTCTTCGTCCGGTGACTCCTCGGAGTGCTCGCCGCCGGCCTCGAGCTCGCCCGCCTGCTCGGCATCGTCCGCCTCGTGGCGGCCTTCCGCCGCGTTCACCTCGTGCTCGTCCTCTCGTTCGCTCATCGCGCCGCTTCCTCGAAGTCGATCGTCAAGACCGCGTCCGGGTCGATGTCGCGCAGCAGCACCACCTCGATCCTGCCGTACGCGGCCTCCTGCGTGGCCATGACCGCACCGATCTTCATCAGCTCGAGGATCGCCAGGAAGGTCACGATGATCCGGCCACGCGACGCATTCTCGGGAAACAGCTCCTCGAAGCCGACGCGCGGCGTTGCGCGCAGCTGCTCCATGACCAGGTCGAGCCCGTCGCGGATGCTGATGTGCTCCTGCGCGACGCGATGCACCGGCTGGTTCGAACGCCGGTTGAGCAGGCGCTGCAGGGCCAGCAGCAGGTCGCCGATCCCGGCCGGACGGGGCGGCTCGACGAACTCACCGGGCGCCGACTCGACCACCGTGCGACGGAATACGTCGCGGCCGAGCACCGGTCGCTGCGCGAGCGCCGCCGCCACCTTCTGAAAGCGCTCGTGCTCCATGAGCTGCTGCACGAGCTGCGCCTCCGGATCGAGCGGCTCCTCCTCGTCGAACTCGTCGCGCTCCTCGGGCGGCAGCAACGCGCGCGACTTCAGGTAGATCAAGGTCGCCGCCATCACCAGGAACTCGCCGGCGATGTCGAGGTTCAGCTCCTGCGCCGCCTTCAGGTACGCGAGGTACTGGTCGGTGACCTGCGACACGCGGATCTCGTACAGGTCCACCTCGTGCTTCTTGATGAGGTGCAGGAGCAGGTCGAGCGGGCCCTCGAACGTCTCCAGCTTGACGGTGTACGCCTCGCTCATCGGAGCGTGTCCTACCACACGGAGCCGATCGGGGAGAACCCCGGGTCAGCCCGCGAGCCCCATCGCGTCGCGCACCTCCGTCATCGTGCGGCGCGCGATCGTGCGCGCACGCTCGGTCCCGGCCGCGAGCACCTCGCGCACGTAGCCCATGCGCGCCGCGAGCGCGGCGCGTCGCTCGCGGTGCGGCGCGAGGTCGGCGAGCACGTGCTCGATCATGATCTTCTTGCAGTCGAGGCAGCCGATGCCGGCGGTCTTGCAACCCAAGATCACGGTCTCGATCTCCTCGGGCGTGCAGTAGACCTTGTGCAGGTTGAACGCCGGGCAGAGCTCGGGATCGCCGGGGTCGGTGCGACGAACGCGCGCGGGATCTGTCGCCATCTTGCCGAGCCGCTTCTCGATCGAGCCCGGCTCCTCGTCGAGGTAGATCGCGTTGCCGTAGCTCTTGCTCATCTTGCGGCCGTCCACCCCGGGAACCTTGGGCGTCGGCGAGAGCAGCGCCTGCGGCTCGGGCAGGACCTCGCCGTACAGGTGGTTGAAGCGCCGCGCGATCTCGCGCGTCAGCTCCACGTGCGGCACCTGGTCGACGCCGACCGGCACGAGGTCGGCCTTGTACAGCAGGATGTCGGCCGCCTGCAGCACCGGATAGCCGAGGAAGCCGTAGGTCGAGAGGTCGCGGTCCGCGAGCTGCTCCTTCTGCTCCTTGTAGGTCGGGTTGCGCTCGAGCCAGGGCACCGGCGTGATCATCCCGAAGAGCAGCGCCAGCTCGGCATGCTCGAGCAGCTCCGACTGGCGGAAGATCACGCAGCGCTCGGGGTCGAGCCCGGCCGCGAGCCAGTCGAGCACCATCTCGTCCACGAAGCCCGGCACCTTGCCGGGCTTCTCGTAGTCGGTCGTGAGCACGTGCCAGTCGGCGACGAAGAAGTGGCAGTCGTACTGGTCCTGCAGCGCAACCCAGTTGCGAAGCGTGCCCAGCAGGTGGCCGAGGTGCAGCTTGCCCGTCGGACGCATCCCGCTCACCACCGCCTTGCGCTGCTTGCCCTCGCTCCCGGTCACGCGCCGTCCTCCGTCGCCGGCCGGCGCGCCCGTCCGGTCGTGCGCTCGCGCGGGTGGTGCGCGGCGTGGACCTGGCGCAGGTGCGCACGGCTCAGGTGAGTGTAGACCTCGGTCGTCGAGATGTTCGCATGCCCGAGGAGCGTCTGCACCACGCGCAGATCGGCGCCGCGCTCGACGAGGTGGGTGGCGAACGCGTGCCGGAGGCCGTGCGGCGAGAGCGGCGTCTCGACGCCTGCACGCTCCGCGAGCCGACGCACCAGCGCGAACACCGCCTGCCGCGTCAGCTTGCGCCCGCGTGGCGACACGAACACCTCGCTCACGCGGCGCGAGGTCACGAGCCGCGGCCGCTCGTGCTCGACGTAGCGCGCGAGCGCCGCGCACGCCGGCCGGCCGAGCGGCACGACGCGCTCCTTGTCGCCCTTGCCCAGCACGCGCACCGCGCGCTCGCCGAGAAACACCGCGTCGAGGCGCAGCGCGATCGCCTCGCTGACGCGCAGCCCCGCGCCGTACAGCACCTCGAGGAGTGCCGTGTCGCGCAGCGGCGTCGGGCTCGCCGCCGCCGCCTCGAGGAGGCTCGTCACCTCCGATTCGCCGACGGTGCTCGGCAGCCGGCGCGGCAGGCGCGGCTGGCGGAGGTCGGCGACCGGGCTGTCCGGCAGGAGCTTCTCCTCCACCGCGAAGCGGAACAGGCCGCGCAGCGTCGACAGGCGGCGTGCTTGCGAGCGCGCGCCCACGCCGCGCTCGGCCTCGGCGGACTGGAAGGCGAGCACCACCTCGCGGCTCACCCGCTTCGCGTCCTCGATCGCGAAGCGGGCGCGACAGAAGGCCGCGAAGCGCGCGAGGTCGTCCGCGTACGCGGCGTAGGTGTGCGGCGAGACCCCGACCTCGCCGCGGAGCCTCGCGAGGAAGCGGTCGATGAGCACGTCGAGCGACACGCGACGGCGGTCAGGGGCTCGCGGGCGCGCCCGTGCCGTTCGCGGTCGCCTCGTCCTGCAAGGCGGCGGCGAGCGTCTGCTTGATCTCGTCGAGACGTTCCGACTGGGTGTCGTCGGCCTCGGTCACGTAGAACACGTCCAGCACCTGATCGACGTTGGTCGAGATCTTCGCCAGGTGGATGTTCAGCCCCATCGCGTAGAGTGCGCGCGCGATGCGGTAGAGCAGACCGACGCGGTCGTGCGTGTAGACGTCGACGATCGTGTACTCGTCCGACACCGCGTTGCTCGCGACGATCTCGGTCGCGACGCGCGGCACCCGCTTCTTGTCGAGCAGCCCGGGCTTCTCCGCGCGCGCCACGACCTGTCCCAGGTCGAGGCGTCCGGCGAGCACGTCGTCCAAGAGCTCGCGGGTCTTCTGCCAGCGGTCGTCGTCGAGTGCCACCGCACGCCGCTCGAGGTGCGAGACGCGGAACGCGTCGAGCGCGATCCCGTCCTCGGACGTCGCGATGCGGGCCGCGACGATGTTCATGCCGCGCGCCGCGAGCACGCCCGTCAGGATGCCGAACAGCCCGGGACGGTCCGGCGTTGCGACGGTGAACTCGCTGTACTCGTACGCCGGGTTGTGCGCGACGCTGGTGGCGAGCCCGTCCTCGCGTGCGCGCCGCACCAGCATCGCGTGGTCGGCCATCAGCGCTTCGGGGGTGGTGAGGAAGTAGATGTCCGGCATGCTCGCGACGAAGCGCCTCAGCTCGGCCTCGACCTCCGCACCGCGATTCGCCGCCGCCTCGGCGAGCACGCGCGCCTGGATGCGCGCGATGCGCTCGCGCCGGTCCTCCGGCTCGAGCCCGCGCGCGAACGCGTCGCTGACGCGCAGGTAGGTTTCGCTGAGCAGCATGTCCTTCCAGTTGTTCCAGACCTTCGGGCCGGTCGCGCGCATGTCCGCGTAGGTCAGGAGATAGAGCCGCTTCAGCGTGTCGGTCGTGCCGACGAGCTTCGCGAACTCGCCGATCAGCTTGTCGTCGTGGATGTCGCGTCGCTGCGCGAGGTGCGACATCACGAGGTGGTTCCGCACCAGGAACTCGAGCTCGCGGGTATCGTCCTCGTTGAGGTGCAGCCGCCCCGCGAGGTCGATCGCGAAGCGCGCGCCCTTCTCGGAATGCCCGCCTCCGAGCCCCTTGCCGGCGTCGTGCATCATGATGCCGAGGAAGAGCAGCTCGACCTTGTCCACCTCGCGCATCACCTGCGTCAGCAGCGGCGCGGCGTCCGCCCTCTCTCCGATGCGCAGGCGCTCGAGCTCGCGCACGCCCATCAGCGAGTGCTCGTCCACGGTGTAGATGTGGTAGAGGTCGTGCAGCACGAGGCAGCGCAGATGTTCCCATTCGGGGATCATGCGCGACAGGAGCCCGAGCTTGTGCATCTCGTGCAGCGTCTCGTAGACGCGGTACGGCGAGCGCAGGATCGCCAGGAACGCTTCGATCACCCGCTGGTCGGCGCGCTCGGTCTCGCCGAAGCGCTGCACGTTGACGCGCACGAGATCGGCCAGGCTCGACGAGAAGCGCACGCCGTGGCGCTGCGCATCGGCGAACACGCGCATCAGCTCGGTCGGATCCTCGGCGAAGATCTCGCTGCTGGTGACCGCGAGCTCGCCTGCGACGATCTGCACCCCGGGGCGGATCGTACGCGCCATCATGCGGCCGATCAGGCGGTACGGCCGCGGGGGGTTCACCGAGCGATCGATGATCGCCTGCGCGAAGCGCGTCACCGTCGAGGCCTGAAGATAGTAGTCCTTCAGGAAGCGCTCGACCGGCTTCAGGTTGCCGTTGCCGTGCGACGTGTATCCGAGATTCGCCGCGACCTCTTCCTGCAGCTCGAAGGTCAGCTGGTCCTGGTGCGAGCGCGTCAGGAAGTGCATCGCGTTGCGCACGCGGAACAGGAAGTCTCGCGCCTGCTCGATCTCGGCGAGCTCGGCCGCGTTCATGACACCCTTCACCGCGAGCTCGCGCAGGCTCGAGATCTTGAACTTGATCTTGGCGATCCACAGCGCCGTGTGCAGGTCGCGCAGCCCGCCCTGCCCCTCCTTGATCTGCGGCTCGAGGAGGTAGACCGAGTCGCCGAACTCGTGGTGGCGCTGCTCGCTCTCGTTGAGCTTCTCGCGGAAGAACTTGGCGGTCGCGCGCGGCTTGATGTCGCGCTCGAGCGCACGATCGAAGTCCGACGCGAGCGGTCCGTCGCCGCAGACGTAGCGCGCGTCGATGAGCGCGGTCTTGATCTTCAGGTCCGTCGCCGCGAGGCGCACGCACTCGGTCACGTTGCGCACCGCGAAGCCGACCTGCAGGCGGGTGTCCCACAGCGTGTAGAGGACCTTCTCGTTCACGGTCTCGACGTACGGCGTGACCTTGTGCGGGTACAGAAACAGCAGGTCGATGTCGGACTGCGGGTTCAGCTCGCCGCGCCCGTAGCCGCCCTGCGCGAGCACCGCGCAGCGCTGGTCGAGCTGCACGTAGCGACGGCGATAGCCGGTGGTGGCGGCGTCGAACAGGAACTCGATCAGCCGGTCGATGCCGCGCGTCCAGGCCTCGACCACCGCGACTCCGGCGGCGCCGGAGTCGTGCCACGCGCGCAGCAGCTCGCGCGACCCGTTCACGTACTCGCGCGCGATGCGACCGAGGTCGTCGGCCTCGGCCGGGTCGGGCAGCGCCGGCAGCTCGGGCTCCGCGAGCACGATTCGCGGCGGAGGCGGCGGCGCGTCCGCCGCGGGCCTGTCCGCGACCGGACGCGCGGGGGCTTCTGGAGCTTCGAACATCTAGAGGTTCGAGTTCGCCGTGTCGCTCGCGAGGAAGCGCCGGATGCCGATCGCGACCCCCTCGGCGACGTCTTCCTGGTAGCGACGTGCCGCGATGCGCTGCCCCTCGGTCTCGTTGGTGAGGAAGGCCACCTCGACCAGGATGCAGGGCATGTAGGCTCCGACCAGCACGTAGAACGGTCCTTTCTTGACACCGAGGTTCGAGACCCCGCGCCAGCGCTCCCGAAGATAGCTGACGAGGTTGCTTTGCACAGCCCGCGCCAGGGTGACCGACTCGTCCTCCTTCCCGGTCTGGACCAGGTCGCTCAGGATGTACGCGAGGTCCCGCTCGCCGGGCGCGGCGCCCGTCAGCGCGAGGCCGTTCTCCAGCGCGGCGAGACGGATGGTCGCGCGGTCGTCGGTGTTGTTGAGCGTGTAGGTCTCGATCCCGGCGAGCTGCGGGTTCTCGCTCGCGTTGGCGTGGATCGACACGAACAGGTCCGCCCCCTGCGCGTTGGCGATCGCCGTGCGCTGCTCGAGCGAGACGTAGCTGTCGTCGGTGCGGGTGAGAACGACGCGGATCTGCGGGTTCTCTTGCAGGCGCGCGGCGATCAGCTCGGCCAGCTGGAGCGTGATCTCCTTCTCCTCGTCACCGGTCACGCCACGCGCACCGGGGTCCTTGCCGCCGTGGCCCGGATCGAGAACGACGGTCCAGGTTCGCGGCACCGGCGTGCGCGCAGGCTTTCCGCCGGCCTTCTGCGCCGCCTTCGCGGACGCCTTGCGCTCGCCCGCTCCGGTGGCGGGCGAGGCCGCGGGCAGCTCGCCGCCGCCCGGCTCCCCGGCCGCCGTCGCGACGTTCGGCGTCACCACCGGGGCGACCTCCGGAGCCGCGACCGTGGCGCGGGGCGGCGCCAGCGTCGGCGGCGGCAGCTCGACCGTCGATGCGAGCGGCGGGGCGGTCGGCTCCGGCGTGCGCGGCGCTCTCGTCTCGACGGGTGGCGCGGTCGGCTCGGGAGCCCGTGCCACGACCTGCGGCGACGGGCTCGGACCGGGCAGCGGTGCCGCGACCGCCGGCAAGGGGGCCGGCGCCCCCGGCGCAGGGGCCGCAGCGCGCGCGACCGCTGCCGCCTCGCGCGGCGGTCGCGGGGCGATGCCGAGCAGCAGCCGGGGCGGCCGCTCGCTGGTGCGCACCTCGAAGATGCCCGGTCCGCTCAGGTCGACGACGATCCGCACCGTCTCCGGGTCGAACTGGCCAACGCGCACGCGCTGCGCCATCGGGTCGTCCAGCGCCAGCGGCTCGCGCGGCAGGTCCCGGCCCAGCACGGCCGGCCGGAGATCGACGTACGCCCGGTGCGGGAGGTTCGCGGCCTCGTTCGCTCCGGCGGCGTGGGTCGTGTAGTCGACCCGGCCGCGTACGCCGACCACCAGTCGCGCGCGGCCGTCGACCGTCTCCCACGCGACGCGCTCGACCACCGCGCGCCCCGCGCGGTCGCGACCCGACGGCTCGCCGAGCCGGGTCGAGCCCTGGTTCGCCGGCGCCGCGCCGGCGAACACGAGCGGAACGACCAGCGCGAGGAGGCCGACGAGGCGTGCACGCATCGCTCAGCCCTCCCGCGCCAGCAGCACCAGCTCGTGCAGCCGGGTCAGCGCGTCGAGCGGCGTCAGCGCGTTCACGTCGATCGATGCGAGGTCGCGCCGGATGCGCTGCGCACGGTCGGCGAACAGGTCGAGCTGCTCGTCGTTCGCGGCGCGGCGCCGCTGTGCGACGGTGGCGCCGCCCGCCGGCAGCTTGCCCTTCTCGAGACCGCGCAGGATGTCGCGGGCGCGCCGCACCACGTCGTCGGGTACGCCGGCGAGGCGCGCCACCGAGACCCCGTAGCTGCGGCTCGCCGGCCCCGGCACCACGCGGCGCAGGAAGAGCACGTCGTCCTTCCACTCGCGCACGGCCACCGAGTAGTTGCGCACCCGCGGCAGCGACTCGGCGAGCGCGGTCAGCTCGTGGAAGTGCGTCGCGAACAGCGTCTTCACCCGCGCCCCCGGCGCGGGTGAGACCTCGTGCAGGTACTCGGCCACCGCCCACGCGATCGCGATGCCGTCGTAGGTGCTGGTGCCGCGTCCGATCTCGTCGAGAACGACCAGCGTGCGCGGCGTGAGGTTGGCGAGGATCGCCGCGGTCTCCTTCATCTCGACCATGAACGTCGAGTCGCCCGCGACCAGATCGTCCGCCGCACCGACGCGCGTCCAGATGCGATCGGTCAGCGGGATCTTCGCCTCCGCGGCGGGGACGAAGCTGCCGGCGTGCGCGAGCAGCACGATCAGCGCCACCTGCCGCAGGTAGGTGCTCTTGCCGGCCATGTTCGGCCCCGTCAAGAGAATGATCTGCTCGCCTTCCTCGTCGAGCGTCGCGTCGTTCGCGACGAAGCTGCCCGCAGCGGACGTGCGTTCGACGACGGGGTGGCGCCCGTCGCGGATCGCGATCGCGCCGCCGCGGTGCAGGGTCGGCCGCACGTAGCCCTGCTCGTGCGCGGTCGTCGCGAGGCCGCACAGCGCGTCGAGGCTCGCGAGATCGCGGGCGAGCCGCACCAGCGCCGCCTCGTGCGCCTGCGTGTCCGCGAGCAGCCCCGCGAACAGCGCCGCCTCGCGCTGCCGGCAGCGCTCGTCGGCCGTGGTCAGCTGCTGCTCGAGGTCGCGCAGCTCCGGGCTCGTGAAGCGCTCGCCGGTGGAGATCGTCTGCCGCCGCACGAAGTGCGGCGGGACCAGCGCGAGGTTCGCCTTGGTGACCTCGAAGAAGTAGCCGAACACGCGCTGGTAGCGGATCTTGAGCGAGCCGATGCCGGTCGCCGCGCGCTCGCGCGCCTCGAGTCCGGCGATCAGCTCCTGCGCGTCGCGGGTCAGCGACCGCAGCCGGTCGACCTCCTCGTCGGCGCCTTCCCGGATCGCCCCTCCCTCGCCCGCCGTGAGCGGTGGCGCATCGGCGAGAAGGTCGGTGATGCGAGCGGCGAGCCCCTCGGGCGCTGCGACCGCCGAGGCGATCCGCGCGAGGAGCGCGGACGCATGCTCGCGCCCGAGCAGAGCGTGGATCGCGTCGGCACGCTCGAGCGCCCGTGAGAGACGGACGAGCTCGCGCGGTCCGGCACGCCCGAGGCTCAGGCGGGCGACCAGGCGCTCGGTGTCGCCGATCGGGCGCAGGGCGTCGGCGAGGTCGGAGCGCAGCCCCGGCGATTCGACCAGCGCTTCCAGCGCGTCGAGCCGCTCGCCGATCGCGTGCACGTCGAGCAGCGGGTAGAGGAGCCAGTCGCGCAGCCTGCGCGCCCCCATCGGCGTCGCCGTCCGATCGACCGCCCACCAGAGCGAGCCGTGCCGGCCGCGCCCCTGCCCCTCGACCACGGCGAGGTTCCGTCGTGAGCGCTCGTCGAGCATCAGGTGGTCGCCGAGGGCGTAGCGATGCGCCGGCGACAGGTGGTCGAGGCTGCCGCGCAGAGTGTCGGCGAGATACTCGAGCGCGCACCGCAGGGCGCCCGCAGCAGGCTCGGCCGTGGTCTCGCCGGCGTCCGGAAGCACGCGCTCGATCGTGCGCTCGATCTCGGGCGCGCACGCCCCCGCCGCGACCGGACGCGCGGTGACGCTGGCGCTCGCTTCCCGCGCCAGCTCGGCGAGCACCTCGTCGCCCTCGGGGAACAGCACCTCCCGCGGCGCGATGCGAGCCAGCTCCTCGCGCGCCAGGCTCGCGACGGCCGTCTCGCAGCAGCGGAGCTCGCCGGTCGAAGCCTCGACGGTGACGACGCTGATCCCCTCGCCGGTGCCGCGACCGAGCGCGACCAGGTAGGCGGGCTCGCTGGTCGCGAGGCCCTCGTCCTCGTCGAGCACGGTGCCGGGCGTGATGATCCGCGTGAGCCCGCGCTCGACGAGGCCCGGCGAGCTCTGCGGGTCGCCCATCTGGTCGCAGATCGCGACCTTGAGACCGTGCGCGAGAAGCCGGCCGATGTAACCGAGCGCGGCGTGGTGCGGCACACCGCACATCGGGATCGGGTTCGGATCGTCCTTGTTGCGCGAGGTGAGGGTCACGTCGAGCAGCGGCGCGGCGCGCTCGGCGTCCTCGAAGAACATCTCGTAGAAATCGCCGAGCCGGAAGAAGAGGATCGCGTCGCCGGCCTGCTGCTTGACGCGCAGGTACTGCGCCAGCATCGGGGTGAGCTTCTGGCCGCGCGGCGCACGCGCCGCAGCCGGTGCCGGCTCCCGCGTCTGCGACATCGCCCCGTCCCTGGTTACCACCCCCACCTCTCCACCCGGCGCGAAGCCTCCGAGCCCGGCCGGGTCGCCTCTACCCGAAGTATCCCGAGGGGCAGGTCGGCGGCGGCGGCCCCGGTGGGCAGACGATCCGCTCCGCGTATCCCTCGAGCCCTCCGGGCGGGCCCTTGCTCCGCGTCCCCGGGACCACAAGATTGCATGTCGAGATGATGATTCGCAAACATTCGGCGCGCCCCGGCCGGTAGCGAAGCCTGAGCCGGCAGAAGTCGAAGTCGCCGTACTTGAGCGAGTTGAAGATCGCGACGTCTTGGTAGCAGGAGCCGAAGGGCGCGAAGTACGGCACGGTGGGCGGCGGCGCCGGCAGGTCCGCGCGTGCGCCGGTCGCGAGCGCGAGCGAGACCGTCGTGACCGCCACCACGCGCCCGGGAAGCCTCACACCTTCTTCCGCTTCTTGCCCAGGTAGTCGACCAGCAGGTACTCGCCGAGCCGGTCCGGACGGCTGTACAGCGCGCGCCCCTTGTTGATGCGCGTCATCCGCTCGACGAAGGCGCGCAGCCCGGGCGAGTCGTCGAGCATGAAGGTGTTGATCGTGATGCCGAGCCGCGTGATGCGCTCGACCTCCTTCAGCGTCTCGGCAGCGGCGCGCAGAGACACGCCGCCGAACGACAGCGGCCACTCGCAGTGCAGCCGACCGCGCGCGAAGTAGGCGGTCGGCTGGCCGTCGGTGACCACGATCACGTGCTGGTTGCGGCTCGGACGCCGGCGCAGCATCTCGCTGGCGAGGCGCAGCCCGTCCTGCAGGTTGGTGAACGGGTCGCCCATGTTCCAGCTCGCCTCGGGCAGGTCCGCCGCCTTGAGCTCGACGGCGCGGGTGTAGAAGCCGACGATGCCGAAGTAGTCGCGCGGGTAGCGCGTGCGGATCAGGCTCTCGAGCGCCAGCGCCACCTTCTTCGCGGCGGCGAAGCGGCCCTCCCAGCTCATCGACCAGCTCATGTCGAGCAGCAGCACGGTGGACGTCGTCGTGGCGTGGTCGGTCTCGTGCACCTCGAAGTCGCGCGGCGAAACCTCGAGCGGTGCTGCCGGCTTGCGACGCACGGCGTTCATCAGTGTCGGCACGAGTGCGAGCTCGAGCATGTCGCCGTCGCGATACGGCCGGGTGCGCTCGGGGCGGATCTGTGCCGCGCCGCGCAGATCGGTGTCGTGGCTCCCCGGACGATCGCGCAACATCTGCTGGTAGATGTCGCGGAGCGCGAGCTGACCGATCTTGCGGATGCCGCGCGCCGATAGCTTCGCGCGCCCCTCCTTCTGCGTGAGATAGCCGGCGCCGGTCAGCATGACGACGATCTGCCCGAGGCGTTCGAGGTCCTGCGCCGCGCGCTCGCCGAGCAGGCGACGCAGCGTCTCGAGGTCGAGCCTGGGGAGGTTGCCGGTCAGGAGGTTGCGCTCCATCTCCTTGAGCGCGGCCATCTCGCGCATCAGCTCGAGCGCCTGGCGGTAGTCGAGCGTCGTCGGGCCGTGCAGCTGGTCCTTGTGGCTGCGCGCGAACTGCTCGAGCGACCGGACGTCGTCGAGCTCGCCGAGCAGCTCCTCGAAGCGGCGTGCGGCCTCCGGATCGACGAACCGGTACTGCTGCGCGAGGCGCTGGATCGCGTCGGAAAGCGCCGGCGGCAGGTCGTCGAGGAACGCCTGCTTCTCGCGCGCGATCGCGCCCTCGTCGCCGTTGCGGCGCATGGCGTCGAGCGCCTCGCGCTCGAGCTCGAGGACCTCGTCGAGGCGCGAGCGCGGGTCGTCGAAGGCCTCGTCGAGGTTGAACCTGCCGAGACGGTCGCGCATCTGCTCGCGCACCTCGGCGAGCAGATCGTCGAGGCCCATGACCTGGACCCCGTCCATCTCCAGCCCCTGGCGCAGCAGCCAGTCGAGCGCCTGCTGCACGTCGTCGGTGTAGGACAGCGCCTCGGCGAGCTTCTCGAACAGCCGCTCGGCGTCGAGCCGGATGCGCTGCGTGCCGTCCCAGGCCGTGTAGCGGACCTTCAGCATGGCGGTCTCACCGCGTCAGGCGCGATACGTCGTGCGCCCGCCCTGGCTGTCCTTGTTGAGCTTCTGGTGCAGATGGAGTCCCTCGAAGAGGAACTCGGCCGCCGACGCCATCAACGCCGGCGACTCGAACGGGCCGAGAGCGGCGATCGCGTCGCGCAGGCCCGGAATCGCGCGGATGCCCTCGAGGTACTCGTCGGCCGGCATCGCGTCCGACACCTCGACGCCCCACCCGCCCGCGAAGTACTCGCTCACCTTGCCGAGCCGGTCGAGCGTCGTGCTGCGATCGAACACGGCGAGGATCGCGCGGTTCAGCAGGCGCTCGACGGGCGCGTCGTCGCCGCGGTCGTCGCCGCTGTACTCGAGCTCGATCTTGCCGAGCATCGACGCCGCGAGCGCGTGCAGATCCGAGACCCGCGGCACGATCTCGTTCTCACCGAGCTTCACGGCGCGGCGCTCGGCGTTGGCGATCAGCGTCTCGTAGTTGTTGAGCGTCACGCGCACGCTGACGCCCGAGCTCTGGTTCACCTCGCTGGAGCCGCGCGCCTCGAACGTGAGCTGCGCGACGATCGCCTTCATGAAGTCCGGCATGCGCACCGGGCGTCCCGCACGCTCGGTCGTCGGCACCTCCTGGTCGAGGATCGCGATCTCGGTCTCGAGGCGCGTCGGGTAGTGCGTGCGGATCTGGACGTCGAAGCGGTCCTTGAGCGGCGTGATGATCCGGCCGCGGCTCGTGTAGTCCTCGGGGTTCGCGCTGGCGACGATCACGACGTCGAGCGGCAAGCGAACCTTGAAGCCCTTGATCTGCACGTCGCGCTCTTCCATCAGGTTGAAGAGACCGACCTGGATCTTCTCCATCAGGTCCGGCAGCTCGTTGATCGCGAAGATGCCGCGGTTGGTGCGCGGAACGAGCCCGTAATGGATCGCCTCCTCGTCGGCCAGATACCGACCCTCGGCCACCTTGATCGGGTCGATCTCGCCGATCAGGTCGGCGATCGAGACGTCGGGCGTCGCGAGCTTCTCGCCGTAACGGTCGTCGCGCGTGAGCCAGGTGATCGCCACCGCGTCGCCGTCGGTCGCGAGCAGAGTCTTGCAGCGGCGGCAGATCGCCACGAGCGGGTCGCAGTGGATCTCGCAGCCGGCGACGGCGGGGACCTCCTCGTCGAGTAGCTCGACGAGGCCCCGGATCATGCGCGACTTCGCCTGGCCACGCTCGCCGAGGAACACCATGTGGTGTCCGGACAGCACCGCGTTCTCGATGTCCGGGATCACCGAGTCCTCGTACCCGACGACGCCGGGAAGGATGCGTCCGCCGCGTTCGAGGACGTCCAGCAGGTTCCGGCGCATCTCCGCACGCACCGTCTCCGGGCGGTAGCCGCTCTGCCGCAGTTCGCCGACGGTGGTTTCCGGGCGCATCGACACCTCCTCCGCGCCCGGCCCGAGGCGCCGCCGCGCTGCGCGATGATACCTGACGCGCCATGCCGATCCAGCAATTCCGCGCGGCAGCGCGGATCTGAAGCTGGCGAACGAGCGTGCCGCTTCGATCTCGCCAGGAGTGCGGGCGCCGCCTCCGTCGCGCCGCGGCTCCGCCGAGCGGAGGCTAGCGAGTTCCAGGAGAGGGCACGCACCCCCTGGCCCTACACGGCAAAGCCGCGCAGGGTCCCACTCCCCGCGCTCGCTGCATCTCGGCCGCGCGCTACGCGCGCGGCGGCTCGGCGAAGACTACCTAGCTCTCGCCTTGAGCGGCGGCGGTGGTGTGTTCGGGGAACGGGTCGGCGGGCTGGCGGTCGACGCGCTGCTTCAGCTCCTTCCCCGCCTTGAAGAACGGCACGCGCTTCGCCATCACCGAGACGACCTCGCCGGTCTTGGGGTTGAGCCCCTCGCGCGCGTTGCGACGCTTCACGATGAAGCTGCCGAAGCCGCGGATCTCGATCCGCTCGCCGCGCGCGAGCGCCTCGGCGAGGCTCGCGAAGACGGAGTTCACCAGCGCCTCGGCCTCCCGCCGCGGGATGCTCGAGCGCTCGCTGATCACGGCCTCGATGAGCTCACGTTTCGTCATGTCAGCTCTCCGCTGCGAGCCGCTCGCGCGTCCGGCTCGGCGACGCATCGTCAGCGCTCGTCTCGCCCGCCGTCACCAGCGGAATCCTTCCGTCACCAGCGGCAAGCGCCACAGGAGCTGCGGCGTCTCCGCCGCCGACGGCTCTGCCCCCAGTGCCGCGAGCGATTCGAGCAAGGCGAGAACGGAGCCCGGTCTGGCCGCGGACGCCTTGCCGTCGGCGAGCAGCGCGCGCCACCACCACGGCCCCCGGCGCGGCGAGAAGTTCTCCACGGTCGGCCGTCCGGTGATGCCCGCCCGCGTGCCGGCGATCGAGACCGCGGTCTCGAGACCGCCGAGCTCGTCGACCAGCCCGAGCTGCTGCGCCTCCTCGCCGGTGTAGATGCGGCCGTTGCCCACCTCGCGCGCACGCTCGGGGTCGAGCTTCCGTCCCGCCGCGACCGCGTCGATGAACTGCGTATGCACCTGGTCCGCCATCTTCTGGAGCATGCTGCGCTCCTCCGGCGTGACGGCGCGGAACGGCGATCCGGTGTCCTTCCACTTGCCCGCCGTGACGATGGTCGCCTCGACCCCGAGCTTGTCCATCAGCCCGCGCACGTTGGTCAGCGACATGATCACGCCGATCGAGCCGGTGAGCGTGCCAGGGCTCGCCACCACGACGTCCGCCGCGCTCGCGACGTAGTAGCCGCCCGAGGCCGCGACCGCGCCGAGCGAGGCGACCACCGGCTTCTTCGCGACCAGACTGCGGATCGCGGCGTACATCTCCTGCGACGGCGCCACCGCCCCGCCCGGCGAGTTGATGCGTACCACCACCGCCCCGACGCGCTCGTTCTCCTCGAGCTCCTGCAGGGTCTCGACGAACTCGTCCGAGCCCTCGATCTCCCCCTCGAGCGGGACGACCGCCACGATGGAACCGCCGCGCAGCAGGCCCGTACCGCCCGACCCCGCCCGGACGAGCGCGATCGCGAAGGCGAGCACGAAGAAGAGCGCGAGGAAGCCCCCGAGGAAGCCGAAAGCGCGGCGGACGGGCTGGCCGGCCATCGTCGTACCCCTCGCTCCTCGGTCAGCTCTGCGACTTGCCCTTATCGCCCGCCGCCACCCGCTGCAGATCGTCGCCCATCACGTCCTCGAGCGAGAACTTGGCCGTCTGGCCCTCGCGGCTCATGTAGGCGTTCATCTCCTCGCGCTCCTCGGTACGCCGCAGGGCACGGACCGAGAGACCGATCTTCTTCTCGCGCGCGTCGATGTTGGTGACCTCGGCCTCGAGCTCGTCGCCGACGTTGAACAGCTGGCTCGGCTTCTCGACCCGCTCGCTCGAGATCTGCGAGACGTGCACCAGGCCCTCGATGCCGTCCTCGATCTCGACGAACACCCCGAAGTCGGTGACGCTGGTGATCGGCCCCTTGACCTTGCTGCCGATCGGGAAGCGCTCCGGCAGGACCGCCCAGGGGTCGTTCTCGAGCTGCTTGACGCCGAGCGAGATGCGCTCGTTCTCGACGTCGACGCCGAGAACCACGGCCTCGATCTCGTCGCCCTTCTTGTAGACCTCGGACGGGTGCTTGACCTTCTTGGTCCAGTGCAGATCGGAGATGTGGACCAGACCGTCGATGCCGTCGTCCACGCCGACGAAGATCCCGAAGTCGGTGATGCTCTTCACCTTGCCGGAGATGCGGCTGCCGGTCGGGTGATTGACGCGCACCAGCTCCCACGGATTCGGCGCCACCTGCTTCAGACCGAGCGAGATGCGCCGGTTGCCCGGATCGACGTCGAGCACCTGGACCTCGACCTCGGCACCCATCTCGAGGACCTTCGAGGGATGCGTCACGCGCTTGGTCCACGACATCTCGGAGACGTGGATCAGGCCCTCGACACCCTTCTCGAGCTCGACGAACGCCCCGTAGTCGGTGATGCTCACGACCTTGCCGCGGATGCGCATGCCGATCGGGTAACGCTCGGCGGCGGTGGTCCACGGATCCGGCATGATCTGCTTCATGCCGAGCGAGACGCGCTCGCGCTCGGGGTCGTACTTCAGCACGACCACCTTCACCTGGTCGCCGACGTTGATCACCTCGGACGGGTGCGAGATGCGGCCCCACGACATGTCGGTGATGTGCAGCAGCCCGTCGAGACCACCGAGGTCGACGAACGCACCGTAGTCGGTGATGTTCTTCACCGCGCCTTCGAGGATGATGCCCTCCTCGAGCACGCGCAGCGTCTCTTCCTTCAGCGCCGAGCGCTCGCGCTCGAGCACCGCGCGGCGCGAGACCACGACGTTGCCGCGCGAGCGGTTGAACTTCAGGATCGCGAAGCGGCCCTTCTGGCCGATGAAGCGGTCGAGGTTGCGGGTCGGGCGGAGGTCGGCGTGCGAGCCGGGCAGGAACGCGGCGACGCCGATGTCGACCTTGAGGCCGCCCTTGACCTTGCCGACGATCAGGCCCTCGATCGGAACGCCCTCGTTGTAGGCGATCTCGATGTCGCGCCAGACCTTCACCTGCTCGGCCTTCGCGCGCGACAGGCTCACCGCGCCGGTGTCGCCCTCGCTGGCCTCGAAGTACACGTCGACGTCGTCGCCGACCTGGACCTCGATGTTGCCGTCGCGGTCGCGGAACTCGTTGATCGGGATCTGTCCTTCGGACTTGTACCCGATGTCGACCGTCACCAGGCCGTTTGCAATCTGCACGACCCTTCCTGTGACGACTTCGCCTGGCTTGACCGATTTTAGGCTCTGCTCGAAGAGTTGGCTAAAATCCTCGTCAAGCGAAGTTTCGTCATTCGCGCTCATCATGCAAACGTTGCCTCCCGGGGGGTGTCGCGCGAGCTGACGCCCCACGCGATCTGCTTCCCTTACTCTTCGGCCCTCGGGTTTTCAAGAGCGTTCACGCGTGGTTACGGCCTCGGCCATGCGGGCGACGACCTCGTCCGCCGAGAGGCGCGAGCTGTCGACCACCAGCGCCCCCGGCGGACACACCAGCGGGGCCGCCGCGCGCTCTGCGTCGCGCGCGTCGCGAAGCTCGATCTCGCGCCGGACCTCGGCCTCGTCGGCCTCCCGGCCACGGGCCCGGAGCTCGGCGGCGCGCCGCCGCGCTCGCTCGGCGACGTCCGCCGTCAGGAAGATCTTCACTTCCGCGTCCGGGAAGACCACGCTGCCGACGTCCCGGCCCTCGGCGACGACGCCGCCCGCGGCCCCGATCCGCCGCTGCAGGTCGAGCAGCGCGGCGCGCACGGCCGGCAGCGCCGAGATGCGCGACGCGCGCTGACTGATCTCCGGCGTGCGGATCGCCGACGTCACGTCGCGCGCGCCGATCGCGAGCCGCGTCCCGTTTGCCGAGAACGCGAGCGCGAGCCCGCGCGCCAGGCGCGCCAGGTGCTCCTCGATCTCGCCGGCGAGCGCCGCCGTGTCGTCGGCGGCGTCGACGCGCGCCGCAAGTGCGGCGTCGTCGGCCGCGGCGAGCGCCACGGCGCGATAGAGCGCACCCGTGTCGAGGTAGATGAAGCCGAGGCGCTCGGCGAGCGCGCGGCTGACGGTGCTCTTGCCCGCACCCGCCGGCCCGTCGATCGTCACCACCGGACGGCGCGCCATCAGCTTCCCCCGCGACGCAGACTCGCCAGCGCGAGCAGGAAGCCCGGGTCCGACACCGCGATCGCGTCGGCGCCGCGGATCGTCACCGGCGCGGTCGCGGCGAGCGCCGCCACGACGAAGGCCATTGCGATGCGGTGGTCCGCGTCGCTCTCGACCTCGCCGCCGCCCAGCGTGCCGCCGTGCACGACCAGCCCGTCGGGGCTCTCCTCGACGGCGATGCCGAGCTGGGCGAGCCCGCGCGCCATCGCCGCGATACGATCGCTCTCCTTGACGCGCAGCTCTGCCCCGTCCGCGAAGCGCGTCGTGCCGCGCGCCGCCGCGGCGGCGACCGCGAGCACCGGAAACTCGTCGATCGCGCGCAGCATCGCGTCGCCGGCGACCACCGTGCCGTGGAGCTGCGTCGCCTCGACCTCGAGGTCTGCCACCGGCTCGTCACCGAGCGGCGGGCGCTCGTGCGCGGTGATGCGTGCACCCATCGCGCGCAGCACGTCGACGGCGCCGATCCGCGTCGGGTTCATGCTCACGCCGCGCACCACGACGCGCGAGCCCGGCACGATCGATCCGGCGACCAGCCAGAAGGCCGCTGCGCTCGGGTCGCCAGGTACGTCGATGCGGCACGCCGAGAGCCGTTGCGGCCCCGTGACCGCGACCACGTTCGTCGCCGGGCGCTCGACGTGGGCCCCGAATGCCGGCAGCAGCCGCTCGGTGTGGTCGCGCGACGCGCCCGGCTCCTCGACGACCGTCCGGCCGCGCGTCTGCAGCCCGGCGAGGATCAGCGCCGTCTTCACCTGCGCGCTCGCGACGTTCAACCGGAACTCGTGCGCGGAGAGCGCGCGGCCGTGCACCGTGACCGGCGGGCGACCGTCGTCGGTCTCGAAGGCGGCCCCCATGCGCGACAGCGGCTCGACGATGCGACGCATCGGGCGCTTGCGCAGCGACGCGTCGCCGTCGAGCGTCGCCGTGAAGGGACGTGCGGCGAGGATGCCGGCGAGAAGCCGCATGGTCGTGCCGGAGTTGCCGCAGTCGAGGACTCCCTCCGGCGAACGCAGACCGTCGAAGCCGCTGCCGGTGACGCGCACCTCTCCGCCCTCGCGCACCACCTCGACGCCGAGTGCGCGCAGGACGTGCATCGTCGAGCGATTGTCCTGCCCCTGCCCGACGCCGCGGATCACGGTCGTGCCGTGCGCGACGCCGCCGAACAGCAGCGCCCGGTGCGCGATCGACTTGTCGCCCGGCACCTCGACGCTGCCGTGCAGCGGTCCCGCGGCGGGAGCCACCGTGACCGCCGTCGGCGTCTCGTCCGCGGAAGGCGCGCTCGCACGCTTGGCCGCGCGCGCCCGAGCGAGCAGCTCGTTCAGGTGCTGCGCGTCGCCGCCTTCGATCGCCGCCTCCAGCGCGTCGAGCCGGGCGCGCACCTCGCCGAGCGCGTGCCGCACCGCCGTCGCGTTGCCGAGCAGGATGTCGCGCCACATCTCGGGCGAGCTCGCGGCGACGCGCGTCGCGTCCCGGAACGAGGGTCCGGCGAGCAGGAACGGGTCGGGCGCGTCGTCGCGCGACGCGCGAAACGCCGCCGCGGCACCGGTCAGCGCGAAGGCCAGCAGGTGCGGCACGTGGCTCGTCAGCGCGAGCAGCTCGTCGTGCACCTCGGGCGCCATCTCGACGACCTCCATGCCGACCACCTGCCAGAGAGCGCGCACCCGCGCGAGCGCCGCCGGGTCGGTGCCGGCGACCGGCGTCAGGACGCAGCGCGCGCCGCGAAACAGCTCGGCGTCCGCCGCCGCCGCGCCCGAGTCCTCCGTGCCGGCGATCGGGTGGCCGCCGACGAAGCGCGCACGCCCGGCGAGCGCCGTCGAGCACTCGCGCACGACGGCCGCCTTGACGCTGCCCGCGTCGGTCACGATCGCGTCGGGTGCGAGGTGCGGCGCGATCGCGGCGGCGAGCGGGGCCAGGAGCGCTCCCGGCGTCGCCAGCAGGACGAGGTCGCACCCGGCGACCAGCTCGGGCTCCCGGCCGGCACGGTCGACGATTCCGCGCGCGCGCGCCACCTCGAGGTTCGATTCGCTGCGACCGATGCCGACCACCTCGTCGACCAGGCCCGCGCGACGCAGCGCCAGCGCGAACGAGCCCCCGATGAGCCCCACCCCCACGATGCCGACGCGACGCAGCTTCTCCATGACGACGACCGACCCGTCCGCCTCAGGACGCGCGCGCGGCCGCGTACGCGCCGAGCACCTTGAGCCACACGCACTGCCGGCCCATCTCGGCCATCGCCTCGGCGACGCGACGCTCGCCGAGGCGCCCGCGGAAGTCGAGGAAGAAGAGGTATTCCCAGGAGCGTCCGCGCATCGGCCGCGACTCGATCTTGCACAGATCGATGCCGCGCTCCGACAGGGGCTTCAGGCTGCGGTAGAGCATTCCCGCCCGATTCTTGACGGAGAACAGCAGCGACACCTTGTCCGCATCGGCGACGACGTGGCCGTTCCCGTTCGGCCGCCCGATGACGACGAAGCGCGTGACGTTGTACGGCAGATCCTGGATGCCGTCGGCGAGCACGCGCAGCCCGTAGCGCTCGGCCGCCTCGGCGCTGGCGATTGCCGCGGTGCTCTTGCCGCGCGACGCCGCCTGCGCCGCGAGCGCGTTGCTCGCGACGTCGACGGTCGGGACGCCGGGCAGGTTCTGTCGCAGCCACTCGCGGCACTGCGCGAGCGACTGCGCGTGCGACACGACTCGCCTCACCTGCTTTAGCGAGCCGCAGCGCGACAGCAGCGCGTGGCGGACGTCCAGGTCGCGCTCGGCGACGATCTGCAGCGGGCTCGTCACGAAGGAATCGAGCGTCGCCCCCACCATGCCCTCGGTCGAGTTCTCGATCGGCACGATGCCGTAGTGCGCCTCGCCGCGCTCGACCTGCCGGAAGACGTCCGGAATGGTCGGCACCGGGACGAGCGTCGTCGACGAGCCGAACTGCAGGCGAGCCACCTTCTCCGAGTACGTCCCGGCCGGGCCCAGAAAGGCGACCGCGAGCGCGCCCTGCAGCGCACGCGACGCCGACAGGATCTCGCCGAAGATCGCGCGCAGCGCTTCTGGGCGGATCGGCGCGGGCAGCGCCTCGTTCAGGCTCGCGAGCCGCGCCAGCTGCGCGCGCTCGCGCTCGGGGACGTACACGCCGTCGCCGCTTCGCTGCTTGACGCGCTGGACCTCGGCGATCACCTGGTAACGTTCCCCGAGGAGGCGCAGCACCTCGCGGTCGATGGTGTCGATGCGCGTGCGCAGCCCCTCGAGCGTCGCTCGAGCTTCGTCCGCGCCGGCCGGCACCACGTCGCGGCGCACGGCGCGCTTCGCCTGTCCCGCGGCGCGACCCGCGACACGCTTGGCCGGCCCCTGTTTCGCTGTCGTCCCCACGGCTCGACCTCCGGCGCTACCACACGCACGGCGGAACATCGATGCCTCACCCGCCCCCGCGTGCGCGCTCACCGGACGGCCGCGCTGCCGATGGCGCGCAGGCGGGCGTCGCGACGCTCGCGCAGGCGGCTCGCGTCGAGCGTGTCGAGGGCCGCGAACGCGCGGTCGATCGCCTCGCCGGTCGCGCGCACGGCGGCCGCCGGGTCGCGGTGCGCGCCGCCGACCGGCTCCGCGATCAGCTCGTCGGCGATGCCGAGCTCGAAAAGGCGCGGCGCGGTCAGCGCCAGCGAGTCCGCCGCGCGGGCGATCAGCTCGGGCGAGCGCTGGCGCTCGAGGATCGAGGCGCAGCCCTCGGGCGAGATGACTGCGAGGCACGAGTGCTCGAGCATGAGCAGCGCATCGCTCACCGCGAGCGCGAGCGCGCCGCCGCTGCCCCCCTCGCCGATCACCACCGACACCACCGGCACCGGCAGCCCAGCGAGCTCGGCGATGCAGCCGGCGATCGCTTCGGCGATGCCGCGCTCCTCGCTCTCGGTCCCGGGGAAGGCGCCCTGCGTGTCGACGAAGGTCAGGACGTCGAGGCCGGCCTGCGCCGCGAGGCGGAACAGGCGCCTCGCCTTCCGGTAACCCTCCGGTCGCGGCATGCCGAAGTTGCGCCGCACCTTCTCGGCCGTGCCGCGGCCGCGCTGGTGGCCGACGACCGCGAGCGCGCGCCCGCCCCGCAGCGCGAGCCCCGCGACCATCGCCGCGTCGTCGCCGAACGCGCGGTCGCCGTGCAGCTCGACGAACTCGTCGCACAGCGCCGCCACGTATTCGAGAGTGAACGGCCGGTCGACGTGGCGCGACATCTGAACACGCTGCCACGCCGTCAGGTGCGCGCAGATGCGGCGCGCGCGCTCGTCCGTCTCGCGCACGAGCTGCGCCTCGGTCTCGGCGTCGCCCTGCGCGCGGGCCGCGTCGCGCGCACGGTCGAGGGCGCGCAGGCCCTCCTCGAAGTCAAGATAGGTGCGCCGCATCGGCTCTCCCGCGGAGAAAGGCGTCGCTGCGTGCCAGGACCGCGTCGGCCGCAGCGGCGCCGTCCAGCCAGATCGCGTCGCGCAGCGCACGGAACCACGTCCGCTGGCGCTTCGCGTACTGCCGCGTCGCGAGCCGCATGCGCTCGATCGCCTGCTCGCGGTCGATCTCACCGCGCAGGTACGCCTGGGCCTCGCGATAGCCGATCGCCTGCAACGGACGCAGGTCGGGCGCGAAGCCGGCGGCGAGCACCGCCTCGGTCTCGGCGACGAGGCCGCCCGCCCACATGGCACCACAGCGTGCGGCGATGCGCCGTTCGAGCTCGGCATCCCGCGGGCAGAGCACGAGTACCAGGACGTCGTACGGGCGATCGGCGAACGCGTGCGCCTGCTGCCACGCCGACAGCGGGCGTCCGGTGAGGCGCAGCACCTCGAGCGCGCGCGTGATGCGCACGGCGTCACGCGGCGCGATGCGCGCCGCCGCCTCGGGGTCGTGCGCCACGAGCTCGGCGTGCAGCACGGCGACGCCGCGCAGCGCGAGCTCCTCCGCGAGCGTCGCGCGCACCGCCGCGTCCGCGGGCGGCGCCGGACACAGCCCCTCGGTGAGCGCGCGCAGGTACAGGCCGCTGCCGCCGACCAGCAGCGCGGCGCGACCGCGCGCATGGATCTCCTCGACCGCGCGGCGCGCGTCGCGCGCGAAGCGTGCTGCGTCGTACGCCTCGTCGGGCTCGACGACGTCGATCAGGTGGTGCGGCGCGGCGGCGCGCGCCGCACGGTCGGGCTTCGCGGTGCCCACGTCGAGCCGCCGGTACACCTGCCGCGAGTCGACCGACACGATCTCCGCGCCCAGGGCCGGCGCCACGGCGATCGCGAGGTCGGTCTTGCCGCCGGCGGTCGGCCCGACCAGCGCGACCACGCGCGGCCGCGCACCCGGAGCCGAGGAGAGCGGCGACTCCGGAACCGGCGTCCCCACCATCGTCATCGCCGCACCCGGCGCAGCAGCTCGGCGCGCTCGAGCTCGATCAGCAGCGGCCGCCCGTGCGGGCAGGTCGCCGCGAAGGGGATGGTGTCGAGATCCGCCAGCAGCCCGATCATCTCGGCGCGCTCGAGCGGATCCCCGAAGCGGACCGCGCCGTGGCAGGCGATGCGTGCCAGGAGCGCGTCGCGCGCGGTCGCCATCTGCTCGCTCGCGCCGATCTCGTCGAGATCCTGCGCCAGGTCGGCGAGCAGGCGCTCCGCGTCGGTCGCGGCGTCGAGCGCGACCGGCAGCGACCGCAGCAGGACCGAGCGCTCGCCGAAGCCCTCGAGCTCGAACCCCGCCGCCGCGAGCTCGACGGTGCGGCCGATCAGCTTCTCGCGCGCCGCCGCGTCGAGCTCGACGACCCGCGGCACGAGGAGCCGCTGGCTCGGAGCCTGCGCGACGAGCGGCGTCGCGCGAAGGCGCTCGAAGCGCACCCGCTCGTGCGCGGCGTGCTGATCGACGAGCACCAGCGTGCTGCCGGCCTCGCACACGACGTAGCCCGCGAACGCCTGGCCGACGAGCTTCATCGCAGCGAAGGTCGGGCGTTCGACGGCAGGACCCGTACCCGTGGGCGCATCGACGTGGTCGTGCGTGTGCCGGTCCGCGTGCACCGCGCCGCAGGCCGCGTGCTGGCGCGGCGCCGCGCCGGACGCGCTTCGCGGCGGCGTGGTCGCGCGGAAGAGCGGTGCGTCGCCGGCATCGCGGCGGATCGCGTAGCGCGTCAAGGCCTCGGTGACGCGCCCTGCCCCGCCGGCGGCGGCGTCGCCCGGACGGGTCCCCTGTGCGGGTGGTCCCGGCGGGTACGACGCGATCACCGGCGGCCTGCCGGTCGCGGCCGCCGCTGCGTCGGGCCCCGCGCTCGTGCTGACCTCGCGGCCCAGGACGCCGCCGCTCCGCGCACCCGCCGCGGCGCCCGCCGGCGCCACGACCGCGTCCGCGACGGCGGCGCGCAGCGCGCGCGTGACCAGCCCGTAGACCGCATCGGCGTGCGCGAAGCGCACCTCGACCTTCGCCGGGTGCACGTTCACGTCGACCGTGCCGGGCGGCAGCTCGAGGAAGAGCACCACGCCCGGGTAGCGGCCCGACGGCAGCAGCGCTCGGTACGCGTCGAGGACCGCGCGCATCAGCACGCGGTCGCGCACCAGACGGCCGTCGACGTACGTGAGCACCGCGCGCGCCTGCGGGTAGCTCTCGCCGGCGCGCGAGGCGAAGCCGCGCACCACCGACCCGCCCTCGCTCCGCTCGACGGGCACCATCACCCGCGCGCGCTCGGCGCCGAGCACCTGCCGCAGCCGCTCCTCGCCGCGGCCCACGGCGGGATAGCGGAACACCTCGCGCGTGCCGTGCACGCAGGTGAAGCCGACCTCGGGGTGGGCCAGCGCGAGGCGCTGCAGCAGCTCGGAGATGTGTGCCAGCTCGGTCGCCGCGGTCTTCAAGAACTTCCGCCGTGCCGGCAGCGACTGGAAGAGATCACGCACCTCGATGGTCGTGCCGACCGGCGCTCCCGCCGGCACGGTCTCCTGCACGCGCCCCTGGGCGACGTGCAGGCGCACGCCCGACGCCTCCTCGCGGGAGCGCGTGACGATCGTCACCTCGGCCGCGGCAGCGATGCTCGCCAGCGCCTCGCCGCGAAAGCCGAGGCTACGCAGGCGGTCGAGGTCCTCGATGCGGCGCAGCTTGCTGGTCGCGTGCCGCAGGCACGCGCGCTGTGCGTCGTCGGCCGTCATGCCGTGCCCGTCGTCGCGCACCGCGATGCGCGCGCGGCCGCCGTCGGCGAGCGTCACGTGCACGTCGCGCGCGCCGGCGTCGAGCGCGTTCTCGACCAGCTCCTTCACCACCGACGCCGGGCGCTCGATCACCTCCCCGGCCGCGATCTGATCGGCGACCAGCGGGTCGAGCAGCGCGATGCGCGGCGCCGGCGCCGCCGCGGTCCCCGCGCTCACACCACGCGCTCGGGCAGCTTCGCCGCGAGCCAGCGCTCGATCTCCTCGCGCTCGGCCTCGTAGCCCGGCTTGCCGGCGAGGCCGAAGGTGAGACGCTTTCCCTCCTCGACCGCAGGCTGGTTGAACGGATCGATGCCGAAGAGCGTCGCGGTGAGAGCCGTCTCGACCTCCATCAGGTAGACGAGCTGGCCGACCGTGTGCGGCGTGAGGCGCGGCACCTCGATGACGATCGTCGGCCGGCCGCGCTTGTTGAGCGCGAGCTCCATCGCGCGCTGCTCCATGTCGAGCAGCTGCCCGAGCTCGTGGCCGCCCAGGTAGGCGACGTCCTCGAGATCGGGATAGCTGCGCGGGATCTCGACCTCGACGCCGGCGTCGGCGACGCGCACGAAGGTCACCACCTTGTCGGCCGGACCGTCGAGGTAGAGCTGCATCTGCGAGTGCTGGTCGGCGGCGCCGATCGCGCGCACCGGCGTCTGGCCGATCGACAGCCTCCCGCCGTCGCGCTCGACGCGCTTGCCGAGGCTCTCCGCCCAGAGCTGACACCACCAGTCGGCGAGCGGCACGAGGCGGTCGCAGTACGGCATGAGCACCGCGGTCGGCACGCCGTGCAGGACGTCGAGCAGGTAGCGCACGCCGGCGAGCAGTGCGGCCGGATTCTTCTCCGGATCGGGATTGCGACATCGCTCGTCCATCGCCGCGGCACCGTCGAGGATCTGCTCGACGTCGATGCCGAGCAGCGCCACCGGCAGCAGGTGCACCGAGCTCAGCGCCGAGAACCGCCCGCTCACGCCGCCCGGGAAGCTCGTCGACGGGAAGCCCTCGTCGTTGACGATCTGGCGCAGCGAGCCGCCGTCGGCTTCGGTGGTGACGATGATGTGCTTGACGTAGTCCATCGCACCCAGCTCGCGCAGCAGGCGCTCGCGGACGATCAGGAACTGCGCCATGGTCTCCGACGTCTCGCCCGACTTGCTGACGACGTTGAACACGGTGCGCGACAGGTCGAGCTCGTCGAGCAGGTGCGCGAAGCTCGCCGGGTCGATGTTGTCGGCGACGATCAGCTTCGGGCTCCGACGGCCGCCGGTGACCTCGTGCGCCAGCGCCGACGCGAGCGCGCGCGCACCGCGCGCCGAGCCGCCGATGCCGAGCACGACGAAGCTGTCCGCCTCCTCGCGGATCTGCTCGGCGAGCGCCTGCACGTCGCCGAGCGGCCCACGCTCGCGCGGCAGGTCGAGAAACGGGTGCAGCCCCTGCTTGCGCTCGGCCTGCAGGGTCTCGACCGCCGTCGCGAGGCGCGGACGCAGCGACGACAGCTCCTCGGGGTGGATGCCGGTCGCGGCGCCGATGGTGCTGGCGAACACCCCGTTGAGATCGATCCGGACCGGGTCGAGCGCCTGCCGTTTCCGGCCGCGGAAGCTCTGAGCCATGTCCGGACGCCCTTAACACCGCCTGCGGTCGCTCTCCAAGGGTGCTAGACCGGCCCCCGGGTGGCGTCCGCTCTCGCATACCGCAGGAAGGTCGGCTCACTCGCCGCCGTGCGCCGGGCTTGCCGGAGCGCCCAGCGGGCGGGTCGACGCGTCGTCTTCACGAACGGCTGCTTCGACCTGCTGCACCCCGGGCACGTGCGCTATCTCGCGGCCGCGCGCGCCGCCGGCGACCTGCTGGTGGTCGGAGTCAACAGCGACCGCTCGGTGCGCGGACTGAAGGGCCCCGGACGCCCCGTCCAGGGCGAGGACGCGCGCGCCGAGGTCCTGGCGGCGCTCGCCTGCGTCGACCGGGTGGTGATCTTCGACGCCCCCACGCCGCTGACGGTGATCGAGAGCCTGCTGCCGGACGTCCTCGCGAAGGGTGCCGACTGGAAAGCCGACCAGATCGTCGGGGCCGACGTGGTGCGCGCGCACGGTGGCGAGGTCGTGCGCGTGCGGCTCGTACCGGGACAGTCGACGACGCGCCTCGTCGAGCGCTCGCGCGCCGGCGGCGACGCCAAGCCAGCCCGGCACGCCCGGGCGGGTCAGCGCACCACGGTCGCGTAGTCGCCGAACAGGTCGCCCTCAGGCCACGATGAGGTCGCGTCGAGCGCCTGCCGGATCTCGCTCACGAACGCCCGGTGCAGCGCGGGGCCGTCGGCCCGGTTGCTCGAATTGATCAGCAGCACCCACGAGGCGCCGCTCGGACGATGCTCGATCCAGGTCGTGGTGCCGAGCACGCCACCGTCCTTCTCGTAGAGCGTGCCCTCGGGACGCTTCAGGACGTTGTCCCAGCCCATGCCGAAGTGTCCGCCATCGGGACGCAGCGAGATCGGCGCCGGCGGCGGCGCCAGCATCCGCGCGAAGCTCGCCGGCGTCAGGAACGCGGGCGGCCGATCGCCGCCGATCACCGCGAGGAAGCGCGCCATCTCGACCGCCGACGCGATCCACGCTCCGGACGCGAAGTGGACCGCCGGCAAGCCGCCCGCGGGCACGAGGTGGTTGTCCGGACCGTAGCGACGCGCCTCGCCCGGGAAGTACCGGGGGTGCCCGGCGCCGTCGACCGCGCGGGTGATGCCCATGGGCTCCAGCGTGGCTGCGCGCACGTAGGGCTCGTACGCACCGCCGGTCACGCGCTCGACGATCAGTCCGAGCAGCATGTAGCCGTAGTTCGAATACACGCACTTGGTCCCCGGCGTGAAGTCGAGCGGCTGCGAGAGCATGTAGCGCACGAGCTCGCGCGGACCGACCGGCCCGCGCACGTCCAGCGCCCGCGCGACCCTCTCCCCGTAGGCGAGCGGGTCCCCGCTCGTGTCCCGGTCCCAGCCACCCGCGTGGTACAGCAGGTCGAGCACCGTGATCTGTGCGCTGCGCGGATCGACGCGGGCAGGGTCGAGCGGCTCGATGCCGCTCAGGAGGTCGAAGGCGCGGTCCTCGAAGCGCAGCCGGCCGTCCTCGACCAGCTTGACGATGGTCGCCGCGGTGATGCTCTTCGAGACGCTGGCGAGGAGGAAGCGCGTGCCGGGCTCGACCTGCACCTGCTCCTCGAGGTTGGCGTAGCCGTAGCCGCGCGCGAGGACGAGGCGGCCTTGGTAGACGACGGCGAATGCCGCGCCGGGGAGCGAGAAGCGCTCCACGATCCCGGTCAGGACGGGATCGAGGTGCGCGAGCCCGGGACCGGCGGTGGAGCCGGTGGTTGGCGTCGCGGCATGCGCCGTCGCGGAGGGGCCGAGAACGAGCAGCGCGAGCACGCTCGCGCCGGCGAGGGCCGTGCGGGTGCGGCGCCAGTGCCGCAGGGAGCCGGGTCGCGCGGTCAGGCGCTCGCCCGCGAGCGCGAGCCAGCGACCTTGGTGACCTTTCCGGAGCGGAGGCAGCGCGTGCACACCAGGATGCGGCGCACGGTGCCCTCCATGATGGCGCGAGCCCGCTGCAGATTCGGCTGCCAGACGCGCTTGGTCTTGTTGTTGGCGTGGCTCACGTTGTGGCCGACGGAGCGGGTCTTCCCGCAGATGGTACAAGCGCGCGCCATGACATTCTCCTTCGTTGAACCCATCCGTCGTAACGGTGCCGATCCGGGATGTAAAGGCCGGGGCCGGGATCACCGGAGAAGCGCCACGGCCTCGATCTCCACCCGCGCGCCGCGCGGCAAGGCCGCCACCGCGACCGTCGAGCGGGCCGGGTGCGGGGTCGAGAAGCGCGCCGCGTAGACCTCGTTCATCGCCGCGAAGTCCGCCATGTCGACGAGAAAGACCGTGGTCTTCACGACGTCGGAGAGCCCGCCCCCGGCGGCGCGCAGGACCGCCGTGAGGTTGTCGAGCACCCGCTCCGTCTCGGCGACGATGCCGCCCCCGACCAGGGTTCCGCTCGCGGGGTCGAGCGCGATCTGGCCCGAGCAGTAGACCAGGTTTCCCTCGACGCGCGCCTGCACGTACGGACCGATCGCCGTCGGCGCCCCCTCGGTCGAGACGACGCGACCGCTCACAGGACGCTCCACAGCGCGAGCAGCAGCGTCCAGATGAAGAACAGCATGCCGGCCATGAAGGCGATCGAGCGGTGCGGCTGGCGACCCTGCAGGTAGAAGACGGTGTGCAGGATGCGCGAGATCGCGAAGCCCGCGAAGAGGAATCGCGCCATCCCGAGCGACGGCCCGCTGAGCGCGTAGATCAGCCCGACGCCGAAGAACGGCAGGATGTTCTCGAGGTCGTTCTGCAGCGCGCGCCGGAATCGCTCGATGCGCTCGTCGGGAGCCGGCGGGCCGTCGGGAGGCGTGGCACCGATCGCGGCGTAGTCCTCGGGGGTCGCGAAGGTGGACGTCTTCATGCGCGCGGTGCTGGTGCGGAAGATCAGCATCAGCATCTTCACGACCAGCAGCAGGTACCAGAACGCGAGCACGCGCACGGCGGGTTGAGCCAAGAGGTCCATGCCAGATCCTTCCTCCGCCGCGCGCTCAGGCGCGCAGCCGCTCGACGCGCATCACACCGCGGACGCGCGTCAGGTTGCGCATCACGCGCGTGAGGTCGTCGGCGTGCTCGACCATGACCTCGAACGTATTGAGCGCCTTCCGGTCCGGCACGCTGCGCGATTCGGCCTTGGAGATGTTGATGCCGCTCTGCGCGATCGCCTTGGTGATCGCGGCGAGCTGCCCCGGCTCGTCGACGCACATGACTTCCAGGCGCACCGGCCGCGGCGCGTGCGCGACCTGGTCCCAGACACAGTCGACGCGGCGCTGCGGGTCGGCCTCGAGCACCTTGACGCAGCCCATCGCGTGCACGGTCACGCCGCGCCCGCGGGTGATGAAGCCTGCGACGCGCTCGCCCGGCAGCGGGTCGCAGCAGCGCGCGAAGCGCACCAGCACGTCGTCGACGCCGCTCACCTTGACGCCGCTCGCGCCCGGCCGGCGCGCGACCGCGCGGAACAGCCGCTGCAGCGTACCTTCCTTCTCCTGCGGCGAGCCGAGGTCGTTCTCCGGCACCACGCGCTCGAGCACGTTGCGCGCGGTCAGCTTGCCGTAGCCGACCTGGCTGATGAGCGCCTCGGCGTTCTTCAGCCCGAGCTCGTGCGACGCGCGCTCGAGCGTGCCGTCGCTGCGCGCCTTGCCGAAGTCGAGCCCGTGCCGCGCGAGGTCGCGCGCCAGGATCTCGCGGCCGATCTCCATGCTGCGCGACGCCTGCGCGCTCTTGATCCAGGCGCGGATCTTCTCCTTCGCGCGCGGCGTCTTGGCCCACTTGAGCCAGTCGCGGGCCGGCGTCTGGCGCTTGGTGGTGATGATCTCGAGCGTGTCGCCGCTCTGCAGCTGGTAGCGCAGCGGCACGAGCCGTCCGGCGACGCGCGCGCCCGAGCAGTGGTGCCCGACCTCGGAGTGGATGCGGTAGGCGAAGTCGATCACGGTCGCGCCCTGCGGGAAGTTCAACAGGTCGCCCTTCGGCGTGAAGACGTAGACCTCCTCGGGGAAGAGGTCTTCCTTGAAGCTCTGCAGGAACTCGTGCGGGTCCTTCACCTGCTGCTGCCACTCGAGGAGCTGGCGCAGCCACTGGAAGCGGTGCACGTCCTGCAGGTCGATGCCGGCACCGCCCTTGTACTTCCAGTGCGCGGCGACGCCTTCCTCGTTGATCCGGTGCATCTCGGTCGAGCGGATCTGCACCTCGATGCGCTCGCCGCGCGGTCCGATCACGGTGGTGTGCAGCGACTGGTAGCCGTTCGCCTTGGGCAGCGCGATGTAGTCCTTGAACCGTCCCGGTACCGGCTTCCAGTGGTTGTGCACGACGCCGAGCGCCTCGTAGCACTCGCGTACCGAGTCGACGATGATGCGGAAGGCCACCAGGTCGAAGACCTGCTCGTAGAGCAGGTTCTGGCTGCGCATCTTCTGGTAGATCGAGTAGAAGTGCTTCGGCCGTCCGGTGATCGTGCACTCGATGCCGGCCGCCTCGAACTGCTTGTCGAGCACCGCCTGCACGTCGCGGATGTACTTCTCGCGCTCGGTCTTCTTCTTCGCGACCGCGCGCTTGAGCTGGTAGTACACCTCCGGATGGAGCGCGTGCAGCGCCGCGTCCTCCATCTCGCTCTTCATCCAGTAGATGCCGAGCCGGTGCGCGAGCGGCGCGTAGACGTCGAGCGTTTCCTGCGCGACGTTCGCCTGCTTCTGCGGCGACAGCCCGTCGAGCGTGCGCATGTTGTGCGTGCGGTCGGCCAGCTTGATCAGGATGACGCGCAGGTCGCGCGCCATGGCCATGATCATCTTGCGGAAGTTCTCGGCCTGGTGCTCTTCCCGGCTGGTGAAGTTGATCTGGCTGATCTTGGTGACGCCGTCGACCAGGGTCGCGATCTCGGTGCCGAAGATGGCCTCGAGCTGGCCCAGGGTGGTGAGCGTGTCCTCGACGGTGTCGTGCAGCAGGCCGGTCGCGATCGACGGCACGTCGAGCTTCAGCTCGGCGATGATGTGCGCGACCTCGAGGGGGTGCGAGACGTAGGGCTCGCCCGACGCACGGCGCTGGTTCTTGTGCTTCTCGGCCGAGAACTCGTAGGCGCGCCGGATCACCTCCACCGGCGCCGCCGGCAGATAGTCCTGCACCTTGGTCATGAGAGTTTCGAGGCTCACCCGAGCGTCAAGTTAGGGCGGCTCCGGCGCCCCCGCAAGAGGCGTGCCCCCGTGCAGCGTGTGGACTCTGCTGCAGCGGGGATCCTCGCGCGCCGAGCAGGACCCTCTAGTCGAGAGCGAGCGCGCTGCGGCGGCCGAGGCGGCAGCGCTCGGCGCCGATGATGGACAGCAGGTCGTGCGCCGCCGAAGCACGCTCCTCGTTGACGATCACGTAGTCGTAGACGCCAGGCTCCCGCGCCGCGGAGATCTCCTCGCGGACGCGGGCGAGGCGGCGGCTGATCTGCGCGTCGCTGTCGGTGCCACGGGCGCGAAGGCGCTGCTCGAGCACGACGAACGACGGCGGCCACACGAAGATGCCGATCGCGTCCGCCGGGTAGGCCTTCTTGATCGAGCGCGCGCCCTGGATGTCGACGTCGAGCAGCACGTCGCGGCCGGCGGCGATCGCCGCGTCGAGCGGGCCCCGTGGCGTGGCGTAGGCGTGGTCGAACACCTCGGCCCACTCGACGAACTCGCCCGCGTCGCGACGACGCGCGAATTCGGCGGCATCGACGAAGAAGTAGTCCCGGCCGTCCTGCTCTCCGGGGCGCGGCGTCCGCGTGGTGCACGAGACCGACAGCACGACCCCCGTGTCGGCGTCGAGGGCGGACTTCACCAGCGTCGTCTTGCCCGCTCCGGACGGTGCCGAGACGACGAACAGGATCCCGCGCCGGGTCGCCGGAGCCGTGCCGCCCGCGCTCATTCGACGTTCGCCGTCTGCTCGCGCAGCTTCTCGATCTCGCTCTTCGCCGCGAGCACCGCCTGCGTCAGCGGCAGGTGATTCGCCTTCGAGCCGATCGTGTTCACCTCGCGAACCATCTCCTGGATCAGGAACTCGAGACGTTTGCCGACGCCACTGCTCTCGCGCAGCAGGGACGACAGAGACTCGAGGTGGCTCGCGAGTCGGGTCAGCTCCTCGTTGATCTCGCTGCGGTCGACCGCCAGCGCCACCTCCTGCAGGATCCGCCCCTCGTCGAAGCCCTGGTCACCGAGCAGGGCCGTCACCCGAGCCGTCAATCGCTCGGTGAGCAGCGGCTTCATCTCGCGCGCGAGCCGGGTGAAGTCGCGGTGCAGCTGGGTCAGATTCTTCCAGCGCTGCTTCATGTCCTTCGCGAGATTGGCGCCCTCGCGGTGGCGCTCCCGCGTGTGCTGGGCGAGCGCCTGGCCGACCGCGCGCCGCAGCGCCGGCAGCTCCTGCTCGACGTCGGGCTGGTCCTGCACCGAGCGCAGCAGATCGCCACCGCTCGCGCGCAGCAGCGCCAGATCCACGTCTCCGGGCAGGTTGAGCTGCTTCTTCAGACGACGCCACGCCTCGACCGTGGCGCGCGCCATCTCGAGATCGGGCTCGACGCGAACGCTCGTCCGGCCGCTCCCCTCGCGGCGCACCACGAGGTCGACGCGGCCGCGCTCGACGGCTTTCTGTGCGAGCTCGCGCAGCTCCGCCTCGGCGCCCTGGTGCTCGCGCGGCAGGTTGATGCGCAGCTCGAGGAAGCGTGCGTTCACGCTGCGCACCTCGGCGACCAGGCGTCCCCCCGGAACGGCCGCGGCGGCGGTGCCGAATCCCGTCATGCTCCTCACGCCCGTGCCCTCCCCCTTGCGTGCTCGATCGCTTCGGTCACCGCGGCGGCGAGCTCGTCGGGATCGAGCGTCGCGGTGCCCACCTTGCCGACCACCACCCCGGCGCCGACGTTGGCGAGCCACGCGGCTTCCTCGAGCGTGCCGCCGCTCGCGAGCGCGAGCGCGGCGATCGCCAGCACCGTGTCGCCGGCACCGGTCACGTCGAAGACCTCACGCGCCGCGGCCGGGAAGTTACGCGGTGGCTCACCCGGGCGGCAGAGCGACATGCCGTGCTCGCCGCGCGAGATCAGCACCGCGTCGCTCTGCCAGCGCTCGAGGAGCGTCGTGGCGGCCTGCTCGAGCGCGCGCGGCCCGTCGATCGCGACGCCGGTCGCGGCGGCGGTCTCGCTCTCGTTCGGCTTGACGAGCGTCGCCCCCCGGTAGTGCGCGAAGTTGGGCTGCTTCGGGTCGATCAGATACAGGAAGCGATCGCGATCGCGACGTTCGGCCAGGAGATCGAGCATCGCCGGGTGGATCGTCCCCTTGCCGTAATCGGAGACGATCACCGCCTGTGCGCGCGCGAGCTCGCGTGCCACGCGCCGTGCCAGCTGCCGCTCGAGCCCGGCACCGGGCCGGCACGACTCGCGGTCGAGACGCACGACCTGCTGATGGTGCGCGATGATGCGCGTCTTCTCGACCGTCGTCGCGGCGTCGCTGACCAGCACGCCGCCGGCGTCGGCGCCGAGGTCGCCGAGGAGCCGGCGGACCACTCCGCCGGCGGCGTCGCGCCCGACCCAGCCGACGATGCCGGCACGCGCCCCGAGCGCCGCGAGGTTGGCGACCACGTTTCCGGCGCCCCCGAGGTGCACGCTCTCGCGGGTCACCTGCACCACCGGCACGGGTGCCTCCGGCGAGATGCGGCGCACGTCACCCCAGATGAAGCGGTCCAGCATCAGATCGCCGACGACCAGGACGCGCGCGCGCGGAAACTGTGCGACGAGGCGCGTCAGGCGGCGGGCGGACGCCGGGGGCGCTGCGTCCGGGGCGCTCTGCGGGCGGCCGCCGCCCCCCGCGCGCTTCGTGGCCTTGCGCATGCTCGATCGATCCTCACGGGCGGGCCGCCGCTCTCGTCCGCCGCGCCGCCAGCGCGCGTTCGTACACCGCCTCCGTGCCGCGCGCCATCGCGGCCGTGGAGAAGTCCTGCGCGCGCCGCCGCCCCGCGTCCCCGAGACGCGTGCGCAGCGCACCGTCGCCGAGCACGCGCGCCAGCGCCGCGCCGAGTGCGCGGGGGTCGCCAGGCGGCACGAGGAGACCCTGCTCGCCGTCGGCGAGCAGCTCCGGCAGCCCTCCCACGTTGCTCGCCACCAGCGCCCGGCCGGCGGCCATCGCCTCGATCGCGGCGACACCGAGGCCCTCGGCGAGCGAAGGCATGACGACCACGTCCGCCGCCGCGAGGAGCGGCCGGACGTCGGCCACCTGTCCGAGCCAGCGCACCGCCCCCGCGACGCCGAGCCGGCTCGCCTGGTCCCGCAGCGCGTCGCCCTCGGGGCCGGTGCCGGCGGCGACGCAGAGCAGCGACGGCACGTCGCGCACGACCTCCGCCAGTGCCTCGAGCAGGACCGCGTGTCCCTTGCGCAGGTGCAGCGACGCGACGATCGCGACGACCGCGCGCCCGCCGTCGATGCCGAGCGCCGCGCGCGCCGCCGTTCGATCCAGAGCCGCGAAGCTCTCGACCGCGACGCCGCTCGGCACCACCACGATCCGCTCGCCGTCGATCCCGCGCGCGACCAGCGCCGCGCGCGCCGCCTGCGAGATCGCGATGATCGCGTCCATGCCTCCGTAGAGCGCGCGCACGTAAGCGGCGGCGCCGCGCGGCGCGTAGTCCATGCGCCGCGTCACGACCTGCACGACCGCGCGCGGGACGTAGGGCGCGAGCGACAGCGCCCGCGAGGTGTGGTGGTGGACGACGTCGGGACGGAAGGCACGGATCGCCGCGCGCAGGGCGAGCCCACCCCGGGGGTCGTGCCCGAAGCGCACGCGGATCGGCAGCACCGGGATCGAAGAGCCCTCGAGGCGCCGCGCGAGCCCACCGTCCGCGAGCGCTGCGACCGCGACCGCGTGCCCGGCCGTGTCGAGATGACGCACCAGGGCCATCACCTGGGTCTCGCCGCCGCTGAAGCCGCGCTCCGGATCGACGTGCAGCGTGCGCAGGCTCATCACGGAGCGCCGCCGCCGTCCGAGCGCGCGCGCCGTGCGCGCTCGTCGAGCTTCGCGTACTTCAGGTGGACGTACACCGCAGCCGAGAGCGCCACGAAGAAGCCCGGCTTGCCGAGCCGGAAGCCGCCGCTCCAGAGGTAGAAGCGCGCAAAGCGGCCGAGCGGACGCAGCACCAGCTTCGGCCAGCTCGGCGCGCGCGCTCGCGCACCACGCGACGACGCCGTGGTCGTGAAGCGGTTGATCGTCCGGACGTGATCGCTCACGTCGTCGTAGGTGTAGTGCTCGAGCGGCGCGCGCACGCGGCCGACGCGCCCCCGGAGCAGGACCTTCTCGTGCGGATCGTCGCCGCCCCAGTGCGCACTCTCGCGGCGGAAGAGCCGCAGCCGCCGGTCCGGATACCAGCCACCGCGCCACCACCAGCGACCGAGGTAGAACACCACGCGCGGCACGAGGAAGCCGTCGTAGCCGCGCCCGTCGTGCGAAAGGATCTCCTCGATCTCCTCGCGCAGCGCGGGCGTCACCCGCTCGTCCGCGTCGACGTTCAACACCCACGGGTGCTGCGCGTGGTCGAGAGCGAACTGCTTCTGCTCGACGTGCCCGTTCCACGGACGACGCCGGGCGGTCGACGCGTACTCCTGCACGATGTCCCAGGTGCCGTCGGTCGAATAGGAGTCGATCACCACCAGCTGGTCGCACCACTCGACGCTCTCCAGGCAGTCGCGGATGCGGTGCGCCTCGTTGCCGCAGATCACGATGCACGAGATCGGCAGCCGGTCGTCGGGCTTGACGTGCGCCCGCCGTCGCCGCCGTGCGACGCGCACGTCCTTGCGCCGGCGCGCACGCTCGACGCGCTCCGCCAGCGCTCGCAGGTCGTCCTCGCCCGCCGGCAGCGCCCGGAGATAGGCAGCCAGGAACGCGAGACGCTCGCGCCGGCTCGCGTAGGCGCCGAGCGAGCGGTCGAGCTGGACGAGGCTCGCGAGCCGGCGGCGCGCGGACGGCCCGCCCGTCACCGGACGCGCGCGGTCGAGGTCGACCAGCACGTAGCGGCGCGTCGGGCCGTCGTCGCAGGTGAGGACGTTCGACTCCTTCAGATCGGGAACCCAGACGCCCGACGCGTGGACGCGCGCCACGAACGCACCGAGACCACGCGCGAAGCGACGCCGCTCGCGTGGGTCGAGCGCTTGGTAGGTCGCGAGCAGCGTGCGTCCTCCGGCGACGGCGCGGCTCACGAGCGTGCTCGCGCGCTCCTCCTCGACCACGCCGAGCGGCTCGGGCACCGCGACGCCGGCCCGCAGCAGCGCAGCAGCGCTCGCGCACTGCAGCGACGCCGGAGCGCCGCGAATCCGCGCTTCGAGCCGCTGGCCGAGCGTGCGTACGGGCACCTGCTTGACGACCACCGCCTCGCCGTCCGGACCGGCACCGTCGAGCCAGACCACGCTGCGGCCGCGACCCTGCTTGAGCACGCGCCGCGCGGCGTCGTCGGGGTCGCGCGCGCGGGCGACGACCGCGGCGGCACTCCACGGCATCGGCGTGCGACGGGTCGCGCCGCCGCCGCTCACACGGGTGCTCCGAGGCCCGCGGCGTCCAGCGCGCGCGCGGCCCCCGCCCGGTCGAGGCCCGGCAGTCCGAGCTTCGCGATCGAGCGCGACAGGCGCCGGCGCGCGAGCGCCCGCGCGAGCCGGCCGACCGGGCGCACACCGACGCGCGCGCGATCGAAGTCGATCAGCGCGGCTGCCTCGTCCGGGTGCCCGGCGACCAGCACGTTGGCGACGTTCAGGTCGGGATGGTGGATGCCCCCGCCGTGCAAGGTGCGCACGGCGCGCACCGCGCAGGCGATCCACGCCCGCCGCTGGGCGTCGTCGGCGGCGCCGGAGAGCGCCTCGCACAGCGATTGCCGGCCGTCGAGTGCCCGCGTCACCAGGACGCCGCGGTAGAGACACCCGGCACCGCGCAGGGGCTGCACCACCGCCGCGAGAACCTCGGGGGCGACCACTCCCGCGCCGCGCGCCGCCTCCGTCGCCCGGAGCTCGCCGCACGGACGGGGCGGCCGCTGCCAGTAGACGTCGCGCAGCAGCGCGCCGAGCAGACCGCCGTGCCGGTAGCGGCGCACGTAGGCGCGGCCGCCGCCGCGCAGCGCGACGACCGCCGTCGCACCACGGCCGCCGCGCACGCCGCTCGCGCCGGCGGACCCCGCCGCCGCGGCGAGCCACTCCTCGACCTCGGACTCGAACCCGGCGCGCACGGCGACGCCCGGACGCGGCCGCACGAATCCCGGGGGCAGGTTCATGCCGTCCCCCCGTGCGCCAGCTCCCAGAGCTTGGTCGCGACCAGCACCTCGCGAAACGCCTCGATCACCACGCGCGGCAGCGCGGTCCGGCGGGACCCGCGCGTTCCCGCGAGCGCACGCACCGCATAGGCCGCAGGAACCAGCGTCAGGTCGCGCCAGGCGGCCTCGCGACCGGCCGCGTGGCGGAGCCGTGCTGCGGCCGAGCTCTGCACGTTCACCGAGTCCAGGTGGGCCGCGAGATCGTCCGGCAGCAGGACGTCCCACGGCGTGGCGAGGTCGTCGATCGGCACCCCGGCGCGGAGCCGCGGCTCGTCGGTGAGCGCGTCGAGCGCACACGAGGTCGCGAGAACGAGGCGCGGCGGCAGGACGATGCTGGTGTCGCCATCGCAGCGGAGCCGCAGGGCCGCACGCGCGGCGCGCGGTGCCGTCGTCGTGGCGGCGCGCGCCCGCCAGTCCGCCGCATCGGCGATCGCACGCTCCCCCGGGGCACACCACGCGGGGAGCCACGCGACGTCCGCGTGCTGCGCCGCGGCCAGAGGGTCGTCGCCCGCCGCGTGCGGGTCGTCGGCACCGAGCAGCACGACGCGCTCCGCGCCGAGCGCCGTCGCGATCGCGGGACCCGGCTCGTGGGCCAGCGCAAACGCGATCAGCGGACGTGCGCTCATCCGCATGCTCCGGCCGAACCGGCGCCGTCGTGCCGCGGCGCCCGGACCGCGAGGAGCGTCTGCGCGGCGGTCGCGACGAGCGCCGCGGGCAGCTCCGTCAAGCACTCGTGCGTGCCGATCGGACAGAACCGGCCGCCGTGCCGCGAGCACGGCCGGCACGAGAGCGCCCGCTCGAGGATTCGCACCTGCGGCCCGAGCGGCGCGAAGCCCTGCGCCGGCACGGTCGGCCCGAAGAGCGCCAGCACCGGGCGGCCGAGCGCCGCTGCGACGTGCGCCGGCGCGCTGTCGTTGGCCACCACGAGGGCGGCCCGCGCGAGCGCCGCGACCAGCTCGGCGGTGGTCGTGCGCCCGGTGAGGTCCACGGCCGTCGGTGCCGCCGGACGCTCACTCGCGAGCCGAGCCGCGATCGTTGCCGCGTGCGGCCGGTCGGCCGGTGTCCCGACGATCACGATCCGCTCGACGACGTCCGGTACGAGCGCGCAGGCGAGCTCGGCGAAGCGCGCCGCCGGCCAGCGCTTGGTCTCCCACGCGGCACCCGGCGCCATGACCGCCAGGCGCTCGGACGGGTCGACTCCCGCGGCGGCGAGCGCCGCGGCGACGCTCGCCGCCGCGGCGTCGTCCGCGACCAGCTCGGGCGACGGTCCGCGCAGCGGCAACGCGACGAACGGCGCCGCCAGCTCGAGCAGCCGGTCGCGCGCGTGCGCGCCGCGATGGGCCACACGCTGGTGGTAGAGCGGTGCGCCGGCGGCGCCGGCGAAGCCGACGCGCTCGGGGATGCCGGCGAGCGCCAGGGTGACGGCGGTGCGCAGCGAGCGCTGCACCGCGATCGCCGCGTCGAAGGCGTGCCCGCGCAGCCGCTCCGCGACCGCGCGCATGCCGGACAGTCCGCCGTCGCCGCCGCGCTTGTCGAACACCAGCACGCGATCGGCACCGGCGAGGGGTATGATCAGCGGCGCCGCGTCGGGACGAACGAGCCACCACAGCTCGGTTCCGGGCATGCCGTCGTGGAGCACGCGCCACAACGGCGTGGTGAGGACGACGTCGCCGAGGAAGCTCGTCTGCGCGAGGAGGAGCCTACGCGGGGCCACGCCGGTGCCTCGACGCGGACGCTGGGTTCAGCCTCAGAACGACGTCGCCTCGTCGATGAGCATCACCGGGATGTCGTCCTCGATGCGGTAGCGCAGCCGGCACGCCGCGCAGGTGAGCGCGTCGCCCGCGGGGACCAGCTGGATCTCGCCCTTGCACTTCGGGCAGACGAGAATTTCGAGCAACTCCGGACTGATCGCCATCGCCAGATCCTCCTCAGCCGGCCGCGATCTCGCCGCGCAGCCATTCGAGCTCCGCCGCGAGCCCCTCGCGCAGACGGGTGCGCGGCGTCCAGCCGAGCTCACGCTCGGCGGCCTCCGGCGAGGCGTGCGTGTCGCGCACGTCGCCGCGCTGCTTGTCGCCGCGCCGGACCCGAACCTCGCGTCCGCTGAGCTCGCCGATCATCGCGAGCACCTCGTTCACGCTGACGCGCGAGCCGCCACCGATGTTGTACGCCGCTCCCGGCGTGCCGCGCTCGAGCGCGAGCAGGTTCGCCCGCACGACGTCGCCGACGAAGGTGAAGTCGCGCGTCTGCGTCCCGTCGTCGAACACCAGCAGCTGCTCGCCGGTGAGCTGCGCGCGCAGCCACTTGTGGAATGCCATGTCCGGACGCTGGCGCGGTCCGTACACCGTGAAGTAGCGCAGCGAGACCGTCGGCAGTCCGTACGATTGCGTGTACAGACGGCAGAGGTGCTCGCCGGCGAGCTTGCTCACGCCGTACGGCGAGATCGGACGCGGCAGAGTGGTCTCGCGCGTCGGGAAGTCCGGGGCGTCGCCGTAGATCGACGACGAGGACGAGTAGACGACGCGCAGCTTGCGGGCGGCGCACGCCTCGAGCAGGCGCTGCGTCGCGAGGATGTTCGCGTCGACGTAGATCCGGAAGTCCTTCCCCCAGCTCGCGCGCACGCCGGCCTGAGCAGCGAGGTGCAGCACCGCGTCGCAGCCCTCGGTGAGCGCCTCGAGGTCCGCGGAGACCAGGTCCTGCTCGAAGAACTCGAAGCCGCGCTGCCTCCGTGCTCCGGCGAGGTTCCGCTCCTTCACCGCGCGTGGGTAGTAGTCGAGGAACGAGTCGACGCCGCGCACCTCGTCGCCGCGCGCGAGCAGCGCATCCGCGACGTTGGAGCCGATGAAGCCCGCTACACCGGTGACGAGTACACGCACCCTGGTCGATCTCCCGGGACCCGTACGGTCCGCGCGCCGGCCCGCCGGCGTGCCGCGCCGCCCGGCCGCCCGGTCTTTGCCTGGTCGGTCATTGGCCCGCCTCCCTAGCAGTTTCGCCGGCCAGCCGCAGCCGTCTTTCCTCGATGCGGGCGGCCACCAGCGCCCCGAGACGCTCCTCGTCGCGGCCGCGCGGCGCGAAGTCGACGCGCAGCGCGGCGAGCCCGCCGCGGGCGAACGGGAACCGCCGGAGCTTCACGATGTCCTTCTCCGTGCACACGACCAGATCGGCCCGATGCCCGGCCTGCGTGATCCGCTGCCAGTCGGCCTGCGTGAACTGGTGGTGGTCGGGGAACTCCATGACCTCCACGGCGCGCACCTCGAGCTGCCCGAGGAGCTCGTAGAACGACTGCGGCTGCGCGATCGCCGACACCGTCACGACGCGCCGGCCGACCAGATCGCCGAGCGGGCGCGGGATCAGCAGCCCGTCCTCGCTCACCACGAGGGACGTCGGTGCGAGGTCGGCGGCGAAGGTCGGGACCGTGGGAGCGAGCCGCACCAGTACCTCCGCGACGCGCGAGCCCGGCGCCGCCTTGGTGATCACGATCGCGTCGGCGCGGCCGATCGCGCGCAGCGGCTCGCGCAGCGGCCCCGCCGGCAGCAGGGCGCCGTTGCCGAAGCCCGCCCGCCCATCGACCAGCAGGATGTCGACGTCGCGCGCGAGCCGCCAGTGCTGGAAGCCGTCGTCGAGCACGATCACGGTGGCGGCGTGGTCGTCGAGCGCGTGCCGTGCCGCGGCCACGCGGTCGGCGCCGCACACCACCGGTCCGCGGAAGCGCTCCGCGAGCAGCACCGCCTCGTCGCCGATCTCGCGCGGGTCGTACAGCGACTGACCGTCGCGGCCGACGGTGAGCACCCGGCCGCGAAGGTCACCGCCGTAGCCGCGCGTGACGATCACCGGCCGCTCGCCGCGCGTCCGCAGCCACTCGGCGAGCCACAAGGTCGCGGGGGTCTTGCCGGTGCCGCCGACGGTCACGTTGCCGAAGCTCACCACGGGAACCGGCAGCCGGTGCACGCGGCGGAGCCCGACGCGGAAGGCCGCGCGGCGCGCAGCGACGCCCAGCCGGTATCCCCACGCGAGCGGGCCGAGCGCGACGCGCGCCAGTCCGCCGCGCTCCCACCCCTTCACGATCCCCTCCTGCGAGACGAGGCCGGTGCTCATCGCACCGCTCCGTCCCGCTCGTGCACCACGTCCTCGATCGCCCGCCAGGTCGCGTCGAGGCTGCCGCTCTCCTCCAGCGCCACGCCGCGCGCCGCTGCTCCCGCGCGCGCGCGCTGCTCGGGATCGGTGAGGTGCCCGCGCAGCGTCGCCACGAGCGCTTCCAGGTCGGCGACGACCGTCGCGCCGCCGGCCGCGACGAGCCGCTCGGCGATCGCACGCACGCTGTCGAGGTGCGGTCCGACGAGCACGGGCACGCCGCAGCGCGCTGCCTCGAGCAGGTTGTGGCCACCGATCGGCACCAGGGTCGCCCCCACGAACGCGGCGGCGGCTCCGTGGTAGCAGCCGGCCAGCTCGCCGATCGTGTCGAGCAGCACGACGTCCGCGTCCGCGAGACGCGCGGCGAGCGCTGCCGGGTCGGCCGGGTCCGGCAGCTCCGAGCGCCGCACGGTGTGGAGACCGCTCACCGCGAGCAGTGCCGCGACCGGGCCGAAGCGCTGCGGGTGTCGCGGGGCCAGGACCCACACCGGTCGCTCCCGCTCGGTGCGCAGGCGCCGGGCGGCCGCGATCACCACCTCGTCCTCACCCGGGTGCGTCGAGCCGGCGATCACCACCGGTCGTCCGAGCGCTGCGATCGCGGCGAGGAACGGCGGTGGTGCGGCGACGCGCGCGTCTCCCTTGAGCGACCCCGTGACCAGCACGCGCTCGGGCGCGACGCCGAGCTCGAGGAGCCGAGCACGGTGCTCGTCGGCCTGGACGCAGAAGCGGGTCACGCGGCCGAGCACGGTGCGCGCGAAGCGCGGGAACCGCGCGAGGGTCCGCGCGGCACTGGGCGACAGGCGCCCGCTCACCTGAACGGTGGGGACGCCGAGGCGCGCGAGCGCGGTCAGCGCGTTCGGCCAGACCTCGTTCTCGCTGAACACGAAGAGGTCGGGATCGACGCGGCGCACCACCCTGCCCGCGAGTCCCGGGGCATCGATCGGGAAGGCGCGCACCTCTGCTTCGGGCACCAGGCGACGGGCGTGCTCGCAGCCGGTCGCGGTCAGCGCCGACAGCACCACCTGGCCCCCGTATGCCCGACGCCAGCGCTGCACGACCGGCACGATCGCCTCCACCTCGCCGACCGACGCCGCGTGCGCCCACAGCACCGGGCCACGCGTGCGCGCCGGCCAGCCGATGCCGAGGCGCGCGGCGAGCCCGCGTCGCCAGGCGGGCTTCACCAGGCAGACGAGCGCCGCGAGCGGCGCGGCGAGGAGCGCCAGCAGGACGAAGGCGACGTTGTACGCACGGATTCCCGACGCCGTGCGCACGCGCTCGGCTCCCCGCGAGGGCGTCCCGCGATCAGTAGACCCAGTTGCCGCGCTCGAAGCGGAACAGCTCGGTGACCTCGGTTCGCTCGACGATCTCGGGCTTCTGCGCGAGCGCATCGACGTCGTTGGTGCCGGTGAGGCGAAGCTTGAGCTCCATGTACACGACGCGTCCGATCGGCTGCTTGTCGGGATTGGTGATCGCCGGGATCTCGATGTTCGTCGTGTCGTAGCCAACGTACTCGCCGACGACGCCGCGATCACCGGGCTTCCACTCGATGTGCGCGATGTTGTTGCGCTCGCGCTCGCGGAGCTTCTCCATCCAGCTGTCGCAGAACGTCTTGAACTTGGTCGTGAGCTCCTCGACCGACGGCGGGGACGCGGACGCCGCGGCCCCTTTCTCCTTCTTCGCCTCGGCGGGCACTCCCGTGCCGACGACGAAGAAGAGCCCGCACACCATCATCAGGACCGCCAGCATCCCCCGCATAAGACTTTCCCTCGCTCCGTGGCCTCTCATGATTCGCTCCGCTCCGCAACGGCCCCGATATACTCGAACGTACGCGCGGGCGCGACGCCCGCCGCCGAATCGGCGACCCGCACCGCATCGTTCAGACGGGTCTCCAGCGTGCTGCGCGCCGCCTCGATCTCCTCTGCGCTGGCATCGCGCGGCACCCGGATCGCACGCTCGACGACGTAGGTGATGCGGGCGCCCGGCATCGGGATGCAGAGCCAGTCCCAGCTGCGCGACAGCGTCCGCGCGCGGCTCGCGCCGTAGGCGACCGGAAAGATCGGCGCCCCGGTGGCACGAGCGAGCTGCACCGCACCGCTCTTCGCGCGGCAGCGCGGACCGCGCGGCCCGTCGGGGACGATCACCAGATCGCGGCCGCGCGCGTGCGCCGCGAGCAGACCCTTCATTCCCCCGACCCAGCCGCGCGTCGACGAGCCGCGCACCACCTCGATGCCGAGCAGGTGGATCGCGTGCGAGATCAGGCGCCCGTCGCGGTGCCGGCTGTTCATGATGCACGCCCCCGCTCCGCGGTAGGCGAACGGCATCATCACCATGCGGCCGTGCCAGAACGCGAGGATCGACGGTTCGGCCGACGCGAAGCGCGCGAACAGCTCGTCCACGCCGGGGCCGACGTAGCGCTTGCGCGTCGTCCAGCCCAGGATCTTGAGCACGACGTAGAGCAGCGTACCGACCACCACCACCAGCACGCGGTCGCCGAACGTGAGAGGGGCTCCAGGTCCGCGACGCCCCTTCCGGCGGCCCGCGCGCAGGCTGCTCATGCGATGCGCAGCTCCGGGTCGCCGGCGGGCGTCGCGCCGCCGAGCATCTGCTGGTCGTGCAGGCGGCGGTAGACGCTGCCGCGCGCGAGCAGCTCGTCGTGCGTGCCTTCCTCCCGGATCCCGCCGTCGGCGAGGACGACGATGCGATCCGCCCGCCGGATGGTCGCGAGCCGGTGCGCGATCACCAGCGTCGTGCGGCCGGTCATGAGGTGCTCGATCGCGTCCTGGACGAGGCGCTCGGACTCGGAGTCGAGCGCCGAGGTGGCCTCGTCGAGGATCAGGATGGGCGCGTTCTTCAGCAGCGCACGGGCGATGGCGATGCGCTGACGCTGTCCGCCCGAGAGCGTGACCCCGAGTTCGCCGACCACGGTGTCGTAGCCGTCGGGCAGCGCACGGATGAAGTCGTGCGCGTGCGCCGCGCGCGCCGCCGCCTCGACCGCGTCCTGCGACGGCGACGTGCTGCCGTAGGCGAGGTTCGCGCGGATCGTGTCGTTGAACAGAAAGGTGAACTGCGTGACGATGCCGATCTGCCCGCGCAGCGAGGCGAGCGTGAGGTCGCGCAGGTCCACGCCGTCGATCGTGATGCGGCCCGCGGTCGGGTCGTAGAAGCGTGGGATCAGGTCGGCGAGCGTAGACTTGCCGCCGCCGCTCGTCCCCACCAGCGCCACCACCTCTCCTCGGCGCAGAACGAGGTCGATGCCGCGCAGCGCGAAGGCCTCCTCGCGCGCGACGCTCGTGTCGGCCACGACCGACGGCGGATCGTGGGCGCCGCTGCTGCTCCGCGGCGGGTAGCGGAAGCTCACGCCCTCGAAGCGGATGTCGTCGTGGAACGCGTCGAGCGGGCGCGCCCCCGCGCGCTCGACGACGTCGCTCGGCTCGTCGATCAGCTCGAACACGCGCTCGGCCGAGCCCACGCCTTGCTGGATCGCGCCGCTGATCTTCGCGAGCCCCTTGAACGGGTCGTACACCAGCACGAGCGCGGTGAGGAACGCGAGGAAGTCGCCCTGCGTGCGTCCGCCGTCGATCACGGAATAGCCGCCGTAGAGCACCACGCCGGCGATCCCGAACGCCGCCAGCAGCTCCATGATCGGCTGGATCAGCGCCTTCGCGCGCGACGCCTTCATGTAGAGGCCGAACAGCCGGCGGTTCTCGGCCCCGAAGCGCTCGAGCTCGTAGCCCTCCATGCCGAACGCCTTGACGATGCGGTTGCCCTGGACCGTCTCCTGGAGCAGCGCCGACAGGTTACCGAGCGTAGCCTGGCCGCGCTTCGAGTAGCGGCGCAGCCGCTGCGACAGGCGCAGCACGGGCAGCACCGACAGCGGGAAGACCACGAAGCCGATGATCGCCAGCACCCAGTCCATGTAGAACGCGACGCAGATCAGCGTGATCAGCGAAGTGCTGTCGCGCAGCAGCGCGACGCTCGCCTCGACCAGCGAGTTGCGCAGCTGGGCGACGTCGTTGGTGACGCGCGACACGATCGTCGCGGTCGGCGTGCGGTTGAAGTACGAAAGCGGCAAGTACTGGACGCGGTGGTTCATCGCGTCGCGCAGGTCGGTGATCACCTTCTGCGCCACCCACTCGGTGAAGTACTGGTTGCCGTAGTTGGCGACGCCGCGCACCAGGAAGGTCAGCAAGATGACCAGCGGCACCATGTACAGCATGGTGACGTTCTTCGAGGCGAAGATGTCGTCGAACACGCTGCGCACGAGGAACGGCATGACACCGTTCGACGCGCTGAACACCAGCATGCAGGCGATGGCGATCGCGAAGCGCGGCCAGACGTACGGCCGCACGTAGCCGAGCAGGCGCCGGTAGATTCGTGACGACGTCATGCCGTTGCCGGCTCGGTCCTAGCGAACCCGGTCCGGGCTCACAAACGTCGGTCGATCATGCGCAGCGCGATCTCGGCGGCGCGGCGCGCCGCCCCCGGCTCCCCGAGCAGGCTGCGCACGCGGGCGAGATCCGCGCGGATCGCCGCGGCGCGGGCCGGGTCGTCGAGGATGCGTCGCGCCTCCCCGGCGATGCGCTCGGGCGTCACGTCGTCCTGGATCAGCTCGGGCACGGCCGCCTTGCCCAGGATCAGGTTCGGCATACCGATGAACGGTACGCGCACCAGCAGCCGCGCGAGCCGGTAGCTGAGCGGCGACAGCCGGTACATGATCACCATCGGCCGCTCGAGCAGCGCGGTCTCCAGCGTCGCGGTTCCCGACGAGAGCAGCACGAGGTCGGCGGCGGACACGAGGTCCCACGTCTCGCCGTGCACGACGGGCAGCTCCGGCGGACAGAGCTCCCGCGCCACCGAGCGAAGCGACTCGTGCGCCAGCGCGACCACCGCCTGCACTTGGAGCCGGCGCACGGCCTCGACCATCGACGGCAGCAGCGCACGCAGCTCCGAGCCGCGGCTGCCCGGCAGCAAGGTCACCAGCGGTCGGTCGGTCGCGAGTCCGTGACGGCGCCGGACGTCGTCGGGCGCGCTCGCGGCACGCACGGTCTCGAGTGCCGGGTGCCCGACGAAGCTGACCTCGGTGAGGCCGCGGTAGAGATCGGCCTCGAACGGGAAGACGACGGCGAGGTGGTCGACGCGCTTCGCCAGGGTGCGCACCCGGTAGCGCCGCCACGCCCATACCTGCGGGCTCACGTAGTAGAGCACCGGGATGCCGGCGCGGCGCGCGACCCTGGCGAGGCGCAGGTTGAAGTCGGGAAAGTCGATCAGGACGACGAGGTCCGGGCGAGGCGCGCCGCTCGCACCCGTGATCGCGCCGCGCACGCGACGGTACGAGCGCACGATGCTGCCGACGCGGCCGAAGAGCTCGGTGACGCCCATCGCCGACAGCTCGGCCGCATCGACCAGGACGTCCATGCCGGCGGCGCGCAGCCGATCGCCGCCGACGCCGGTGACGCGCACGTCCGGCCGGAGCTTCTTCAGCTCGCCGATCAGCTCCGCGCCGCGCAGATCGCCCGACGCCTCGCCGGCAACCAGCAGGACCAGCGGCGGGCGCGGGGCCACGGACACGGGCCGGGGTCCCTCCTCCGGCCCGACGCCCATTGCGGTCACGCGCTCTCCATCACGGAGAGGATGCGCTCGGCCAGCTCCAGCGCGGCGCAGCCGTCCTCACCGGTCACGGCGGGCCGCGCTCGCGTGCGCACCGACGCGAGGAACGCCTCGATCTCGCGCGCCAGCGCGTCCACCGCTCCGAGGTCGATCTGCTCCCACGCGATCTCGGCGAGCCCGCCCGGGCTCGGCGTGCGGCGGCAGATCCGCACCGAGCGCTCGGCGAGGTCGAAGGCGATGTACGTGTCGGGCTGGAACAGGCGCAGCTTGCGCTCGCGCTTCATCGACACGCGGCTCGCGGTGACGTTCGCGACACAGCCGCCGGCGAAGCGCAGCCGCGCATTGGCGATGTCGGGCGTCTGCGTGACGACCGGCACGCCGACCGCCTCGATCGCCACCACCTCCTCTGGCACCAGCAGCCGGATCAGGTCGAGGTCGTGGATCATCAGGTCGCGCACGACGTCCACGTCGGCGCCGCGCTCGGTGAACGAGGCGAGGCGGTGGCACTCGATGAAGCGCGGTCGCGACAGCATGCGCGCGACGCGCGTCAAGGCGGGGTTGAAGCGCTCGAGGTGCCCGACCTGCAGGATACGGCCGCGCGCGTTCGCGAGCTCGACGATCTCGCGCGCGAGGGCCGCGCTCGCGGCGAGCGGCTTCTCGACCAGGCAGTCGACGCCGGCGGCGAGCAGCTCGGTCGCGACGCCGTGGTGGTGCTGCGTCGGCACGACGACGCTCGCGCAGTCGATCGCCCCGATGAGCTCGCGGAAGTCGGCGACGGCGCGCGTGCCCAGGCGCGCCGCCAGCGCGTCGGCGCGCCCGCGATCGACGTCGGCGACGGCGACGAGCTCGCAGCCGGCCGCCTGCGCATACTTCTCGGCGTGGAAGCTGCCGAGATAGCCGGCGCCGACGACCGCGGCGCGAAGCGGCGCGCTCACCGCCGGCGCCCCGCCGTGGGCTCTTCCGGCGTCGGCTCGGGATCGGCCGGCGCGTCGGCGAGCACCTCGACCGCGACCACCGTGATGCCGGCGGACGCCGCCGCGTCGAGCGTCTTCTCGCGCTCGAGGACGATCGTCTTGCCCGCCTCGATCGCGAGCACGGTGGCGCCGACCTCGGACATGAGCCGGATCGTCTCCGGACCGACCGCGGGCACGTCGAAGCGCAGGTCCTGCTGGGGCTTGCTCACCTTCACCACCACGGCGCCGCCGCGGCCGAGCTCGCCGCCGCGGCGGATCGCGGCGTCGGTCCCCTCGACCGCCTCGACCGCGAGCACGAGGCCGTTCTTCACCACCACGGTCTGGCCGATCTCGAAGGTGCCGATCGCCTTCGCCACCCTCAGACCGTACTCGATGTCCGTCCGCTCGCGCGAGCGCGGTGCGCGCCGGCTCAGAACGCCCGGCGACGGCACCAGGCGCGGCAGGTACTCGGTGGACGAGATCACGTGGATGCCGTCGGACTCGAGCTCGCCGGCGATGCCGCGCAGGAGCTTGTCGTCGTACAGCGTGCGCATGCGCGCCAGAAAGGCGGCACCCCGCAGGTCGGGGCGAAAGCCGCTGAACAGGCGCGCCTTCTTGATCCCGCCCGCCATCACCGCGCGCTCGCAGCCCGCCTGCTTGAGCGTACGGATCATCTTTCCGAGCTCGCCGACGCGGATCCAGGTGAGCGAGGCGACCTCGGCCTCGAGCTCGGGATCGGTCTCTCCGACGTGTGCGACGGCGACCACGTCCACGCCGGCCTCCCGCGCACCGCGCGCGACCAGTCGCGGGAAGACGCCGTTGCCGGCGATCAGCCCGAGCGGTTTGCCGCCGGCCGAGCCCGTCGGTGTGCCGAGCGGCGCCATCCCGCCGACCTCAGGGCCGCGTGACGCCGCGCTCGCTCGCGGCGACGAAGTCCGCGAGCGCGAGCGCCTGCGGCGAGCCCGCGACCTCGGTGCGGATCCGCTCGACCGCGTCGCGCGCGAGGAGCTTGCTCTGGAAGAGCAGCCGGTAGGCGCGCTTCAGCTCGCTCACCTGCTCGGCGGTGAAGCCGCGCCGCTCGAGCCCGACCACGTTCAGGCCGACCAGCTTGGCGCGGTCGCCGTTCGCCATGCAGTACGGCGGCACGTCCATCACGACCATCGACCCGCCGCCGACGAAGGCGCTCTCGCCGACGCGCACGAACTGCGCGACCGCCGCGAGCCCGGAGACGATGGCGTGGTCGTCGATCGTGACGTGGCCCGCGAGCGCCGCGCCGTTCGCGAGCCGCGTGTGGCTACCGATCCGGCAGTCGTGACCGACGTGGCTGTTGTTCATGAAGAGGTTGTCGTCGCCGATCACCGTCTCCATGCCGCCGCCCTCGGTCCCGAGGCTCAGGCTCGCGAACTCGCGCACCTGGTTGCGGTCGCCGAGCACGAGCCGGCTCTCCTCGCCGTGAAACTTCTGGTCCTGCGGCAGCGAGCCGACGCTCGCGTACGGGAAGATCCGGTTGTCGGCACCGAGCGTCGTGTGGCCGTCGATCGTCGCGTGGGCGGCGACGTGCGAGCCGCGACCGATCGTCACGTGCGGACCGACCACGCAGTACGGGCCGACCTCGACGCCGGTGTCGAGCTTCGCCTCGCGCGCGACCACCGCCGTCGGGTGCACCCGCACGGCCGCCACCGGCCGGTTCTCCGGTCGGTTCCCGGTTCCGTCCTCGGCGACCTCGACGGCGGAGAAGTCGGCCTGCGCGACGACCTGGCCGTCCACGGTCGCGATGCCGCGCATCTTCCACAGCGGCCGGTGGCGGCGCAGCAAAGAGACTTCGAGCCGGAGCTGGTCGCCCGGGATCACCTGGCGGCGGAACTTGACGTTGTCGAGGCTCGTCAAGACCAGGAAGACACGCTCGGACTCGAGCTGCTCGATGGTGAAGCCGCCGTGGAACGAGCCGTGCACGAGCAGACCGCCCGCCTGCGCCATCGCCTCGCAGATCAGCACGCCGGGCATGATCGGGCGGTCCGGAAAGTGCCCCGTGAAGTGGGGCTCGTTCCAGGTGACGTTCTTGAGCGCGACGATGCGCCTGTCCGGCTCGAACTCCGTCACCCGGTCCACCAGAAGGAACGGGTGGCGGTGCGGTAGGAAGCGCGCGATCTCCTGCCCGAGCGGATTCACCGACGGCCGAACCGCCGCGCGGGAGCGGCCTCCGGATGGGCGGTGGCCAAGGGACGCTCCGCTACTTCCGTCCGTTGTAGACCGACAGCACGTCGTCGGTGATGTCGGACGACTTCTTGAAGTAGAGCACCGGGCTCGAACCCAGCTCGAGGATCAGGGTGAAGCCGTCGCGGTCGCCGACCTCCTTGATGATCTGCTGGAGGTCCTGGATGATCTTGCCGGTCAGCTCCTGGTCCTTCTTCTGCAGCTCGGCCTGCGAGTCCTCGAAGCGGCGCTTCAGATCGAGCCGCTTCTGCTCGAACTCGGTCTCGAGCTTGCGGCGGCGGTCGTCGGCCATGACCGTGCCCTTGCTCTCGAGCTCCTCCTTCAGGCGGTCGAGCTCCTCCTTCTTGCCCTTGAGCTGGACCTCGAGCTTCTCGACCTGACCACGGAAGTCTTCCTTGGCCTTGCGGCCCGCCGACGACTCGTTCAGCGCACGCTGCAGATCGACGTAGCCGATCTTCACGTCCGCAGCGGCCAGGCCCGGCGCGCACAGGGTGGCGAGGAGCGCCGCCGCGACCCCGACGCGGCCGACAGAGAATGCAGTCATCGTACTTTCCACCTTCCTTGGTCAGTCTTCAGAGCGGAGCGCCGAACGAGAACAGGATCGAGCTCTTCCGCTCGCCTTCGCCGATGTTGAGCGGAATGCCGTACTCGACGCGCAGCGGACCGAATGGCGACAGCCAGCGGACGCCGCCGCCCACCGAGTAGCGCAGGTTGCCGACGTCGATCCCGTCCGCCTGCAGGAACGAGTTGCCGAGATCGAAGAAGACGACGCCGCGCAGCCCGAGCTGCTGCACGATCGGGAAGATGATCTCGTTCTGGGCGACGAGCTCGTTGGTGCCGCCGATCGGCTCGCTGTTGATGATGTTGCCCTGGGCGTCGTACGTGTTCTCGCGCGGACCGAGGGTGCGCGTCTCGTAGCCGCGGACGGTGTTGATGCCGCCGGGGAAGTACCGGTCGAGGAGCGGGATCTCGCGACCGGACAGGCCGGACTCGCCCTTGCCCCAGGCGATCGTGCCGCCCGACGAGAACACCAGCGGCCCGATGTCCGGGATGCGGTACAGCGGGTAGAACCAGCGCCCGCGGCCCTCGAAGCGAACGAAGCTGGTCGAGCCGCCGAGGCCCGCGAACTCGAGCGAGACGTCCTGGAACGATCCCGCGGTCGGGTCGAACGCGTGGTTCAGCGTGTTGCGCACGAAGTTCGGCGCGACCGACGACACGGTGATGTCGCCCTGCTCGGTGAAGATGCTCGGCGGCGCGTCGAGCGCGACGTTGGAGATCTTGCCCTGCTCCAGCCGGTACTCGAGACCGACGCGCGTGTCCTCGAACGACACCGGACCGATGTGGTCGAGCCCGAGCGCCTCCAGCGGGTAGAGGCCGCGCAGCGAGAAGCCGGTCGAGCCGCGCGTGAAGTCGTTGAAGTCGAGCTCGGTGTTGTAGAGCGTGACCGAGCCGAGCAGCTGCGTGTCGAGCACGTACGGCTCGGTGAACGCGATGTAGATGTTGCGGCGCACCGAGCCGAAGTCGGCGTTGAACACGATGCGCTGGCCGCGCCCGAAGAGGTTGTTCTCCGAGACGCGAACGTTGAACAAGAACTGGTCGCCCGAGCTGTAGCCCGCGCCGGCGCTGAACGAACCGGTCGAGCCTTCCTTGGCGTCCACCAGCACGTTGATCTGGTCGGGAGCGGTCGCCTTGCGCGTCGTCAGGTCGACGTCGGAGAAGAAGCCCAGCCGGCGCAGAGCGTCGCGGCTCTTCCGGAGCTTGGTCGCCGAGAACTGGTCCTGCTCGTTGACCTTGAGCTCGCGGCGGATGACCTTGTCGCGCGTCTTGGTGTTGCCCGTGATCTCGATCTTGCCGATCGTCACCGGGCGCCCGCGGTTCATGCGGAAGGTGACGTCGACCGCCTTCTCCTCCGGCTTGATCAGGGTCTCGGGCTCGACGTTGGCGAAGGCGAAGCCCTGGTCGCCGAGGAAGTCGGTCAGCTTGGTGACGTCGTCGCGCAGCACGCTCGCGCGGAAGACCGTGCCCTTCTCCGCCTCGATCGTGTCGAAGAGCTGCGTCTCCTCCTCGGTGCTCGGCGGCACGTCGCCGGCGAACTTGACCTCGCCGAAGTTGTACTGCTCGCCCTCCTCGATCTTGAACGTGATCCGGAGCTCGTCGCCGTCACGCTCGACGGTCGGCTCGCTGACCTTCACGTTCACGAAGCCGTGGTCGTAGTAGAAGGCGGTGATGCGCTCGGCGTCGGTCTTGAGCACGTCGCGGTTCAGCGTGCCGGACTTGAACAGCCAGGACAGGAACCACTTCTCCTTGGTCTGCATGACGCCGCGCAGGTCGCCCGAGCTCAGGTTGTCGTTGCCCTCGAACTCGATCGAGCCGATGCGCACCGGCTCGCCCTGCTCGATCTTGTAGACCAGAGCGACGTCGCCCTCGCTGTCGGTCGTGCGCAGCTCGGGGGTGATCGAGACGTCGAGGTAGCCCTTCTCCTCGTAAAGGCGCTTTGCATCCTCGACGCCGCGCCGCACCTTGTCGGGGTCGTAGATGGTGCGCGCGCGCACCTTGAGCGCGGACTCGACCTCCTCGGGCTTGAGCTCGTCGCCGCCCTCGATCTGCACCGAGGAGATGTACGGACGCTCGTGCACGCGGAAGGTCAGCACCGCCGCACCGCGCTCGGCGGAGTCGAGCTCGACGCTCACGTCGTCGAAGAAGCCCATCGCGTAGATCGCGCGCAGGTCCTGGTCGACGCGGGCCGGATCGAGGCGCTGCCCGGCGGCGGTCTTGACGTGGATCCGGATCGCGTCCGAGTCGACGCGCCGGTTGCCCTTGATCTCGACGACCGACAGCACCGGCTCGTCGGAGCCGCCCGACGGCCGCTGCGCCGCTGCGAGCGGTGCCAGCGAGAGCAGCGCCAGCGCGACCAGGGCGACCGGCGCGGCGAGACGTCCCGAGGCGATGCTGCTGGGCTTCACGACGCCTCCAGGTGACCGTGCGTCAAGCGCATCGTTCGGTCCATCGCGCCGGCGAGCCGCGGACTGTGCGTGACGACGACGCAGGTGATCCCCGCCTCGCGGTTGAGCTCGATCAGCAGCCGCTCGACCTCCCCGCCCGTCTCGGGGTCGAGGTTGCCGGTGGGCTCGTCGGCGAGGACGAGAGCCGGACGCCGAACGACGGCCCGTGCGACCGCGACGCGCTGCTGCTCGCCGCCGCTCAGCTCGCCCGGACGGTGCGTGAGCCGCTCGCGCAGCCCGACGCGCTCGAGCAACGCGGTGGCGCGCTCGGTCGCGACGGACGGGCTCTCGCCCGCGATCAGGCAGGGCATCATGACGTTCTCGAGCGCCGTGAAGTCCGGGAGCAGGTGGTGGAACTGGAACACGAAGCCGATCGACTCGCTCCGGAAGCGGGCCAGCTCACGGTCTCGCAGCGGAGCCAGGTCGGTGCCGCCCACGCGGACGCTGCCCGAAGTCGGGCGGTCGAGCCCGCCCAGGATGTGCAGCAGCGTGCTCTTGCCGACGCCGGACTCTCCCACGATGGCGACGGTCTCGCCGGCCGACACCGTGAGGTCGATCGCCGACAGGACGCGGACCGTCCTCGGGCCGTCCGTGTACTCCTTGACGAGCCCACGTGCCTCGACGTGATTCCTCTCCCCCGCCCCACCGCTCACCCGGCCCGGCTCACTCGTAGCGCATGACGTCGACGGGGGCGAGGCGCGCCGCCTGTCGAGCCGGATAGATCGTTGCGAGGATGCAGATCGCGATCGCCGCGACCGCGACCAGGGCGAAGTTCTCGGGGTAGATCCTGACCGGGACGGTGGAGACGTAGAACACGTCCTTCGGCAGCTCGATGAACTGGTAGCGCTCGAGCAGAGCCGCCCCCCCCAGTCCTCCGAGGATGCCCGCCACCGTCCCCAGGATCCCGATCACCGCGCCCTTAAACACGAAGATCGCCGCGATCGCCAGATTGGTCGCGCCCATCGACTTGAGAATGGCGATGTCCTTTCGCTTCTCCATGACGACCATCACCAGGGTCGCCGCGATGTTGAACGCCGCCACCAGAACGATCAACAGCAGCACGATGAACTGGATGAACTTCTCCAGCCGGAAGGCGACGAAGAGGTTGCGGTTCACCTCCATCCAGTCGCGGGCGAAGTACGGATAGCCGATCCGCTTCTCCAGATCGCGCGCGACCACGCGCGCAGCGTCGATCTCCTTCACCTTCACCTCGACCCCGGTCACCTTGTCGCCGACCTCGAAGAAGCGCTGCGCGTCGGCCATCGACATGAAGACGATCGTCGAGTCGTAATCGTACATACCGGAGTCGAAGATGCCTCCGACGCCGAAGCGCTTCACGCGCGGCACCATGCCCACGGCGGTGGGCGAGCCGAGCGGGGACATCAGGTTGATCCAGTCGCCGACCCCGACCCCGAGCGTCTTCGCGAGCTCGAAGCCGATCAGGATCTGCGGCACCTCGATGGTCTCGTCCTTGCCGTCGATGATGGTCGTGACCGGCATCTGCTGGCCGAGCTGCTCGGTGGTGCCCTCCTTCAGGTGCCGCTGCACGTCCACCACCGCGCTCGCCCGTTCCGGCTGCACCCCCCGGACCACCGCGCCGGCGACCGAGTTGTCCGACGAGACCATCGCCTGGCCGTAGATGAACGGCGCCGCGGCGGTGACGCCGGGCGCCTCCTCGACCGCCTCGAGCACCCGCGGGTAGTCGCGCATCGTTCCGCTGTGGCTCAGCAGGACGATCTGCGGATTGAACCCCAGGATGCGATCGCGCAGGTCCTCCTCGAAACCGGTCATGACCGCCATCACGATGCAGAGCACCATGACGCCGATCGCGACGCCGCCGCCCGCGATCAGCGCGATCAGCGACACGAACATCTCGCGACGCCGCGCACGCAGGTACCGCAGCGCCACCATCACTTCCCACTTCATCGTCAGGGCTTCCCGGAGGGCCGCAGCAGCGGGAAGAGAACGACGTCGCGGATCGAGGGGGCGTCGCACAGCAGCATGACCAGGCGATCGATGCCGACGCCGCAACCGGCCGCGTGCGGCATCCCGTGCTCGAGCGCCTGGACGTAGTCCTCGTCCATCGGGTGTGCCTCGCCGTCGCCCGCGGCACGGCTCTCGACCTGGGCGAGGAAGCGCGCGCGCTGGTCGTCGGGGTCGTTGAGCTCGGAGAAGCCGTTCGCCAGCTCCCGGCCGACGACGTAGAGCTCGAAGCGGTCGCAGACGAACGGATCTGCGTCGCTGGCACGCGCCAGCGGCGACACCTCCGCGGGGAAGCCGGTGACGAACGTCGGCTGGACGAGCTCCGGCTCGACGAAGTGCTCGAACAGCGCGGTCGCGATCCCGCCCGCGCCCGCACCCGGCGGGACGCCGACGCCGTGACGCTCGGCCACCGCGCGCGCACGCACCGGATCGCGCAGCTCCTCGGGCGAAGCGCCCGCGGCGCGCGCCGCCTCGTCGATCAGCGACATCCGGCGCCAGCCCGGACCGAGATCGACACGATGCTCGCCGTACGGCACGACCGTTCCGCCGGTCAGCTCGCGCGCGAGGCCGCCGATCATCTCCTCGACCAGCGGCAGTAGATCCTCCCAGGTGGCATAGGCCTGGTAGAACTCGAGCATCGTGAACTCGGGGTTGTGCTGCGTCGAGATCCCCTCGTTGCGAAAGTTGCGGCCGATCTCGAAAACGCGCTCGAAGCCGCCGACCAGCAGTCGCTTCAGGAACAGCTCCGGCGCGATACGCAGCTGGAGGTCCATGTCGAGCGTGTTGTGGTGGGTGAGGAACGGCTTCGCCGCCGCACCGCCGGCGATCGTCTGCAGGATCGGCGTCTCGACCTCGACGTAGTCGCGCTCGACCAGGAAGCGCCGGATGCCGGAGAGGACCTTCGAGCGCGACAGGAAGACCTGGCGCGTCTCGGCGCCGTTGGCGATCAGGTCGAGGTAGCGCTTCCGGTAGCGGATCTCGACGTCGGTGAGGCCGTGCCACTTCTCGGGCAGCGGGTGCAGGCACTTCGCGAGCAGCGTGATGCTGCTCGCCTCGACCGTCAGCTCGCCGGTGCGCGTACGGAAGACCGTACCGTCGACGCCGATGATGTCGCCGAGGTCGAGCGTGCGCGCGAGCGCCCCCTGCTCCTCGGAGAGACGGTCGCGCTTCAGGTAGGTCTGGATGCGGCCGGTCACGTCCTCGACCACGACGAACGAGGCCTTGCCCATGTCGCGCTTCGCGACCACGCGCCCCGCGACGCGCGCCGGGTGCTTCGCCGCGTCGAGCGCCGCGCTCTCGGTCGTGTCGTACGCTCCGTGCAGCTCGCCCGCGTGGTGGGTCGGCTGAAAGTGGTTCGGGTACGCGACGCCGCGCGCGCGCAAGTCGACGAGCTTGGCCCGACGCGTGGCGGTCAAGTCGTCTTCGGTCGGGGAGATGCGTTGCTCGGAACTCATCGCGGGCGTGAACCGCGCGCTTTTACTGGAGGCTCCGACGGTGGTCAATCGATGCGCAGCGCGCAGCGACGCGAGGCGCGTCGCTTGCAGCCCCGCACGGCTTGGCATACGTGTCGAGGCGTCGTGATCACGAGGATCCGTCGACCGTACTGGATTGCGGCACACTTGGTCCTGCTCGCACTCGCCGCGACGTTCGCGGCCACCGCCGTCTCCAGCATGGTTCGCGGAACCCTCGCGCGCGGTGGCGTAGCCGTCACGAAGACGACCGACGATGCCGACAAGCGAACCAAGAATCGACCGCTCGCCGACTACCTCGCGATCGCACGGCGCGACCTGTTCGCCGCCGTGCCCGCGTCGGAGCCGTCGAGCGTGGCCGGCAGCACGCTGCGCAGCGCGCCGGCGAGCCTGCAGCTCCTCGGGACCGGCAGCCGCGGCGACAAGCTGTACGCGGTGGTCGAGGACCAGAAGTCGAAGATCCAGAGGATCCTGACGGTCGGAGACAAGGTGGACGAGGCGGAGGTGGTGGACATCGGCTGGCGACACATGGTGCTGCGCCGCGGCGGGCAGGAGGAGCTCCTCGTCGTGCCGCCGAACCTCGGCGTGGAGGGCGGCGCGGCCACGACCGCTGCGGTGAGCAGCGCGTCGGCGGCGGCGAGCGAGGGCGACGCGCAGATCCGCAAGATCGGCGACGATCGCTACCTCGTGGCGCAGGCCGAGGTCGAGCACTCGATGGCGAACCTGTCGGAGCTGTTCACGCAGATGCGCGCGGTGCCGAACATGCAGGACGGCAAGACGAACGGCTTCCGGCTGTTCGCGATCCGCTCCGGCAGCCTGTTCCAGAAGATCGGGCTGCAGAACAACGACGTCGTACAGCGCATCAACGGCATCGAGATGACCGATCCCGGCCGCGCGATGACGCTCTTCCAGGACCTCCAGGGCGAGAACCGCATCAACGTCGACGTCATCCGCGGCGGCGAGACGCGCACGCTGACCTACGAGATCCGCTGACGGTGCGCGCGCCCGAGCCCCACCGCACCGCCACGCACCGGAGGCCGGGACGGAGCCGCTCGGCTCTCCTCGCCCTCGGGCTCGCCGCCGGCACGATCCTGCTGACGATCGCGATCGCACCCGCGCAGGACGATCCCGAGCCGCGCAGCTCTCCGCCCGCCGAGGCGCCACGCCCGCTCGCGCCCACCGACCTGGTGGTGATGGACTTCCAGGACGTCGAGATCGCGACGCTGGTCAAGTTCGTCAGCGAGATCACCGGGCGGAACTTCCTGCTCGACGACAAGGTCAAGGGCAAGGTCTCGGTCATCTCCCCGAGCAAGATCTCCGTCGACGAGGCGTACCGCGTCTTCCAGTCCGTCCTGCAGGTGAAGGGGTTCACGCTGATCGACACCGGTCCGGTGGTGAAGATCATCGCGATCAAGGACGTGAAGGGCTCGGGGCTGCCGGTCGGCGCCGAGACGGAAACGCCGTCCGAGGCCTACGTCACGCAGCTGGTGCCGCTGCGCCACCTCGAGGCACAGGCGGCGACCGCGCTGCTGCAGCCCCTCGTCTCGCGCGACGGGCTGATCTCCGCCTATACGCCGACCAACTCGCTGATCGTCGTCGACAGCGAGACCAACATCGCGCGCCTCGTCGAGCTGATCTTCGCGCTCGACGTGCCCGGACAGGAGCGCACCGTCGACGTCATCCCGCTCCGGCACGCGTACGCGAACGACGTCGCGACGATCCTGCGCGAGGCGATCGAGGACGAGTCGGCGCGCGGCGGCGGCAGCGCCGGCGGCGGGACGACCAGCGTGCCCGGCGTCGGCACCGCGGCCACCAAGGCGGTCGGCGCGTCGGGACGCGGCGGGAGCGGCGTGCGCGTGGTGCCCGACGAGCGCTCGAACGCGGTGGTGGTGATCGGCAACATGCTCGAGATCCGGCAGGCGCACGCGCTGATCGCCAAGCTCGACCGTCCGCTGCCCAAGGGCACCGGACGGATCAACGTCTATTACCTGCAGCACGCGGACGCGACCGAGATGGTGCAGGTGCTCGCCGACCTGGTCGGCACGACCACCTCCACCGTCCCACGCCAGATCCTGCCGGGGCGCGCCGTCACCGAGGGCGGCGGCCGCTTCGGCAGCGGATCTTACCGCACGGCCACCGGCTCGCAGTCGCTCGGCGACTTCGGACGCAGCGTGACCAGCCGCCAGGGCTCCGGCGCCCTGCCCGGCACCGGACGCAGCCAGTCTGCTCCCGGCGTCGCGGGCGGCGTGCAGTCCGCGGGCAGCGGGGGGCCCGCGGTCGAGTTCGAGTCCGGCGTCCGCGTCACCGCCGATCCCGCGACCAACTCGCTCGTCATCAGCGCGGCGCCGCAGGACTACGCGACCCTGCGCGAGGTGATCCAGCAGCTCGACATCCCGCGCCGGCAGGTGCTCGTCGAGGCGATCATCTTCGAGGTGTCGATGAACCGGGCGCGCCAGCTCGGCATCGAGATGCAGGGCGGCGCGTCGGTCGACGGGAAGGGTGTCGCGTTCGGGCGCGTGAACTTCCGCAACCTGACCCCGCTCACCTCCGCCGTCAGCGGCAACGATCTCAACGCGCTCACCAGCGTCTCCGGCCTGCTCGGCGCGCTGATCAGCGACCAGTCGATCATTCTCTCGGACGGCACCAAGGTCCCGGCAGGCGTCGCGCTCATCAGCGCGCTCGAGGCCGACACCGACGTCAACGTGCTGTCGGCGCCGACCATCCTCACCACCGACAACGAGGAGGCGGAGATCGTCGTCGGTCAGAACGTGCCGTTCGTCACCAGCCGCTCGACCAACGAGACCAACCTGGCGAACACGTTCAGTCAGGTCGATCGGCGCGACGTCGGCATCACGCTGCGCATGACGCCGCAGATCTCCGAGGGCGACACCGTCCGCCTGCTGATCTTCCAGGAGGTCTCGGCGCTGGTGCCGACCTCCCAGGTGCAGGTCCTGCAGCTCGGACCGACGACCACCGTGCGCTCGGCGACCACCAGCGTCGTCGTCAAGGACAGCCAGACGGTCGCGATCGGCGGCCTGATCTCGGACACGCTGCGCGCCAGCGAGCAGGGCGTGCCGTACCTGTCCGACATCCCGGTGATCGGCAACCTCTTCAAGTTCGACGACAAGTCGAAGGAGAAGGTGAACCTGATCATCCTCTTGACGCCGCGGATCCTGCGCAACCCGTCGACGCTCGAGACCCTCACCGACGAGGAGCGCGTGCGCTTCCACAAGGCCGTCATGGGCCGCAAGGTTTTCTCTGGCACCATGGGCAAGATCGATCCACCGCCGCCCGAGCCGGAACCGGAGCTGGCGCTGCCGCCGGCTCGGGCGATGCGCGCCGGCATCCTGCTGCCGGCGGAGAACGGCGGCGGCGCATCCGCCGCCGAGCCCGTGGACGACGGCGTGCTGCTGTCCCCCGAGGACGCGACGCTGCCTCCCGGCGTCCAGTAGGCGTGGCGATGGCCGGACCGAGGTCCGCCGACCTCACCCTCGACGGCAGCGCGGCGCGGCTGCCCGACTCCGCGACCGCGGCTGCGCTCGCCGACCGCTTCGACCTGCCCTTCCAGGACGGCATCGACGTCCGCCAGGTGGATCCCGCGCTCGTCGCGCGCCTGCCGATCCAGTACGCGAAGCGCTTCGCCTGCTTGCCGCTCGGCGAGGAGGCCGGCGCGCTGCGCGTCGCGATCGCCGACCCGCGCGCGACCCAGGTGGTGGACGACCTGCGCGCGCTCTACGGGCGTCGCATCGGCGCGGTGGTCGTCCCGGCCGCGGCGATCCTCGAGGCGATCAACCTCGCCTACGACAGCGCGCGCGGCACCGCGGAGGCGGTCATGGGCGACATCGAGGCGGGCGAGCTCACCGCGGTCGCGCACGAGCTCGAGGAGCCGCGCGACCTGCTCGACGCCGACGACGAGGCGCCGATCATCCGCCTGGTCAACTCGCTGCTCTTCCAGGCCGTCAAGGACCGCGCGTCGGACATCCACATCGAGCCCTTCGAGCGCGAGGTGTCGGTGCGCTTCCGCATCGACGGGCTGCTCTACGACATCCTGAAGCCGCCGCGCCGCTACCATCCGACGATCGTCGCCCGCATCAAGATCATGGCCGGGCTCGACATCGCCGAGAAGCGCTTGCCGCAGGACGGCCGGCTGCGCTTCCGGGCCGCGGGGCGCGACATCGACGTTCGTGTCTCGATCGTGCCGACGCAGTTCGGCGAGCGCGCGGTGCTCCGTCTCCTCGACCGCAGCGGCGCGCTGCTCACGCTCGAGCAGCTCGGGCTCCGCGGAGCGAACCTCGGACACATCGAGAAGCTCATCCAGAAGAGCCACGGCATCATCCTGGTGACCGGCCCGACCGGCAGCGGAAAGACGACGACGCTCTACGCGGCGCTCGCGCGCCTCAACTCGAGCCTGCGCAACATCATCACCATCGAGGACCCGATCGAGTACCAGCTGCACGGCGTGGGACAGATCCAGGTCAATCCGAAGATCGACCTCACGTTCGCGAACGGACTGCGCTCGATCCTGCGCCAGGACCCGGACATCATCATGGTCGGCGAGATCCGCGACGGCGAGACCGCCGAGATCGCGATCCAGGCGGCGCTCACCGGGCACCTGGTGTTCTCGACCCTGCACACGAACGACTCCTTCGGCGCCCTGTCGCGCCTCATCGACATGGGCATCGAGCCGTTCCTCGTCTCGTCGTCGCTGATCGGCGTCATGGCGCAGCGCCTGGTGCGTCGCGTCTGCCCCTCGTGCCGGCAACCGAGCGTCGCGACGCGCGCCGAGCAGGACGAGATCGGGCTCGCCGCCGGAACGCCGATCTTCGTCGCGGGGCCGGGCTGCGAGTCGTGCAAGGGAACCGGCTACCGCGGCCGCTCGGGCATCCACGAGCTGCTGATCCTCGACGACGCGATCCGTGCGCTGGTCATGCAGCGCAGCGACGCCGCCGCCGTGCGCCGCCACGCGACCGGTCACGGCATGGCGACCCTGCGCGACGACGGCGCGGCCAAGGTGGCGGCGGGCGAGACTACCGTCGAGGAGGTGCTGCGCGTGACCCAGGAAGATGTGGCGTAGCGCCTGCAACCGAGCCGCGGCGCTGCCTGAGCGCGCACGGCGTGGCCGACCGGAGGGAGCGCGGGGAGTGGGGCCCCGCGCGGCTTCGCCGCGTGGGGCGAGGGGGCGCGTGCCCCCTCGGGGCAACCTGCTGCCCGTGTTCGCACCGCGTGGCCGACCGGAGGGAGCGCGGGGAGTGGGGCCCCGCGCGGCTTCGCCGCGTGGGGCGAGGGGGCGCGTGCCCCCTCGGGGCAACTAATGCCAGTGTTCGCCTATCGCGGCCTCACCGCGAGCGGCCGCACCGTGCAGGGCGTCGTCGACGCCGACAACGCCAAGAGCGCACGCGTCCGCCTGCGGCGCGACGGCATCTTCCCGACCGAGGTCGCCGAGGAGCACGTCCAGTCCAGTTCGGGCGGCGGCGGCCTCGCGCTGCGCCGCGGGCCGCGCATGACGCCGGCCGAGCTGGCGCTGGTGTCGCGGCAGCTCAGCACGCTGCTCGGCGCCGGCGTGCCGGTCGTCGAGGCCCTGGCCGCGGTCGGAGAGCAGAGCGACCGGCCGGTCGTCACCCAGGTGCTGTCGCACGTCCGCGACCAGGTGACCCAGGGCACCCCGCTCGCCGAAGCGCTGGCGGAGTATCCCGCGATCTTCCCCGAGCTCTACGTCGGCATGGTGCGCGCCGGCGAGGCGGCCGGCGCGCTGGACCTCGTCCTCGAGCGCCTCGCGACCTACACGGAGGCGCAGACACGGCTCGCGGCGAAGGTTCGCAACGCCCTCGCCTACCCGATCCTGATGACCGTCGTCTCGACGGGCATCGTCGGCTTCCTGCTCGGCTTCGTGGTGCCCCGCGTGACGCGCATCTTCGCCGACCAGAAGCAGACGCTGCCGCTCCTGACGCGCATCTTGCTGGGCATCTCCGACGCCGTCGCTTCGAGCTGGTGGCTGATCGCACTCGCGCTCGCGGGTCTCGCCGCCTGGGCGATGGCGGCGCGGCGCCGTCCGCCGTGGCGCCTCTGGTTCGACCGCAAGCTCCTCACGCTGCCGGTGATCGGGCCGATCCTCACGCGCATCGCCGTCGCACGCTTCGCCCGCACGCTCGCGACCCTGCTCGGCAACGGCATCCCGCTCCTGTCCGCGCTCGAGGTGGCGAGCGGCGTCGCCGGCAACCGCGCGCTCGCGCAGGCGATCGACGATGCGCGGAGCGCCATCCGCGAGGGCCAGAGCATCGCCGCACCGCTCCGTCAGTCGGGGCTCGTGCCGCCGCTCGTCACCCACATGATCGCGGTCGGGGAGCGCTCCGGCGAGCTCGAGGCGATGCTCGGCAAGGTCGCCGACGGCTACGAGCAGGAGGTCGAGAGCACCCTCGGCACCCTCACCGCGGTCCTCGAGCCGATCACGATCGTCGTCATGGGCGGCATCGTGCTGTTCATCGTGCTCGCGATCTTGCTGCCCATCTTCGAGATCAACGCGCTGGTGCGCTAACGAGGATTCCGATGAACGAGCTCACGAGCTTTACGACGCCTCCGAGCGCGCACACCGAGCGCCGCACGGGGCCAACGGTCAAACGTCCCGCGGGCTTCGCCCGCGCGAGGACGCGGGTCGGAGCAGCGCGGCAAGGAGCTCGCCAGATCTCCCTGCGGGCAGCGCACGGCGGCTTCACCCTGATCGAGATCATGGTGGTGGTGTTCATCCTCGGGTTGCTGATCACGCTGGTCGCGCCGCGCATCCTCGGCCGCACCGACGAGGCACGGCAGACCAAGGCCGCCGCCGACGTGAAGGCGATCGAGCAGGCGCTGAGCCTCTACAAGCTCGACAACGGCTTCTTCCCGACCACCGAGCAGGGCCTCGAGGCGCTCGTCACGCGGCCGACCACCGGGCTGGTGCCGCGACGCTGGAACCCCGAGGGCTACCTCGAGAAGGTCCCGGTCGATCCCTGGGGCACGCCGTACGTGTTCCGCAGCGACGGCAGCACGTACGTGGTGCTGTCGTTCGGCGCCGACGCCGCCGAGGGTGGCGAGGGCATCAACGCGGACATCGACTCGCGCAACCTCTGACGGAGTTCCCGGTGCGCTGGCGAGCCGCATCGACCGGCGAACGCGGCTTCACGCTGCTCGAGCTCGCGCTCGCGGTCGCCCTGATCGGCCTGCTGGCGACGCTCGTCCTGCCGCGTCTCGGCGTCCTGGGCGGCGTGTCGCTGCAGGCGAGCGCACGCCAGCTCGCGTCGCGCATCGAGCTGCTGCGCGAGGACGCGGCTCTGCGCGGCCGCTGGGTGCGGCTGTCGTTCGACCCGCCGACCGGACGCTACGGCGCCGAGGTGTACGTCGACACCTCGTCCGGCGCCCGCTTCGTCGCCGAGGACGCGCCGCTCTTCCGCACCGTGCAGCTCCCCGAATCGATCCGGCTCGACCTCGACGGTCCGGGCCTCACGACCACGAGCGAGGGACACCCCGCCGCCCTCTTCTCGCCCGACGGCTACACCGACCCGCTGGTCGTGCGGCTGACGCACGGCGCGGACGACGTCTTCTCGATCGTCGTCGAGCCGGCGCGCTCGCGGCCGCGCATCGTCGAGGGCGCGGTCGCGGTGCGCACGGAGACACGCTCGTGAGCACGCGGCGGGCGCGCCGGAGGGCGGCGAGCGGCTTCACTCTGCTCGAGGTGATGGTCGCGCTCGCGGTGATCGCGACCGCGTTCACCGCGCTGCTCGGCCTGCACGTGCGCAACCTGCGCCTCGCGGCGCGCGAGCAGGCGTACACGCAGGCCCTGCTGCTGGCGCGGTCGCTGATCACCGAGGTCGAGCTCGGCGGCTACCCGGAGATCGGGATCGGCGAGGGCGACTTCGAGGAGAGCCACCCCGGACGCTACCCGGGCTTCCGCTGGCAGCGCACGGTGAGCGACTTCCCGGTCCCGGACACGCGCGAGGTGACCGTGCGCGTGATCCCGAACGGCGACGAGGCGGCGGCGTCCGAGCTGACCGTGTTCGTGCGCCCGCGACGCTCGTGACGCGGCGGCCGAACGCGAGCGAGTCGCGCACCGCGCAAGCGGCGACGCTGCCCGTGCCCCGCGCCGCGCGCGAGGCGGGCTTCACGCTGCTCGAGCTGCTCGTCTCGCTGGCGATCGTCGCGATCCTGGCGCTCGCACAGGCAGCTCCCTTCCAGCGCACGCTCACCTCGCGCGAGCATGCCGAGGAGGCGATGGAGCGCAGCAACGCCGCGCGCCTCACCCTGCAGCGGCTCGCGGAGGAGCTCACTGGCGCCGTGCCGCTGGGCGGCGAGCGGCAGCGCTTCACGCTGATCGATCGCACCTTCGACCGTCCGGCGAGCGAGCTCAGCTTCACCACCACCGCCGCACGCCGCGTGCGCTCGGGACCGCAGGACCCGCTCGAGGTGGTGCGCTACCGCCTCGAGCCCGGTCCGCCCGACGCGCCGGGTGGGCTGCTGGTGAAGGAGCAGCTGCCGTCGGTCGCCGCCGAGGGTACGCCGTTCACCACGAACGTGATTCTGGAGGACGTCGCGGCGTTCACGGTGCGCGTCCTGCCCGACCGCGGCGACCTCGTCGCGAGCTGGCAGAGCGGCCAGGACCGCGTGCAGATCCCGCGCGCGGTCGAGCTGCAGCTCGCGCTCGCCGACGGCACGCCGGATCCGCCGGTCTACCGCCTGCTCGTCGACCTGCCGATGGGCGGACCGAGGAACGACTCGTGATCCGGCCACCGGCCACGTCACCGCCGCGACGTACGCGTCGGGTACGACGTACGCCACGCCCCCGCGAGCGCGGCGTCGCGCTCCTCTCCGCCCTCTTCGCGGTGGCGCTGCTCACGGTCGTGGTCATCGAGATGACCGACGCGACGATGGTGCACACGCACCTGAACCGCAACGCCGGCAACGCGATGGCGGCGCAGCTCCTCGCCCGCTCCGCCGCAACCGCGGGCGAGGCGATGGTCGGCGACCCCGGCGCGAATCCCTCGAGCGTCACCTGCCCGCAGAATCTCTGGGCGCTGCCGCTGTTCGGGGTGCCGGCCGGCGCCGGCATCGTCGGGCTGCAGATCAGCGACGAGTCCGGCAAGCTCGACCTGAACGGCGCGCTGGAGCAGCGCTATCGCCAGGCGCTCGAGACCCTGTTCTCGAAGCTCGACCTCGACCCCTCGCTGGTCGGACGGATCCGCACGTGGATCACGCCGGCGAACGACCCGACGATGGCAACCGGCGGAGGGAGCGACTATTGTGCGCTCGCGATGCCCTGCGAACCACGGCAGCGACCGCTCAAGAGCCTCGACGAGCTGCTCCTGATCCGCGGCTTCGACGAGGAGCGGATCGCGCGGCTGCGTCCGTACGCGACCGTGGTACCGCGCGTCGACGATCGCCCCAGCCCCCCGCAGCCGGTGAACGCGCTCACCGCGAAGCCGCTGGTGCTCGAGGCGCTGGGTTGCGAGGGCAACCTGACGCCGCCCGCGTGCCCGATGCGCTTCGACGACGAGCAGAACGAGAAGACGAACGAGTGGCAGCAGGAGTTCGACGAGTGGCGCCGCACGAACTGCGACGCGGCCGGCAACCTCGTGACCACGAAGAGCAGCGTGTTCTCGATCCTGGCCTCGGGCAACGTCGGCGACGCGACGCAGACCCTGCGCACCGTCGTTGGTCGCAAGGGCGACCGCGTGACGCGGCTCTGGTGGCAGGAGCGCCCGCTCGCCGAGGCCCTGCCGGTGGACGTGCGCTGAGATGCTCGCGCTGGGCATCGACGCGAGCCGGGAGCGCTTCACGATCGCGCTCGTCGAAGCGACCGGCCGCACGCCGCGGCTCGTCGGCAGCTGGTCCGAGCCGCGCGACGCCGGACGCGAGCGCGCGGAGCAGCTCCGCGCGCTGATCGAGCGCCACTGCCCGGCACGTCCCGACGCGGTCGGCACCGCCATGCCGGGGACGAGCATCAGCCACCGCATCCTCCGACTGCCGTTCGCCGACGCGAGCCGACTCGCCGCGACCGTCCCCTTCGAGCTCGAGAGCCTGGTGCCGTTCGACGTCGAGAGCGGAGTGATCGCCTTCACCGTGATCGAGCGCGACGGCGACGGCGCGACCGTGCTCGCCGCCATCGCGCAGCGCACCGAGGTGCAGCGCCACCTCGACGAGATGGCGGCCGCCGGCGTGGACCCCGCGGTGCTGGACGTCGGCGCGGTCGCCCTCGCAGGGCTCCTGCGTCCACGAGCGAACGACCTGCTCGTGATCGAGCCGCGCGACGACGGCGGCGTGGTGCTGCTGCGCGAAGGCCGGCTCGCGGCGCTGCGCGTGATCGACACGCCACCGGGCGACGACGACACCCGCGAGCTCCGCTGGGCGGCGCTCCCCCTCCTCGAGGGCCTGCCGCCGCCACCCGTCCTGGTGGTGGCACCGGTGGACGAGGGCCGGTCGCTGGTCGCGGCGCTCGGCGGCGAGGCGACCTCGCCGCCGGCCGAGCTGCCAGGCTGGTGTGCGACGGCACCGGTGGCACACCTGCGCGCGATCGCGCTCGCGGCGCGCGCCGCGCGCTCGACCTCGCTCGGTCTCGACTTCCGCACCGGCGACCTCGCCTACCACGCGCCCAGCGAGGAGGCCTGGCGACAGCTGCGCATCGCGGGCCTCCTCGCCGCCGCCGTCGTCGTGCTGGCGCTGGTCGCGTTCGTCGCCGCGATCGCCGGACGGCGCTCCGAGCTCGCGGCGCTCCGCACCGAGGTCGCGCGCGCGGTGGCCGACGTCCTGCCCGGTGCGGCACCGGGTACCGAGCGAACGCGGCTGCAGGGCGCGATCGACACCCTCGAGGCGCGGCGCAAGGTGCTCGGCGGCGCGGCGAGCGATCGTCCGAAGACCCTCGAGCTCCTGCGGCAGATCACCGAAGCCGTACCCGCGACGACACCGGTGACGGTGGACGACTTCGCGATCGACGACGACGGCATCCGGCTGCACGCGCGCACCGACAGCTACGAGTCGGTGGACGTCGTGAAGCGCGCGCTGCAGAGCGTTCCGGGGCTCGAGGATCCAGAGGTGAAGGACGTCAAGGCCGGGGTCGACGGACGGATCGAGTTCCGCATCGCGCTGCGCTTCGCGCCCGAGGAGCGCGCGTGAGCCCCGTCCGGGACGGCGCGAGCACGCTCGGACGCCTGGTCGCACCGCTCCGCCTGCGCATCACCGAGGCGCTCGGACGGCTCGCACCCCGTGAGCGCGCGCTGGTCCTCGGCGCCGCCGGCGTGACGCTCGCCCTGCTGCTCTGGCTCGCGGTCGTCGAGCCGCTGGGCGATTCGCTGTCGCGGCTCGAGCGCGACGTGGTGCGCGGCCGCGACGACGCGGCGGGCATCGGCGAGCTCGTCGCGCGCTACCGGACGCTGCGCGGCGAGATCGACCGGCTCGAGCGCAGCGCGACCGGCGAGCAGGGCGGTGCCTCGCTGTTCGCGCAGCTCGAGGCGATCGCGGTCCCGGTCGCCGGGCGCGAGCGCATCGTGGCGATGAACCCCTCCACCCGACCGCTCGGCAACGAGCTGCAGCAGGAGCTGGTCGAGATGCGCATCGAGGGCGTCACCATGCGCGCGCTCGTCACTCTGCTGCACGCGATCGAGAACCGTGAGCCGCCGATCGCCGTCGAGCGCGTCGCGGTGAAGCGCCAGTACAAGGACCAGACCCGCGTCGACGCCACGGTGGTGGTGGCGCGGCTGCGCCCGCAATGAGGCCCGAGACCGTCCGTCGTCGCGGCGTCGCCGGTCGCCTGGGCGCCGTCGCGGGCTTCGTCCGCGAGCACGCGGCCGCGTTCGGCTACGGCCTGTTCACGCTGGTCGCCTTCGTGGTGGCGTTGCTGGCGAGCCTGCCGCACGACCTGATCGCGGCGCGCGCGCTCGACGTCGCGACGGCGCGCGCGCCGGTGCGGATCGGATTCGGGTCCGTCGCGCTCGCGTTCCCGAACGGCTACCGCTTCACCGACGTGCGCGTGACGCCGCCGGGCGGCAACACCCCGCTCGCGACGCTCGCCGAGGTGACGCTCCGCGTGCCGCCCGGCGCGCTCTTCACCGGCAACCTCCGCCAGGCGGTGTTCTCGGGCCGCGCGTACGGCGGCGAGTTCCGGGGCCACGTGCGGGTCGCGGGCGACACCACCGCGGGCACTCTCGAGGCGAGCGGCATCCGGCTCGAGCCGGCGCTCGCCCCCTTCGTGCCGGCACCGGGTCGCGTGCAGGGCGACGCGAGCCTGTCGCTGCACCTCTCCGGCGACGGGCGGACGACGCAGAGCTCGCAGGGCGACGTGACGCTCGCGGTGCGCGGGCTCGCGCTCGAGCAGGTGAGCGTGCGCGGCATCCGTGTCCCCGACGTCGCGTTTCCGACCGTCGACGCGGCGGCCGAAGTGTTCGGCGCCCGGCTGCAGCTGAAGGAGGCACGCGCCGAAGGCGACGATCTCCGCTTCGACGCGACCGGCGACGTGCTGCTGCGCGAGCCGTTGCCGCAGAGCGTCCTCAACCTGCGCTTGACGGTCGAGATCCCGCCCGGCGCACAGCCCGCGCTGCGCATCCTGACCGGACTCCTGCCGAAGCGCGCCCCGGGTGAAGCACCGAGCTACTCGCTGAAGGGAACGATCGGCTCGCCCGTGCTGCGCTGACGCGACCTCAGGCCGCGGCTTGCATCTCGCGCACCATCGCGACGTTGTGCCGGTGGCCCGTCGCGCGTGCGACGATCCGGCCGCGGATGGGCCGACCGAGGAGCGTGAAGTCGCCCATCACGTCGAGGATCTTGTGGCGCACGAACTCGTCGGGGAAGCGCAGCTCGCCGTTGATCACGCCGTCCTCGCCGATCAGCACGCAGTTGTCGAGGCGCCCGCCGGCGGCGAGCCCGGCGGCGGCGAGCCGCGTGAACTCGTGCACGAACCCGAAGGTGCGTGCCGGCGCGACCTGGTCGCGGAACGACTCGGGCCCGGTGTAGTCGAAGACGTACCGCTGCTGCCCGACGGGAGCCGGGTAGTCGAGCGTGTAGTCGATCGCGAAGCCTTCGTACGGCTCGACCGCGATGTGGCTCTGGCCGTCCTCGATCGAGAAGCGCCGCACGACGACGTACGTCGGGATGCCCGGCCCCGGCTGGTCGACGACGCCGGCCTCCTCGACCAGGCGGCAGAACTCGAGCGCCGAGCCGTCGAGCGCCGGCACCTCGTTCTCCATCTTCACCAGCACGTTGCTGACGCCGTACCCGTGCAGGGTTGCGAGCAGATGCTCGACGGTCTTCGCGCCGAAGCCGTTGCGGAAGAGAGTGGTCGCGTAGCCGGTCGAGTCGGCGAAGTCGACCAGCGCCGGCACCGACTTCTCGGTCGCGAGGCTCTGGAACACGACGCCGGTGTCGGGCGGCATGGGGTGCAGGATCACGCCCGTGCGGATCCCCGAGTGCAGCCCCTGCCCGCTCGCGACGACGCTCTTGCCGATCGTGCGCTGCGGCCGGTAGCCGGCCTCGCCCGGCGCGACGTGCGAGGCGCGGCCGTTCGACGGCACGGTCGACGACGCGCCCGCCTCGTCGCTCACCGCCGCGTCGCTCTGCCCGAGCGCACGCTCGATCGAGGCCAGCAGCGCGTCGAGCGAGAACGGCTTCTCGATGAAGTCGGCGGCGCCCAGCCGGGTCGCACGCACCGCCGCCTCGATGTTGGCGTGCCCGCAGATGATGATCACCGGCAGGTTCGGATGGGTCTGCTTGATCTCCTCGAGCAGCGAGATGCCGTCGATCTCCGGGAGCCAGACGTCGAGGATGACGAGGTCCGGCGACTCGGTGCGCAGCAGCTCGCGCGCACGCCGGCCGTCGCCCGCCTCAAGCACGCCGAAACCCTCGTCCGAGAGCACACCGCGCAGGCTCTGCCGGATCTGCTCCTCGTCGTCCACGACCAGGATGCGTTTCATCTGAAGTTCGCCCCCGTGCGGTGCTCGCCTCGGCGCTGCGCGCCGCGGCTCCGCTCCTCCGATGGGCCTCGGCCTCGGGCAAAGCCCTCCGGCCTCCATTCCAGCTTCGCCCCCGTGCGGTGCTCGCCTCGGCGCTGCGCGCCGCGGCTCCGCTCCTCCGATGGGCCTCGGCCTCGGGCAAAGCCCTCCGGCCTCGCTGGATGCGTGGTCATCGGCGAACGTTAGCGGTCCGTCCGCCTTCCGTCACGCGTGGGCGCCGTGCGGCATGTCGAGGGTGTGCTCGCGCACCGGCAGCTCGATCGAGAAGCGGCTGCCGCGCGGATGGTTGTCGCGCACGCGGATGAACGCCTGGTGGTCGGCGAGCACCGCCGACGCGATGGCGAGACCGAGCCCGGTCCCCTGCGGCTTGGTGGAGAAGTACGGCTCGAAGAGCCGCGCCTTCACCTCGGCAGTCATGCCGATGCCGTCGTCGGCGATCTCCAGCACCACCACGCCGCGCCGGCCGTCGTAGCGCGTGGCCACGTCGATCGCCCCGCGTACCAGCAGCTCGCCGTCGGCGTCCCCGTCACCGCCCGCGGCCGGCGACAGTCGCCCGGGCACCGCGGACAGCGCGCCGACGGCGTTGTCGAGGATGTTCGTGAGCACGCGGCGGATCCCGTCGCGGTCGAGGTCCAGGAGCGGCAGCGCCGCGTCCTTGTCGATCGTGAAGCGGATGCCCCGGTGCGCCTCGCGGAACAGCACCAGCACCTCGTCGAGCAGCGCGTTCAGATCGGTCGGGACGTGCTGTCCCTGCGGCAGTCGAGCAAAGTGCGCGAACTCGCTCACCAGATTCTTCAGCACCTCGACCTCGGCGATGATCGTCTTGGTGCACTCGTCGAGCACCGAGCCGCCGAGATCCTGCGCGTAGCGCTTGCGAAGCCTCTGTGCCGAGAGCTGGATCGGCGTCAGCGGATTCTTGATCTCGTGTGCGATGCGTCGCGCGACCTCGCGCCACGCCTCCATCCGCTGCACCTTCAAGAGCTCGGTCACGTCCTCGAAGAAGAGCAGCGCGCCGGTCGCCTCGCCGTCGTCGGAGCGCAGCACCACTCCCGTCGCCAGCACCTGCTGCGCGCTGTCCCCCTGCTCCACCGCGAGCCGGTGCGGCGGCAGCTTGTCCCACACCCGCTCGCGGGCGCGCGACTCGAGCTCGCCGAGAAGCTCGCGGATCGCGTCGTGCTCCGGCGCGGCGAACGCCTCGCGGAACGAGCGTCCGACCGTGGGCTGCTCGAGCCCGAGCATCGTGCGCGCCGCCGCATTCACCGTCTCGATGCGCCCCTCGCGGTCGATCGACACCACGCCGCCGGTGATGTTGGCGAGGATGGTCGCCAGCGTGCGTCCGCGCTCGGCGAGCTCCGAGTGGGTCGTCTTCAGGTTGGCGGTCATACGGTTGAAGGCGGCGACCAGGGCTGCGACCTCGTCGCTGCCCGACTCCAGGTGGATGCGCTCGTCGAGATGGCCCTCGGCGACGCGCCGCGTCCCCTCGGCGAGACGCTGGATCGGCACCGTGATGCTGCGCGCGAGCACGAAGCCGAGCCACGTTCCGCCGAACACCACCGCGAGCGACGCGACCAGCAGCGTCAGCACGTAGTTGTTGATCAGCGGACGGCGCATGAGCTTGAGCTGCTTGTACTGCTGCACGCTCTGCTGGATCTCGCCGCGCCGCCGGGTCACGCTGCGCGGCACGATCGCGTCGACCATCACCAGGCCGCGCACCTCGCCCGCCTTGTCGCGCACGCGCGCGAACGCGCGCAGCACCTCGCGGCCGTCGAGCATCACCACCTGCGTCGACTCGTCGCGCCCGAGCGCGCCGGAGAGGACCTCCGGGTCGGGGGGCTCCTCGAAGGCGTCGCCCAGACGCTCTGCCGTGGCACGCGCGACGAGCCCGCCGCTCGCGTCGAACAGCGCCACCTGCGCGACCGCGTACTCCGCGCGCTTGCTCTCCAGCAGCGACTTCTCGGCCGCGAGCGGCTTGCCGCTCGCGCCGGCGCGCGTCGCGACCTCGCGCGCGTCGCGCAGCGCGGTCGCCATGCCCTCGCGGTAGTACGTGTCCGACATGTCGAGCGCGCCCTCGAGCGCGCTCTGCACCTGCACCGAGAACCAGCTCTCGATCGAGCTGCGGATGAAGCCGACCGCGACCAGGAAGAGCAGCACCGCAGGCACGATCGCGACCAGCAGGAAGCCGCCGACGAGTCGCGTGCGCAGGTGCGATCCGAGGACGCGCTGGCGACGCTCGACGACGAGCTTCACGATGTTCCGCCCGAGGAGGAACACCACGAGCAAGATCAAGACGATGTTCAGGTTGATCAGGAGGAAGAAGACGATGTTCTGCGACACCGCGTCGCCGGTCGAGAACGGCGGTAGCCGCGTCTCGAAGAGCAGGAAGAAGAACGCGGCGAGAAGTGTCGCGACGAGCAGGAACGCCTCGCGACGACGCCAGCCGCGCGGCGAACCGGACGAGGCGTCGCCGTCCGCGTCGGGATGCGCGAGCGACGTCTCGAGCGGCGCGGCGGCATGGCCGGGCGTCGCCGCGACCCGCACCGGCGCGGGCTCGCCGAGAACCGTCGGCCCCTCGCCGCTCTTCCTCACCGGGGCTCCCTCACCGGCGCAGCAGCCAGACGATCGCCGAGAGCACGACGCTCACCACGATCGAGGTCGTGATCGGGAGGTAGAGGGTGAAGCCGTCGCGCTTCACGAGGATGTCGCCGGGTAGCCGGCCGAGGCCGAACGGCACGCCCGTCCTGCCGAGCAGCAGGACGAGCCCGCCCACCACGACGAGCAGGACTCCCAGGGCGATCAGCGTACGGCCGATCTCGGGCACGACGCGCCTATAGCAACCGGCCCTGGCGTGATCCCACCGGCCGCTCGCGGCCGAAGTGGTCCCAGCAGCGCTGCGTCGCCATGCGGCCGCGCGGCGTCCGCTCGAGGTAGCCCGACTGCACGAGGAACGGCTCGTACACCGCCTCGATGGTCTCGCGCTCCTCGCCGAGCAGAGCCGCGAGGCTCTCGACGCCCACCGGACCGCCCGCGAAGCGGTCGAGCACCGCGATCAGAATCGCGTGGTCCATCGGGTCGAGCCCGGCCTGGTCCACGCGGTGCAGCTCGAGCGCCTCGGCCGCGACCGTCGCGTCGACCGGCTTGCCGGCGTGGTGCACCTGTGCGAAATCGCGCACCCACTTGAGCTGCCGGTTGGCGATGCGCGGCGTGCCGCGCGAACGTCGCGCGATCTCGGCCGATCCCTCGGCCGAAAGGCTCAGCCCGAGGATGCGCGCCGAGCGGTTCACGATCCGCATCAGCTCCGGAACGCCGTAGAACTCGAGGCGGAAGGCCGAGCCGAAGCGGTCGCGCAGCGGCGCGTTCAGCATGCCGGCGCGCGTCGTCGCACCGACGAGCGTGAAGGGCTTGAGCGCGAGGCGCATGGTCCGGGCCGAAGGCCCCTGCCCGATCACCAGGTCGAGCTCGAAGTCCTCCATCGCCGGGTAGAGCACCTCCTCGACCTTGCGCGGCAGACCGTGGATCTCGTCGATGAAGAGGACGTCGCCCTTCTCGAGGTCGGACAGGATCGCCGCGAGGTCGCCGCTGCGCTCGATCGCCGGCCCCTGCGTCTTGCGGCACTGGACGCCCATCTCGCGCGCGATGATCTGCGCGAGCGACGTCTTGCCGAGCCCAGGCGGCCCGGACAGCAGGACGTGGTCGAGCACGTCGCCGCGCGCGCGCGCGGCCTCGATCGCGACGCCGAGCGTGTTGAGGATCGATTCCTGGCCGACGTAGTCGACCAGGCGCTCGGGACGCAGCGACGCCTCGAACTGCTGCTCGTCCTCGCCGGCGACCGCGTCGAGGGCCGGGTCCTTGCGCTCGAGGGTGCTCATCGCGCGAACCGCCGGAGCGCGTCACGGATCGCCTCCTCGAGCGGCACCTCGGGACCGACGTCCGCCAGCACCTTCTCCGCATCCGCACGCCGGTAGCCCAGGTTGACCAGCGCGGACACCGCCTCCTGGTTGCGCCGATCGACGTCGCTCGCGACCGGCTCGACGCCCGCGGCGACCTCCTCGTCGCGGGCGCGCTCGCGCAGCTCGAGCACGAGGCGCTCGGCGATCTTCTTTCCGACGCCCGGCACCCGCACCAGGCGCTGCACGTCGCTGCCGGCGAGCGCGCCGCGCAGCTCGCCCGCCGGCAAGCCGGACAGGATGTTCAGCGCCAGCTTCGGCCCGACGCCGTTCACCAGACGCAGCAGGTTGAACACCGACTTCTCTGCGCGGTCGAGGAAGCCAAACAGGGTGATGCCGTCCTCGCGCAGGTGCGTCACGACGTCGAGCCGGACGCTCGCGCCCTCCGCGGGCAGGCGAGCGAAGGACTGCAGGGACACGGCCACCTCATAGACCACGCCGCCGACGTCGACCAGCACCATCCCCGGCGACTTCGACTCGACCTTGCCGCGCAGCGCACCGATCACCCGATCGCTCCCCCCCGTCTCATGCCTGCGCCGGCCTGAGGCGCCGCGCGAAGCTCGCGTGGCGCAGGTGGCAGATCGCGACCGCGAGCGCGTCGGTCGCGTCGCCCGCCGGGTGGCGTACGCCGGTGAGCGTGCTGACGCCGCGCGCCACCGCCTCCTTCTCCGCCGCTCCGGAGCCCGCGACCGCCAGCTTGACGGTCGCCGGCGGGTAGTCGACGACCTCGAGCCCGCGCCGCCCGGCGACCGCCAGCACCGCGCCGCGGATCTCGCCGAGACGCAGCGCGCTCGCCACGTTGCGCCCGACGAAGGCGCGCTCGACCGCGACCGACTCGGGCGTCCACTCGCCGATCAGGGCGTCGATCGCGCCGGCGATGTCACCGAGCCGCGTCGCCAGCGCGCCCGCGCGCGGTGCGGCCACCCCGACCGCGAGCACGCGCAGCGCGGCACCGGTCGACTCGACCAGCGCCCAGCCGGTCACCCGCGACCCCGGATCGATCCCGAGCACCCGCATGCCCCTCGCTCCCTCCACCGCAAACCTCCCGGCCACCCGCGGGCGCGGCCGCACGAACCGACCGGCCCTCAGGCGCTCAGCCGCGCCACTTCCTCGTCGTCGAGATCGGCGTTCGCCGACACCGCCTGCACGTCGTCGTGGTCCTCGAGCATGTCGAGCAGCTTCAGCAGCTGCTGCGCGTCGCCCCCCGTGACCCGCACCGTGCTCGACGGCACCATCGTGATCTCCGCGCTCTCGATGCGCGCGCCCGCCCGGTCGAGCGCGTCGCGCACGGCCTCGAACGCGTCGGGCGCCGTCGTGACCTCCCAGCCGTCACCCGCCGCGGCGACGTCGTCGCCGCCGGCCTCGAGCACGACCTCCATCAGGCGGTCCTCGTCGAGCGGGCCGCCGGCGACGAGCAGCACGCCGCGGCGATGGAACATCCAGCCGACGCAGCCCGCCTCGCCGAGGCTGCCGTGACCGCGCGTGAAGAGGCCGCGCACGTCGGCCACGGTCCGGTTCCGGTTGTCGGTGAGCGCGCGCACCATGATCGCGACGCCGCCCGGGCCGTAGCCCTCGTACATCACGTCCTCGTAGGCCGCCCCGCCGCCCTCGCCGGTGCCCTTCTTGATCGCCCGCTCGATGTTCTCGCCGGGCATGCTCGCCGCCTTCGCCGCGAGCACCGCGGTGCGCAGGCGCGGGTTGAAGTTCACGTCACCGCTGCCGCCCATGCGCGCGGCGACGGTGATCTCGCGGATCAGCTTGTTGAAGAGCTTGCCGCGCTTCGCGTCCTTGGCCGCCTTCTTGTGCTTGATGGTGCTCCACTTGGAATGGCCGGACATCGCGTACCTGCTCCCGAACGGCGTCGGCGCCGCGCGACGCCGCGAGCCCGTCCTAGCACAGGTGTCGCAGCCGGAAAACGCGGCCCGGGAGATGCGGCACCGCGCTTCAGCGCCAGTCGCGCTCGTCGAACGGCGGCGGCGCGTCACGCAGCAACCCGCTGCGATCACCGAACGTCGGCTCGTACGGCATCACCACCCAGAGCACCAGGTAGACCAGGATGCCGATACCGCCGCCGAACAGGGCCCCGAGGACGAACGCGAGCCGCAGCACGGTCACCGGCACGCCGAACTCCTGCGCGAGGCCGGCACACACCCCCGCGATCATCTTTCCCGAGCGCGTCCGCAGCCAGCCGCGCGATGCTTCGGGACGCTCGACGAAGCTGCCGCACCAGCGACACTTCACCGCCTCGAGGCGGATCTCCTCGGCGCAGAACGGGCAGCGCTTCACCTGCAGATCAGACATGTCGTTCCTTCCAGACGGTCGCGCCCTGTCGCTGCACGAGCAGCGGGATGGAGGCGAACGTGACGCAGACGAGAGCGGCCAGGAGCGCCGCGTAGCTCGCGACGAGGTACGTCGTCACGCCATGCGGCAGCAGCGTCCCGAGGGCGCCGTGCAGGGCGCGCAGGAGTGCGAGGTCGGCCACGACCAGCAGCGGGAAGAGCAGCACCGCCGGCAGCAGCGCGACCGCGAGCCGGCGCCCGTCGAGGGCGTCCCGCGGGATCGGCGCACGCGCGACCGCCGCACCCCTCGCCGCGCGCGCGTGATCCGCCAGCAACGGCGACGCCGCCGACAGCACGCGCGCCGCGAGATCGGGCGGCGGCGCGACCTCCCCCCCTGCCGCGAGCGCCCGACCGACCCCGGGCATCGCGGGCGCGAGCGCGGCACAGCGTCCACACGACGCGCGGTGCGCACGCGCTTGCGCGTCGAGCTCGTCGCCACGCAGGACGGCCAGCAGGAGATCGTCGCAGGTGAGGCTCACGGCGTGGTCTCCGGACGCACGAGCACGGCGAGGCGCGCCAGCGCGTGGTGCAGGCGGCTCTTCACGGTGCCGCGCGGGCAGTCGAGGATCGCCGCGGTCTCCGCCTCGCCGAGGTCCTCGAGCACGCGCAGGACGACCACCTCGCGCTGCGCGGCGGGCAGCGCGTCGAGCAGGCGGCGCGCATCGTGCGCGGCGGCGACCGCGTCGTCGGGTGGGGCGCCCGCCGGACCGGGGGCGGACGTTCCGTCGAGGATCGCGGGGTCGGTCGGCTCGGCGACCTGACGCCGCAGCAGGTCGCGCGCGAGGTTGAGGGCGATCTGGAAGAGCCAGGTCGAGAAGCGGCGCGCGGGATCGAAGCGCGGGGCGGCGCGCACCACCCGCAGCCAGGTCTCCTGGTACAGGTCGTCGGTGTCGCGGCCGCCCGCCGCTCGGTGCAGAAACCCGAACAGCGGCCGCTCGTAGCGTCCACACAGCTCGCGCAGTGCCGACGCATCGCCCTGGGCAACGCTGGCCATCAGCTCTTCGTCGGTCGCCAACTCAGCTCGTCGATCGCACCGGTCACGCCGGCCCCCGTCGCGAGGGCGCATCCGACGTGGCGTGCGGTCCGTCTCCGAAGAGCCGGTTAGCGAGCGCGCGAACCTCCGCAAGCACGCGGTCGAGCAGCGAGTCGCCGCCGTCGCGGTACGGGATGGTGAGCCACAGGGCGAGGTAGACGATCGGACCGAGCAGGTGGACGAACGTCGCGAGGACGAAGCACGCGCGGACGGCGCCGACCGGCATCGCGACCGCGCGCGCGACGGCCACCGCGACGCCCGCGATCCGCCGGCCGGGCTGGTCGCGGTGCCAGGCCTCGGGATCGATCGCGGCGAGCCGGCTCCGGCAGTGCCGGCAGCGGATCGCCGCGGACGCGATCTCCTCCGCACAGTACGGACATCTCGTCGTGTCCTGCATCGTCGTCTCCTCCCGGCCGCGTGGCGGCGCTCTCGTCCTCGTGCGGTGATACGCGCGGCCGGCGACCGCGGTTCAACCCGATCGGGCACGGCGCGAGAATTTGTCGTCCGGGCGAGCGACGGCTAAGGTCGCGACGGATGCCTGGTCCCGACGCGCGCGCGACGGGGCGCGGGAAGCGGACGTGGGGAGGTGGGGATGAGCGAGGGGACTCGAGTCCGCGGGTGCGGATCCTGGATCGCGATCGCCAGCACGGTGTGGCTCGCCGTGGCGGGCGCCGGCTGCGCCACGCACACGCTGCAGCCGCCGACCACCCAGCAGGGCGTCGCCTCTTGGTACGGGCCGGGCTTCCACGGTCAGGCGACCGCGAGCGGCGAGATCTACGACCAGCACGACCTGACCGCGGCCCACCGCACCTGGCCCCTCGGCACGCGGGCGCGGGTCACCAACGAGCAGAACGGCCGCTCGGTGATCGTGCGCATCAACGACCGCGGGCCGTTCGTCGGCGACCGCGTGCTCGACCTGTCCTACGCGGCCGCACGCTCGATCGACCTCGTGCACGAGGGCACCGGCATGGTCACCATCGAGCCGCTCACCGAGAACGGCCGGCCGCCGGGCGTGGTCGCGTTCGCGGTGCAGGTCGCCGCGTTCGGCGACGGCGAGCGCGCCGACGCGTTCCGTCGCCGCTTCGGCCAGATCGCCGAGCTGCGCGGCGGCTCGCTGCGCCAGCCGAGCGAGAACGTCTACGTCGCGAGCGGCGGCGAGCGCGGCCGCGCGGTCTACCGCGTGCGCGTCGGACCGTACGCCCAGCGCGACGAGGCGCAGCTCTTGGCGGAGTCGCTCGGCCGTCGCGGCATGGACGCGATCGTCGTCGAGGAGGTGCTCGCGAGCCGCTGAGCGGCCGCCTGCGACCAGCCGTGCTCGGCGGCGCGCGAAGCGACGAAAGAGCATTGAAATCAGCGTCGTTCCACACTAGAGGCGCGCCATGCGCCTCGACCTTCTCGACGCCAGCGAGCAGCACCCGATCCTCGTCCACGATGTCGCGAGCGGCCCGCGCGACGCGACCACCGTGGCGAGCGCACTGGCCGCCCTGCCCGCGCGTGCCCGCGTCTCCCTGATCGGCACCGAGGAGCTGACGCCGGCCCAGGCGAGCACGCTCTTCCGGGCGCTCGCGGGCCAGCGACGGCCGTTCCGCACCCGTCTCGGGCTCGCCGCCCTCGAGCAGAAGGCCGTGGTCGAAGAAGCCGCCCGCGCGGGCTGCGTCGCGATCGAGATCCGCCGCGAGGGCGTCCTGATCGGTGGGCTCGCGACCGGCATCCATCCGGATCGCGCAGCGTTCGAGCGTATCGTCGCAGCCCTGCGCCGCGTGCGTGGGCTCGGCGTCGCCACCATGGCCCACCTGCCGCTCGGACTGCCCGAGGACGACGAGGGCGTCTTCGAGCGCGTGCTGCGCTTCTGCCGCCGCGCGCTGATCGCGGTTCCGGTGATCGCCTCCGCCGACGTTCCCCTCGGGACCGACGACGTGCCGCGCATGGACCGCGAGAGCCTCGAGAACGGCCTCCACTGGACGCGCCGCAAGCTCGCGCGACACCTCTCGATCTGGCGCCGTGCGCTGTGGCCGGGAGGCGTCCGCGACGTGGCGCTGCCGGCCGGCTACCGGCTGCGGCGCGAGGCCGCGCTCGACCGGCGCGGACGGTACACGGCGCGCATGCGGCTGCTGCGCAAGCTCAACCGCACCGTGCGGGCCAAGGCGCGCTCGAGCTTCCTGATCGCCCCGGGCGCCGACGCCTCCCTGGCGGCGCGGGTCGGCCGGCGGCGTGCCTGGCTGCGCACCAAGGCCGCGAGCGACGCGCGCATGCGCGCGCTCTTCATCGAGGTCGAGGGAGCGCTCGACCTGCGGGGCGCGCGTGCGCTGCTCGAGCGCGTCGGACAGGCGGTGCAGGCCGGCTACCAGCGCATCACGATCGACGTCGACGGCGTCGAGGCGGTGTCGCGCGAGGTCGTCTCGGGCTTCCTCGCGGCCAACAAGGGGCGGCTCGCCGAGGTCGCGAAGTGCACGCGCATCGTCAATCTGCGCGGCCTCTTCGAAGCGCTTCGCCAGCAGCTCGAGGACAGCGAGGACCTCAGGCTGATCGAGTACGCGGCGCGCACCTGAGGGCGGCTACTCGCCGCGCCCCGCCCACTCGCGCAGGATGCGCTCGTAGTCGAGGACCGGTGCGTCGACCGGGCCGGCGGTGCGCGACCAGCGCGCCTGCAGCCGCTCGAACGCCGCGCGCAGCCGCGCGCGCAGCATCGCCTCGTGCGGTGCGGGGCCGGAGAGCTTGGCCCCCTGGAGCACGCGGATCACCCGTGTGCGCGACGAGGGCTTCAGGTGGCCGCGCCGGACGAGATCGTCGAGCGAGTTGCGCAGACGGTCGCCGGTGTAGCCCGACTCGTCGACCAGGGCGCCGGCGATCACCGGCAGCGCCGTGTCGTCGAGCAAGCCGAGCTCGAACAGCGAGGCGCCCGTCTGCAGGTAGTTGAACGCCGGCACGAGACGCGAGCCGAAGACGTGGAAGCGTCCGGGCGGCGTACGCTTCTCGAGGTTGATGTAGATCCGCAGCACGACCTCCGAGTGCTCTTCGAGCGCCTCGACGGCGCGGATCACGCGGGCCATCGCACCGCGCTCGACCTCGAGCGTCTTGAGGAGCGTCTCGGTCGCCTCGGCCGTCAAGCGTCCGGCGAGGATGTCGGCGTACATCGAGTAGATGAGCGGATCGCTCTCCCAGTCGTCGCCGAACAGCACCTCGCGGCTCGCCGCCGGACCGAGCCGACGGCTGTCGAGCAGCTCGCCGAGCTTGTAGCCGAGGTGCTCGCGCAGGCTCCGCCAGCGGCCGCGCACCAGGTGGCGGAGCTGGTCTTTGAACATGATGCCGTCGTACTCGACGCCGTCGAGCTCGAGCTTCTCGCGGATCGCGTTGCCGATCTGCGGCGGGCTCGCCGAGAGGAAGAACACGTACGGCCGCTGCGCGCGCGCCCAGGCGCAGCGGCGCAACGCCTGGATGAGCTGCGGCACCCCCGGCAGGTGCACCTTGTCGCTGCCCGCCTCGAACGGGATCCTGACCATCTGGCGCAGGCTCTCGAAGTGAGTGCGCAGGTAGGTCTTGTCGAGGTCCCAGCGGAAGGTGATCGCCGCGCGATCGGCCGCGGCCGGGAGCTTCGGGGGCATCGACTCCGCGGTCACCGGATCTGCGCCAGGGTCTCGGCGATCTCCGGCGAGATCCGGTCGCGCACGCCCTTGGCGGCGACCTTGATCGCGTTCTTGATCGCGGGCGCGGTGGAGCGTCCGTGCGCCTTGATGCACAGGCTCTCGAAGCCGAGGATCGGCGCGCCGCCGTACGTCCGGAAGTCGCCGAGCTCGCGCATGCGCGAGATGCCGGTCGAGAGCATCGCCATGCCCAGACGCCAGCGCCAGTTGTCCTGCGCGGCGTGGGTCGCGACGGTGGTCGCGACCTCGCCGATGCCCTCGATCAGCTTCAGGACCACGTTGCCGAGGAGCCCCTCGGCGACGATGACGTCGGCCTTGCCGGTCGCGACGTCGTTGCCCTCGACGTTGCCGACGAAGTTCACCGACGGCAGCGACTTCATCCGCCGGTGCGCCTCGACCAGCACCTCGCCGCCCTTCGACTCCTCGCTGCCCATGTTGAGCAGCCCGACGCGCGGGCTCGCGACCTTGGACACGCGGCGCGCGTACGCGCTGCCCATCACGGCGAACTGCGTGAGCTCGATCGCGTCGCAGCGGATGGTCGCGCCGACGTCGAGCAGCAGGCCGAACGTATCCTGGCCCGGATACTCGGTCTGGCGCGGGAACACGCTCGCGAGCGCCGCCTTCTTCACCCCGCGGATCAGCCTGAAGTGCTTCGCCGCCGCGAGTACGCAGGCGCCGGTGTTGCCCGCCGAAACCATGGCGTCGGCCTCGCCGGCCGCCACCATGCGCGCGGCGACGGCGATCGACGCGTCGCGCTTCGCACGCAGGCCCTCGCGCGGGTCCTCGGCCATGCCGATCGCGGCCGAGCAGTGCCGGACCGAGATCAGCTCCGGGTTGTAGGGGCCCGCGTCGAGCAGGGCCTGGATCTTGTCGGACGCCCCGACCAGGACCATCTGGATGTCCGACTCGAGCGACGCCTGCGCGACGCCGCGCACGATCTCCTCCGGCGCGAAATCCCCGCCCATGGCGTCGACCGCGATGCGTGGCATCCTGCCCCCAAACCCCTGCCCGTCAGAAGAGAAAGCGCCGCGGCCGGAGACGCCGCACGAGCTCGCGCGCGGTCAGCCGGTACTTGAACGCCTTGCGCCCGTCGATCTCGACCACCGGGACCTCGTGCCCGTACTTCTCCGCAAGCGCGGGGTCGCCGTCCACGTCGACCACCTCGAGATCGAACGACGCGCCTTCCCGTGCGGCCTCGATCTGCTCGAGGGCCTCGTCGCACAGGCAGCAGTCGTGCCGGCTGTAGACCACGACCAGCGGCCGGGGCCTCTCTCCGGAGGTGTCGGTTGACTCCCGCACACCCGTTCGGTAGCCAAGTCGGTTACTCTTGCCAAGGGATCAAAGCATGGCTTACGCGATCATCCGTACGGGGGGAAAGCAGTACCGGGTCGAACCGGGCGACGTCATCTGGGTGGAATCCCTGGATGGCGACGTCGGGAGCGACATCACCTTTCCGGAGGTGCTGCTACGAGGCGAAGGTGACCAGGTGACGATCGGTGCGCCGCTCGTCGAGGGCGCCAGCGTCGCCGCCAAGATCATCGGGCAGGAGAAGACCCGCAAGATCCTGGTGTACAAGAAGAAGCGCCGGAAGAACTACCGCCGCCGGCACGGTCATCGCCAGCTCACGACCGGCATCCAGGTCGTCTCGGTCGGCTGATCCGCTCGCGAGGGAAACGATGGCACACAAAAAAGGTCAGGGAAGCACGCGCAACGGTCGCGACAGCCGCGGCCAGCGCCGCGGCGTCAAGCTGTTCGCCGGCCAGAATGCGCGCGCGGGCAGCATCCTGGTCCGCCAGCTCGGCACCAAGATCCACCCCGGCAAGAACGTCGGCATGGGGCGCGACTACACGCTGTTCGCGCTGATCGACGGCGTCGTGCGCTACGATCGCATGGGCAAGGACCGTCGCCGCGTGAGCGTCGTCCCGGGCGACGAGGTGCAGGTGCCGGAGACCGCCTCCGCCTGACGACCCTCGCGCGCGAGCCGACCGCGCATTCCCTGGCTCGCCGTCTTCGAGGCGAGCACCATGAAGTTCATCGACGAGGTCGAGATTCTCGCGATCGGCGGCGCCGGCGGCAACGGCTGCCTCGCCTTCCGGCGGGAGAAGTACGTTCCGCGCGGCGGTCCGTCGGGCGGTGACGGTGGACGCGGCGGACACGTCGTGCTGCGCGCCGACCGCAGCCTCACCACCCTGCTCGACCTGAAGTACCGGCCGCGACTGGTCGCCGGGCGTGGCGAGCACGGCCGCGGCAGCGATCAGTACGGCCGCGGCGGCGACGATCTCGTGGTACGCGTCCCTGTCGGCACCGTGGTGCACGACCGCGATACTCAGGAGCTGCTCGCCGACCTCGACCGCCACGGCGCCGAGGCCGTCATCGCCCGCGGCGGCAAGGGCGGTCTCGGCAACATCCACTTCAAGACGTCGACCAACCAGGCACCGCGACACACGACGCCCGGCGAGCCTGGCGAGGAGCGAAACCTGCGCCTCGAGCTCCGCCTGCTGGCCGACGTCGGCGTGCTCGGCTTCCCGAACGCGGGCAAGTCGTCGCTGATCGCGCGGATCTCGGCGGCGCGGCCGAAGATCGGTGACTACCCGTTCACGACGCTCGTGCCGCAGCTCGGCGTGGTGCGGGTCGATGAGGGCAGCACGTTCGTCGTCGCGGACGTCCCCGGGCTGATCGAGGGGGCGCACGCCGGCACCGGGCTCGGCACGCGCTTCCTGCGTCACCTGTCGCGCACCGCGCTGCTGCTCCACATGCTCGACCTGTCGCCCGACAGCGGCCGCGACCCGCTGCACGACTTCGGGGTGATCAACCGCGAGCTCGCGCTCGCCGATCCTGCGCTCGCCGCGAAGCCGCAGATCGTCGCCGCGAACAAGCTGGACCTGGCAGAAGCGCGCGAGCGTTTCCCGGAACTCGAGGCCGCGCTCGCCGCCGAGGGGCACACCGTGCTCGGCATCTCGGCCGCGACCGGTGACGGGCTGCCGGCGCTGATCGCTGCCGTCGCGCGAGCGCTGAACGAGCTTCGACGCGGCGCGACCACCGCAGCGACCGCGGATCCGGCGCCGGCGACTGCGGCGGAGGGGCGCGAGCATGGCTGAGCTGCGCCAGGCGGAGGTCAAGACCGGAGTGCTGCGGCGCCTGCGCCACCTCGTCGTGAAGCTCGGCTCGTCGGTACTCGCCGACGCCTCCGGCCTCGACGCGTCCCGCCTCGGCCGCCTCGCGGCGGAGATCGCGGCGATCCACGCGCGCGGCCTCACGGTGACCGTCGTCAGCTCCGGCGCGATCGCCGCCGGGCGCACGATGCTGGGCGGCGCTGCCCCGCGCTCGATCCCCGAGCGCCAGGCGACGGCCAGCGTCGGACAGATCCTGCTCATGGCCGAGTGGCAGAAGGCGTTCGCCGCGCACGGCATCGTGGTCGCGCAGATCCTGCTCGACGCCGAGGACCTCGCGAGCCGCCGCCGCTACCTGAACGCGGAGCACGCGCTCGCGACCCTGCACGCCCACCGCGTGGTGCCGATCGTCAACGAGAACGACACGGTTTCGGTCGACGAGCTCAAGTTCGGCGACAACGACAACCTCTCGGCGCTGGTCGCGAGCCTTGTCGGCGCCGATCTGCTGGTGATGCTCAGCGACGTCGGCGGACTCTACACCGCGAACCCGGCAACCGATCCGGACGCGCTCCGCATCGCGGTCCTGGAGCGGATCGACGCAGCGACGCTCGAGCTCGCGAGCGGTGGCAGCGCGCTCGGCACCGGCGGCATGCGCTCGAAGCTGCTCGCCGCACGCAAGGCGGCGGCCGCGGGGATCGTCGCGGTGATCGCCGACGGCAAGCGTCCGGGCACCCTCGCCGACGTCCTCGACCCGCGCGGCGACGCGGGTACGCTCGTGCTGCCGGTCGCCGACCGGCTCGCACGCCGCAAGCACTGGATCGCGTACACCGTGAAACCGAAGGGCACGCTGCGCTGCGACGCCGGCGCCGTCAGCGCGGTCTGCTCGCGCGGCCGGAGCCTGCTGCCGTCGGGCGTGGTCGAGGTGTCGGGGCGATTCGAGAGCGGCGACTGCGTGCGTCTGGTCGGCCCCGACGGCGAGGAGTTCGCCCGCGGGCTCGTCAGCTATCGCTCGACCGAGGCCGCCAGCATCGCCGGCCGGCGGAGCGGCGAGGTCGAGCAGGTGCTCGGCTACAAGATGGGCGACGCGATCGTGCACCGGAACGACCTGGTGATCACCGCGCCGCCCGAGGCAGCGGGCCGGGTGGCTTCGCAGGCTCGCTCGGCGTGAGCACGCTCGTGGCGAGCACGGCGCGCGCCGGCGCAGCGACCCGCAGGAGATGCTAGAGGGAAGGGCGTGAGCGACAGCCGATCTTTCATCGCCGAGCCCGGCCGCGCCGCGCGCGCCGCACTGCGACCGCTCCGCCTCGCGCCGACCGCGCAGAAGGACGCGGCCCTGCACGCCTTCGCCCGCCTCCTGCGCGCCGGCGCGACGACCCTCGTCGCCGCGAATCGCCGCGACCTCGACGCGCTCCGCGACGCGACCAGCGCCTTCCGCGACCGCTTGACGCTCGACGAGAAGCGCGTCGACGCAATGGCGCGCGGGCTCGAGGAGATGGCTGCCCTGCCCGACCCGGTGGGCGAGACGATCACCACGTGGCGGCGTCCGAACGGCATCGAGATCGCGCAGGTGCGCGTACCGCTCGGCGTGATCGGCGTGATCTACGAGTCGCGACCGAACGTCACCGCCGACGCGGCCGGGCTTTGCCTCAAGTCCGGCAACGCGGTGCTGCTGCGCGGTGGCTCGGAGGCGATCGCCACCAACACCGCGATCGCCGACGTCGCCTCCGCGGCGCTCGAGGAGAGCGGCTTACCCGTCGCCGCGGTGCAGCTCGTCCGCACCACGGACCGCGCCGCGGTCGACGAGATGCTGGGCGCGCTCGGCGTGATCGACGTCATCATCCCGCGCGGCGGCCCGAGCCTGCTGCACGCGATCCACGAGAAGGCGCGCGTGCCGGTGATCCAGCACTTCGAGGGCATCTGCCACACGTACGTCGATCGCGCCGCGGATCTCGCGCAGGCGGTGCGCATCTGCGTCAATGCAAAGGCGTCGCGTCCGGGCGTGTGCAACGCGATGGAGACCCTGCTGGTGAACGCGGAGATCGCGCCCACGTTCCTGCCCGAGGTCGCACGGGCGCTGCGCGAGAAGGGAGTCGAGCTGCGCGGCTGCGAGCGCACGCGCGCGATCCTGCGCGACGCCAAGCCCACGACGGCCGAGGACTGGGACACAGAGTATCTCGACCTGATCCTCTCGATCCGCGTGGTGGACGACCTCGCGCAGGCGACCGAGCACATCGCGGCGCACTCGACCGGGCTCGCCGAGGCGATCGTCACCGAGGACCGCGCGGCGGCGCGCCGCTTCACGCACGAGGTGGACGCGGCTGCGGTCTACGTCAACGCGTCGACGCGCTTCACCGACGGCGGCGAGTTCGGCTTCGGCGCCGAGATCGGCATCTCGACCAACCGCCTGCATGCGCGCGGTCCGCTCGGCCTGCGCGAGCTGACGACCTACAAGTACGTCGTTCAGGGCGACGGGCAGGTGCGCTGAAGACCGATGCGACGGGGCTCGCTCTGACGGCGGCGCGCATCGGCCTCTTCGGCGGTAGCTTCAACCCGATCCACTTCGGTCACCTGCGCGCGGCGGAGGAGGTTCGCGAGGCCGCCGGTCTCGACGAGGTCTGGCTCCTGCCGGCCGCGGTTCCGCCGCACAAGGAGCTACACGGGATCGCCCCAGCCGAGGATCGGCTGCGCATGGTCGAGCTCGCGGTAGCCGGGGGAGCCGGACTCCGCGCGGAGTCGGTCGAGCTCGAGCGCAGCGGACCGTCCTACACGATCGAGACGCTCGAGATCCTGGCCCGACGCCACCCGCGGAGCGACTTCGCCCTTGTGGTGGGCCTCGACGCCTTCCGCGATCTGCACACCTGGCACCGACACCAGGCGATCCCGGCCGCGTGCGATCTGGTCGTCACCTCGCGCCCCCCCGACGCCGTGCATCCCGGACCCGACGCGCTCGAGCGGGCGACGCCCGCAATTGCCGTACGCAAGGCCTTCTGGTACGACCCGGGCATCGGTCGTTTCCGTCATCAGAGTGGGCGCCGGCTCGACTTTCTTCCGGTGACCGCGCTCGACATCTCCGCATCCGCGATCCGCGCCGCCGTCGCGGCGGGTCGCTCGATCCGCTTCCTCACCCCCGATGCCGTCGTCTCCCACATCGCGTCCCGCGGGCTCTACCGCGGACCGCACTCCGCGCGAAGGGAGTGACCGCCTCGTCGTGAGCAGCCCCCCGTCGCGCAAGGGCTCCGACGACTCCATCTGGGAGCGGGCCGTGCTGTGCGCCGAGGCGGCGCTCGACAAGAAGGCGACCGACCTCGTCGTGCTCGACGTGCGCGAGCACACCTCGATCGCCGACTACTTCGTGATCGCGTCGGGACGCTCGGACACCCAGGTGCGGTCGATCGCCGAGCACGTCGAGGAGGTGTGCCGCAAGAGCGGCTACCGTCCGCTCGCGGTCGAAGGCCTGCGTCACGGCCAGTGGGTGCTGATCGACTTCGGCGACATCGTCGTGCACGTCTTCTATGCGCCGGTGCGTGAGTTCTACGATCTCGAGCGGCTGTGGTCCGAGGCGCCGCGCCGCGCACTGCCGCCGTCCCTGACCGCGCTCGCCGCCGCTGCCGCGTCCGGCGACGCCGCCGACGGCGCGAGGTAGCCCTGCTGCGCCGCCTGGCCGCAGCCATCCTCGTCGCGCTGATCGGCGGGGGCGTCGGGTACCTCTTCTACCACAACGGGCACAGCGTCGCGCTGCGTCTCGGCTCACAGTCGTCGCTCGACCTCCCGGTCGCGGCGCTGGTGCTCGGCATGTTCGGGCTCGGCGCTGCGGTGATCCTGATCGGCGGGCTGCTGCGCTCCAGCGTGACGGGAGTCTCGGGATTCTGGGCGAGCCGCCGCGAGCGGCGGCGCCGCGCGCTGCTCAAGGTCCGGGATGAGGGTCATCGCTGGCGCTGGTCGGGTGATCTCGAGAACGCGACCCGCGCCCTCGCGCGCTACGTGGAGCGCCACCCGACGGACATCGAGGCGGTGCTCGCCCTGTCGCGCACCTACGAGGAGCGTGGCGAGCTCGAGACGGCGCGTCGTCTCCTCGAGTCGGCTCGCGGCACGCTCGGCAGCGAGCCGCAGCTGCTGCACGAGCTCGGACGCCTCGCGCTCCGCCGCGGTAACGCCGGCGCTGCCATCGACTGGCTTCGAGAGGCGGTCGGTCATCACCCCGAGAGCCCACGCCTTCTGGCCGAGCTCACCGGGGCGCTCGCAGCCGAGGGACGCTTCGCCGAGGCGACGCAGACCGCGCAGCGCTGGGCCGCGGCCGAGCGCGAGCCGTCGCGACACGACGAGGCGCTGCGCACGGTGCTCGCGATGCGCTACCGGAGCGCTGCGGAGAGCGCCGAGCCGGCGGCGGGAGAGCACGCCCTGCGACGCCTGTACGGCGAGGCGCCGGACTTTCTGCCCACCGTCGTGCTGCTCGCCGGTCGCGCACGCGCCGCGGGCGACGTTCGCACCGCCGAGCGCCTCTATCGCGACGCGATCCGCCGGAACCCGCACGGTGTGCTGCTCGAGCGGCTCACCGCGCTGCACGCGGCCTCGGGGCAGACCGAGCGCGCCCTGCCGATCCTGCGCGACGCGTGCGCGGGCAACCGTCTGCCGGCACCGCGCTTGATGCTCGCGCGCACGCTCGTGCTCGCGGGCAAGCACCCGGCAGCCGAGGCCGAGCTCGCCGAGCTGGTCCGCGAAACGCCGGCCTACCGGGCAGAGGGCGTCGACATCGTGCCCGAACGCGACCTCGTCGCCGGCGAGCTCGCGCTCGCGCGCGGCCACGACCGAGAGGCAGCGACCCTGCTCGGACGCGCCGCGACCGGCGCGCACCGTCCATTTTCCTACGCGTGCGCGGCCTGCGGCCACGAGCTCGCCGAGTGGCGCGACCAGTGCCGCTGCGGAGCCTACGGCACGCTCGAGTGGTTGGTCGCCCTGCCACCGCGACGCCCTGCGGGCTCGGCGGTCGCGGATCCCGCCGTCGCGCTCGGCGCCTGAAGCGCGCGGCGCGCGGCTCACGCCGCGCTGCGGCTCGCGAACAGGTACGGGTGAAGCGAGAGAAGCCCGGCCAGGTCGTGGATGTCGCTGGGAAGGTTCGGCACCTGGACCAGCGGCACGCTTCGCGGCAGCCCCTGGCGAAACATCTCCATGCGCAGCACGTCGCCGCGCGCCCGTGCCTGGTAGGCGACGAAGTTCTGCGCCAGGCGCCGCGCGAGCGACGCCTCGCTCGTCTGGCTGCTCACCGACGCGGTCTCCGTCCTCGCTCCCCTCGTATGGCGCCCCCTGGACGCCGGTGCCGCGGCGGGAGCGGGACCGCCCCGGAGACGGGTCTCGAGGAGCGACGTGATCGCGTCGACCGTCCCGTCGCCGTCCGCCAGCTCGAGGTGCGGGTGTACGCGGTTCATGACCACGCCCTTCAGCGGCATGCCGCGCGCGGCCATCTGCGCCGCGAGGTAGTCGGCCTGGTCGAGCACCTGCTCGTCCGGCCCTGCGACCAGGAAGAACGCGGTCGCCGGGTCGCGCAGCAGCTGCGTCACGCGCTGCACCCGCGGCTCGAAGTCCTCGAACAGCCCGCTCATCGCTCCGAAGAAGTCGGTCACGTCGGCGAGCGCGGACACGCCGGTCGCGTCCTCGATCTTGTGCAGCAGGAAGCCGACGGTGCGGTTCATCGCCTGCAGCGTCCCCCAGCCGGCGGAGAACGACGGCTTCACGAACCACTTGACGATCTTGCGATCGAGAAACGCGAGCAGCCGCTCGGGCGCCTCGAGGAAGTCGAGCGCGTGCTGGGTAGGGGGCGTGTCGACGACGATCAGATCGTAGCGACCGCTCGCGTCGAGCTCGCCGAGCTGCTCGACCGCCATGTACTCCTGCGAGCCGGCGAAGCTCTGCGAGATCTGCTGGTAGAACCGATTGTCGAGGATGCGCTGGCGCGACTCGAGGCTCGGCACGTGGCGCTCGACCAGCTCGTCCCAGCTGCCCTTCTGGTCGAGCATCATCGCCGACAGCGAGCCGCGAACCTCGCGCCCGAGCCCGCCGAGGACGTCGTTCGGGACCGTCACCGGGGTGTTGCCGATGGGTCCGACGCCGAGCGAGTCGGCGAGCCGGCGGGCCGGATCGATGGTGAGAACGATCGCGTGGCGACCCTGCAGCGCGCCCCAGAGCGCGATGGTCGCCGCGGTGGTGGTCTTGCCCACGCCGCCAGACCCCGCGCAGACGACGATCCGATGGTCGCGAACGATCTGCCCCACGCCTGTGCCGCGCGTCGCCATCGCTCTACTTCTTCCCCGCGCGCGGGCGCGGCTCCGAGGAGCGTTCGTCGAGCTGGGTCGCCATCTCGCGTCCCAGCCGGCACACCTCGTCGGCACCGAACTCCTCGGTGAAAAGATACGGCAGGCGCACCATCGGTGCGTCGACCGCGGCGAGGCGCTCGACGTGCGCCGCGTTGATCTCCGCCCAGCCGATCTCCTCGACCGCACGCGCGACCACCTCGCCGACCAGATGCTCGGGAGCGAGCGTCGCGCGTGCCCCGCCGCGCGCGCGCGGCGCCTCGAGCGGCGCGACCGGAGCGACCGGCAGGCCCGAGATCTCCTCGCGGCCGCACGGCGCCGTGTGCACCTGGTTCACGACCAGCATCGCGGTGTGCAGCTCGAGCTCGCCGAGGCCACGCACCATCTCGAACGTCTCGTTGGCCGGCATCTCCTCCGCCGTGGTCACGACGACGACGCCCGTCGCGTCCGGGTCGCGCAGCAGTCCGACCACGCGCTCCGCCTCGCGGTGCACGAGACCCGACGGGAAGGCCTCGAGCGCTGCCTGCGGCATGCGGAGATACTGCAGGCTGTGTCCGGTCGCGGGGCCGTCCACCAGCACCAGCTCGTGACCGTCGCTCGCTCCCGCCCGGTCCGGCGGGTTGCGCGTCTCGGCTTCGTACCAGAGCTTGCCGACGGTCATCAGCTCCTTCAGCCCCGGCGCGGCGGCGACGAAGTACTGGTAAACGCTGCTCGAGAACACCGTCTTCAGGAGGCGCCGGACCGGGATGATCAGCCCGAGGTACTCCTCGAGAGCACGCCGCCCGTCGATCATCATGTAGGTGATGCGGTCGAGCCCGGCGGGCGGGTGCGCGGCCGCTCGCAGCGCCCCGAGCGCCGCCTCGAGACCGCGTGCCCCCTCGAGCTCGACGACGAGCACGCGGTGCCCGCGGCGCGCCGCCTCGAGAGCGATCCCGAGGGTGACCGTGGTACGCCCGACGCCACCCTTGCCCACCGTGAACACGAGGCGACGCTGCAGGAGGTCGGCGAAGCTCAGTCGTCCCCCTGCGACGGTGCGCGGCGCAGCACCAGGCACGCATTCGTGCCGCCGAAGCCGAACGAGTTCGAGATCGCGACGTCGAACGCCGCCGGGCGCGACACGTTCGGCACGTAGTCGAGGTCGCACTCCGGGTCCGGATTCTCGTAGTTGATGGTCGGCGGAAGCACCTGCTCGCGCAGCGCGAGGACGGTGTACACGGCCTCGAGGCTGCCGGCGGCGCCCAGCAGGTGGCCGGTCATCGACTTGGTCGAGCTCACCGCGAGACGGTGCGCGTGGTCGCCGAACACCTGCTTGATGGCACGCGTCTCGTTGGCGTCGTTGTGCTGCGTGGAGGTGCCGTGCGCGTTCACGTAGCCGACCGCCTCCGGCACCACCCTCGCATCGGCGAGCGCCATGCGCATGCAGTCGGCGGCCCCCCGCCCTTCCGGCGCCGGCTGGGTGATGTGGAACGCGTCCGCGTTCGCGCCGTAGCCGACGATCTCCGCGAGAATGGTCGCGCCGCGCGCGCGCGCCGACTCGAGCTCCTCGAGGATCACGATCGCCGCCCCCTCGCCGATCACGAAGCCGTCGCGCTCGCGGTCGAACGGACGGCTCGCGCGCGTGGGCTCGTCGTTCCGCGTCGAGAGCGCGCGCATGACGCTGAATCCGCCGACGCCGAGCGGCGTGACCGCGGCCTCCGCCCCTCCCGCGATCGCGGCGTCGAGGTAGCCGTCGCGGATCAGCCGGAACGCCTCGCCGACCCCGTGCGCGCCCGAGGCGCACGCGCTGGTCGGTGCGTAGTTGATGCCCTTCGCGCCGAACCGCATCGAGATCTGCCCCGGCGCGAGGTTGCCGATCAGCTTCGGGATGAAGAACGGCGACAGGCGCTTCAAGCGCGACTCGATGAACGAGAGATGCGTCTCCTCGATCGACTCGAGTCCGCCGATGCCGACGCCGACGATGCAGCCGACGCGCGCCGCGTTGTCCTCGTCGATCACCAGACCGGCGCTCTCCATCGCCATGGTCGCCGCACCCATGGCGTACTGAATGAAGACGTCCATCTTCTTCCGGTCCTTCTTCTCGATGAAGTCGTCCGGATCGAAGTCGGGAACCTGCCCGGCGATGCGGGTGGGGAAGTCCTCGCAGGCGAAGCGCGTGATCGGACCGATGCCGGAGCGTCCCGCGACCAGCGCACGCCAGTTGCGCTCGACGCCACAGCCGAGTGGGCTCACGGCACCGATCCCAGTGACGGCGACCCGGCGCCTTTGCATCGCGTCTTTGACCATGCTCGCGTTCAGGTCGCGTCGTTCCATGGGGAACGTACGGAACGCCCGCCGGGAGTCAAGGCGCCGCGGCCGGGCTCAGGACGCGACCAGCCCGAGCCCGCTCGCGCGGATCGCGTACGCCGTGAGCGGAGCTCCGAGCGCCACCGCGAGTACCGTCAGGTCGCGCGCCCCGATCGGCCGCTCGAGGAGCGCGTGGCGCTTCCCCGGCAAGCTGAAGCCCCGCATGTCGAGGGCAATCGCCATCTGGTCGGCCCGGCGCAGCGCACCCATGAAGACCGGAATGATCACCGGGATCGTGTGCCGCAGCCGCGCGACCACGCCGCGCGGCTCGTCGCCGAGGCTGCGGAGCCGCTGCGCCTGGAGAACCGTCGCCGCCGAGTCGACGAACAGCGGCACCAGCCGGAAGGCCAGCGTCAACGTGAAGCCGACGCGATACGGAAGCCCGAGCCGCGTGAACGCCGACGTCAGCTCCTCGACCCGGGTGGTCGAGAGCAGCACGACGTTCAGCAGCAGGAAGCAGGTCAGCTTGAGCCCCATGCCGAGGCCGAACACCAGCCCCGGCAGGCTCGGACGGTACCCGACCGGCGCATCGGGCCCGCGGTAGAAGAAGGTCCACATCACGATCGTACCGAGCGGGATCACGATGAACAGAGCCCTGAGCCGCCGCAGGTTGGGTCCCGCACGAGCGCCGAGCGCCGCGAGCAGCAGCGCGAGCGCGTAGGGCGCGATCGCGAGCGGATGCTCGAGCGAGAAGACGGCCACGAAGAAGGCCGCCGCCGCCGCGAGCTTGCACAGTGGGTGCGCGTCGCGCAGCGCGCTCGGCCGGTCGAGGTAGAGCGACGAGGTCACGCCGACGCTCCCGTCGGGATGCGCCCGGCAAGCTCCGCTACCGAGCGTACCGCGACATCGAAGCGAAGCCCGAGCCGGGTCGCGTCCGGCAAGACGAAGGCCGCCTGCGCCAGCGCCGGCCCCGCACGGAACAGGCCGCGCACGTCGCCATCGTACAGCACGCGGCCGCGTGCCATGAGGACGGCGCGCGTGGCGCGCTCCGCGACGAGCCACGGCGCGTGCGTGATCACCACGACCGAGCGCCCCGCACCGTGCAGGCGCGCGAGCAGATCCAGGATCGCCAGCTGCTCCGTGTGGTCGAGCCCCGTGGTCGGCTCGTCGAGGATGAGCACCCGCGGCTCCAGCACGAGGATCGCCGCGATCGCGAGTCGCTGCCGCTCCCCCTTGCGCAGCAGGAACGGATCCTCGTCGCGACGCGCGGCGAGACCGCAGACCTCGAGCACGCTCGCGACGCGTGCACGCAGCGCCTCACCCGCGAGGCCGAGGTGCCGCGCACCGAAGGCCACCTCCTCCTCGACCGTGGCGCAGAAGAGCTGGTGGTCGGGATCCTGGAAGACGAAGCCCACGCTACGCGCGATCGTGCCGAGCCGGAGATCACGCAGATCCGAGCCGTCGAGCCGGACCTCGCCGGAGCTCGGCGCGAGGAGCCCGTTCAGGTGCTTGGCGAGCGTCGTCTTGCCCGAGCCGTTCTGACCGACGATCGCCACGAGCTCGCCGGGGTCGATGCGCAGCGACACACCGTCGAGAGCGGCCGCTCCCCCCGGGTACGCGAAGCGCACGTCGCGCAGCTCGAGCAGCGGCCGTACGCCTGCAGCCCCCTGCGCCGCGGTACCTGCGTCGGGGCCGCCGGCGCCGGCGCGCTCGTCACCCCGCGGCACGAGTCCGTGGTCGCGCAGGACGCGCTCGGCATCGCCCAGGTCGTCGAGGCGCTCGCGCAGCGACAGCGCGACGCGCAGAACGTCGAGGTCACGCGGCCGGACGCCGCACGCGCGCAGCAGCGGCACGTTGCCGAGCAGAGCGCGGCTCGGGCCCTGCGCGAGCACTCGTCCCTCGGCGAGGAGGACGAGCCGGTCCGCCATCTCGGCGGCGAGGATCTCGTGCTCGACGATCACGATCCCGATGCCCTCGTCTCGCAGCGCCGCGAGCAGGGCGAGCACCGTGCGCTTACCAACCGGGTCGATGTCGGTGGTCGGCTCGTCGAGCAACAGGACGCGCGGCTCGAGCGCGAGGACGCCGGCGAGCGCCAGGCGCTGCTTCTCGCCGCCGGACAAGGTCACCGGGTCGCGTGCGGCGAAGCCCGCGAGTCCTACGCGCTCGAGCGCCCGGTCGGCACGCGCGAGCACCACGTCGCGCGCGAGGCCGAGCTGCTGCGGCGCGAAGCCGGCCTCGAGCGCGCAGTTGGTGGAGAAGAGCTGCGCCTCGAAATCCTGGAAGACGATCCCGACGCGGCCGGCGAGCGCCCCCGGGGCGAGCGCCGCGAGGTCCTCGCCAAAGGCCGTGCGGACCCCGCTCACCGTGGCGCGCTCGAAGCTCGGCACGATGCCCGTCAAGCACTTCAGCAGCGTCGACTTGCCCGCCCCGCTGTGCCCCATCACCGCGACGATCTCGCCGGGGTACACGGCGAAGTCGACGGCGGCGAGCGCCGGGCGCGCGGCCCCGGGATGACGGCAGGTGACGGCGGCGAGCGACAGCAGCGGCTCCCGGGCGCCGACCGGCGATGCGGAGTGGACGCGGTCGATGTCGGGACCCAAGGTCAAAGCAGCAGCAGCCCGACGATGCACAGCAAGACGAACGGTGCCACGCCGAACCCCACTTCGGGCGCGTGCGTGGGCGACCCGCTCGGGGCGACCCACGGCGGCTGCCAGGCGCCCGTCGCGGCGAGGTTGCCGGCGACCAGGCCGCCGACGACGCCGGTGAAAAGGAGCGCGATGCCGAGCAGCGCGCGGACACGCCCGGGCGCTCGCGTCTCGAGGACGTCCGAGTAGAGGAGCTGCGCGCGCTCGACGCGCGGGTGGAGCGCGCGCAGCACCAGCGGCGCGAGCACGCCCGCGGCAATCAGGTTGTTCAGCAGGACGACGTTGCCGAGCACCGGGAACGGAACGAAGCCGAGCAGGTTCAGTCCCCAGCCGACCACCAGAGCGCAGCACGCGGCGCCGGCAAAGAGGCTCGCGAAGAAGCGCGCCCAGTCGCCGGCCGAGCGCGGCACCGGACGCCCACCGCCGAGCGCACGCCACACGCGGTACGGCGCGAGTCCGTAGAGGAGGTTGCCGAGAAAACCGAACGCGTCGCCGGGCCCGAGGCCACCGAAGGTGTCTCCGATGGCGTTGCCGATGGCGGCACCCCAGGCCGCCGCCGGTCCGAACAGGAACGAGCATACCACCGGCACCGCGTTCGCAGGCCGGAGCTCGGTGATGCCGGGCACCAGCGGGATCACCTTGAACGGGATCAGGATCGCCGCGTACAGCGACGCCGACATCGCCGCGAACACGACCATGCGCGTGCTCGCCCACATGCCGAACAGCTCGCCTCGCACGGGCCACGCCGCCGCCGCTGGTTTGACTGGGGCGCGCGGCATTCACTACCGTCTAGCGCATGCGCCCATTCACTCCAATGCGGAGCGTCCTCGGTCCCGCCCTCCTCGCCGCGGTCGTGGCCGCGGCCGGGTGCAGCAGCGACAAGGTCCAGGTGGCACCGCCGGACGAGCTCTACCGCCAGGCGACGCAGGACTACGTCGACGGCAACTACGGAATCTCGATCCAGACCTACAAGTACCTGCTCGACCACTACCCCCTCGACTCGCGCGCCGAGGACGTCGAGCTGCGCATCGCCGAGGCGCACTACGCCGACGAGGCCTACCCCGAGGCGATCGCCGCGTACACGGATTTTCAGCGCATGCACCCGACGAGCCCGCGGCTCGCCGAGGTCGAGTTCCAGATCGGCATGTCCTACGTCGGCCAGATGGACACGATCGACCGCGACCTCAACGCCGCCGCGAACGCGCATGCGCGCTTCGAGAGCGTGATCCTGCGCTTCCCGAACTCCGACTACGCGACGCGCGCGCGCGACGAGCTCAAGGCGGTACGCGAGCACCTCGCCGCGCGCGAGCTCTACGTGGCGCGCTTCTACGCGAGGAAGGGCCACAGCGCGGCCACGCGTACGCGCGTCGCGACGCTGCTGGTCACCTATCCGGAGACCGAGTCGGCGAACGAGGCGATCGCGCTCGTGGCCGACGACGCGCGCGCGTCGGGCGACGAGGAGCTCGCGGCCCTCGCCGACGCGGCTCTCGCTTCGGCGCCGGGGGGCGGCGACGGCGCGGCGACTGCCACGTCGCACGCGGCGGCGGTCGCTGCGCTGCAGACGCGGCTCGCCCCGAACGCGGTCGCGAGCCCGATCTCGCCGATCACGCCGCCGCCGAAGAGCGCCAGCAAGCCCCTGTGACCGGCAGCGGAGCGGTGATCGTCGGGCTCGGCGGGCTGGGTGCGCCCGCCGCGGCCGCGCTCGCTGCCTCCGGGGTTGGACCGCTGCGACTGATCGACCCCGACGTCGTCGAGTCGTCGAACCTGCCGCGTCAGCCTCTCTATGGCGAGGACGACGTCGGCCGCCCGAAGGTCAGGGTCGCCGCGTCTCGCCTGCGAGCACGCTTCCCCGGCCTGGTCGTCGAGGCGATCCAGGAGCGTGTGGAGGCGGCGACCGCGAGTCGGCTGCTCGGCGGACATCGGGTGATCCTCGACGGTACCGACGGCCTGCCCGTCAAGGTACTGCTCAACGAGGCGGCGCACGCACTTGCCGTCCCGCTGGTCCACGCGGGCGCGGTGGGCTTCGACGGCCAGCTGCTGACCATCGTGCCCGACGAGACGGCGTGCCTGCGCTGCCTCTTTCCCGAGCTGCCGGACGAGGACGATCTCCCGACGTGCCAGCAGTCCGGGATTCTCGGCCCGGTCGTCGGGCTGGTCGGCCTGGCGGCCGCACGCGAGGCGGCGATGATCGTCTCCGGACGCTCACCGCGTCTCGCCAACCGCCTCGCCGTGCTCGACGCGACCAAGCTGCGCTGGCGCAGCATCGCGCTGCGACCAAATCCGCGGTGTCCGCTGTGCCTCGCGGGGCGCCGGGCGCAGGTCCCCGGCAGCGCCTGAGCGGACCTTGCGTCGCGGCAGCTCGGCAGCCAATATCCCCAGCAAACAAGGAGGTTCCTACAGATGTCTGTGAACGTGAAAGTACCGACACCGCTGCGCAAGTTCACTGCGGGAGCGGAGGCGGTGAGCGGTACGGGTGCAACCGTCGGAGCCCTGATCGAAGACCTCGAGAAGCGTCACGCCGGGATCCGCGAGCGCATCTGCGACGAGCAAGGCCGCGTGCGGCGCTTCGTCAATCTGTACATCAACGGCGAGGACATCCGCTTTCTGCAGCAGCTCGACACCAAGCTGAAGGACGGCGACGAGATCTCGATCGTGCCGGCGATCGCCGGAGGACAGCGCTGAGCGACGCCGCCCGACTGCTCGAGCCTGGAGCGGCCACCCGTCTCCGGGCCGACGACGTCGCGTCGCTGGTGGGCCGGACGCCGCTGCTCCGCCTCACGCAGGTCACCGCCGGGCTCGCGCCGGACGTACGCGTCTGGGCCAAGCTCGAGGGCTTCAACCCCGGCGGGTCCGTGAAGGACCGCCCGGCCCTCTGCATGCTGCAGCGAGGACTCGCGAGCGGCGAGCTCACCCCGGAGAAGGTCATCATCGACTCGACGTCCGGCAACACCGGGATCGCGCTCGCGATGATCGGGGCGGCACTCGGCTTTCGCGTCGAGCTCGTCGTGCCGGCGAACGTCAGCGTCGAGCGCCGGCGAATCATCGAAGCCTACGGCGCGAAAGCGATCGAGAGCGACCCGCTGGAAGGCTCGGACGGTGCGATCCGCCTCTGCCGCCAGATCATCGCCGACGATCCCGACCGCTACTTCAAGCCCGACCAGTACTTCAACGAGGCGAACCCGCTCGCGCACTACCGCACGACCGGCCCGGAGATCTGGGAGCAGACCGGCGGTCGCGTGACGCACTTCCTCGCCGGCATCGGAACGAGCGGCACGGTCATGGGCACCGGCCGCTATCTGAAGGAGCGCAACAGCGCGGTGCAGGTGCTCGCGGTCGAGCCCGACGACGCCTTTCACGGACTCGAAGGGCTCAAGCACATGGCGAGCTCGATCGTTCCCGGGATCTACCACGAAGGCGAGCTCGACGGTAAGGTTCCCGCACCGACCGACGAGGCCTACGAGATGGTCTATCGCCTCGGACGTGAGGAAGGCCTGCTCGTCGGACAGTCCGCCGGTGCCGCCTGCTGGGCCGCGCTCACCGTCGCGCAGAAGCTCGAACACGGGGACGTCGTCACCGTGTTCCCCGACTTCGGCGACAAGTATCTGAGCACGAACCTCTGGCAGGGCTGGAGCCATCGTGCGCCGCGCTTCCCGGCGTCGTACGCGGTCCTGGCACAGGACCCCGACCTGCGCCTCGTCTAGCGCCGCCGCGTGCGCCTCACCGACGCCCAGATCGAGCGCTATAGCCGGCAGATCCTGCTGCGCGAAGTCGGCGGCACGGGACAGACGGCACTGCTCGCGGCGCGCGTGCTGATCACCGGAGGTGGAGCTGCGTTCGACACCGCGACGACCTACCTCGCCGGCGCGGGAGTCGGGACGCTGGACCTCCTCTCCGGCCCCGCGAGCTCTGCGTCCGGCCTGCTCGCCTTCGCCCCCGCGGCCGCGCGCAACGTGGAGATCCGTGTCCGGCGGTTCGATGATCCCGTGGCGATCACGCTCGACGACTACGACGTCGTGCTCGTGCTCGCGGACCGCACCGCGACCGGACCGCTACCGCCGCGCGGGCGCGCCACGTGCGGGAGCGTCGTGCTGCACGAGGATGCCGCGGCGCGACTCTCCCTCGCGGTCGTTCCCGCACGTCACGGCTGCGTCGCGTGCGTGGGGCCCGGTCGCGAAGAGACCATCCGACCCGCGACGACGCGTTGCGAGATGACGAGCCACGCATCCGCCGGAGCGCTTGCGGCGCTGGCCGCCTGCCGCTGGATCCTCGGTCTCGAGCGCGCGGAGGAGCCGCGGCGCCTCGCCCTCGGCGACGACGACGCGACCTGGGTGGACGAGCCACTCTCGTCGCGTCCGCCGTGCCCGCGCGGTTGCCCGCCCCGCACGCAGCCGGTATGAGCTAGGGTCTTTTCGAGCCCGCGCGTCCGGCCGGATTCGACTCACCCCAACACGTCAGAGGATCGTCCATGCCCGATCTCATCGCACCCCACGGTGGGCTCACCGAGCCCGTCTCGCGCACCGTCGCCGCGGATCGCATCGCGAGCTTCACGAGCGACGCGCAGAAGCTGCGCCAGGTCCCGGTGTCGGACGCCGACCTGTCGACCGTCTACCGCTTCGGCGACGGTGCACTGAGCCCGCTGACCGGACCGATGGGCGAGGCCGAGTACAACCGCGTGCTCGACGAGGCGTACATCGAGCGCGGTGGGAAACGCTACGCGTGGACGATCCCGCTCGCGTTCCCGGTCGATGCGCCCCTCGCCGGACAGATCACCAAGGGCGAGAAGGTCGCGCTGGTCAACGCGCGCGGCGAGATCGTCGCGACGGTCGACGTGAGCGACGTCTTCGCTTGGGACAAGCAGAAATATCTCAAGTCGGTTTACGGCACCGAGCGCACCGATCATCCCGGCGCCGACATGGTGCTGAAGGGAGACGCCGACAAGACCCACCTGATCGGTGGCACGATCGACGTCCTGCCGCAGCCGAAGAACCCGGCGTTCGGCAAGTACGTGCTGAGCCCGCGCGAGGTCCGCAAGCTTCTCGCCGAGAAGGGCTGGGAGCGCGTGGTCGCGTTCCAGACCCGCAACCCGCTGCACCGCGCGCACGAGTACGCTCTCGTGTACGGGCTCGAGACCCTCATCCGTCAGGGGTTCAACGCCGGTGCCTGCCTGAACCCTCTGATCGGCGAGACCAAGGGCGACGACGTCAAGGCCGACGTCCGGATGGCGACGTACGAGGCGCTGATCACCAAGCGTAGCCTCGGCGAGGGCGACAGCGACCAGGCGCTCTGGGGTCCCCGCAAGGAGTCGGTGCCCGATCGCGTGATCCTGCTCGGGCTCGACATCAAGATGTTCTACGGCGGCCCGAAGGAGGCGGTGATGCACGGCATCTATCGCCAGAACTTCGGTTTCACCGACATCGTCATCGGGCGCAAGCACGCGGATGCGCCGTACCACGACGGCAGCAACATCTGGGGCGACTTCGACGCGCAGGAGATCTTTGGCAAGCTCGCCGGCGACCTGCAGATCAAGCCGCTCAAGGTCGGCTTCGCCGCCTTCTACGAGTCGATCGGTCGCGTCGATCTGACCGAGAACCACCCCGACGAGAAGCCGGTGTCGATCTCCGGCAAGGACGTGCGCAAGAGCCTGCTCGAGGGCAAGCAGGTCGACCCGCGCATCATGCGCGAGAGCACCTCCCGCATCCTCGCCGAGGCGATGAAGCAGCCCTCGGCTTGAGCTTCCTGCACGCGGCCGCGCGCGGAGCGCGGCCGCGTCAGCTCTGTCCGAAGGCGGCGCCGACCTCGAGGGTGACGCCGTAGAAGCGCGTCAGGAGCATGCCGAGCGCGAGCAGCGCCGCGAGCATGCTCAGCAGCGACGAGACCGCCACGCCCGCCAGTAGCAGGCTCAGCAGGATGCCGGCGATGCCCAGCAGCGGTGCCACGATCTCCGGCTGGTTGAAGGGTGCCACGGGATAGGTGAGGCGCACCAGGCGATCGACGGCGTCGCGCGAGAACAGCCCCTCGGGCGCGATCGCCTCGCCGAGCGAGGTCAGCGCACCACTCACCGTGTCGACCAGCCCCTGCCAGGAGATTTCCTGCAGCATCGGGTCCTCCACGCCGTCAAGGAGACGGGCTGCCGACGGCGGTCGCCCGATCCGCGGCTGCGCCCTGGCTCATCCTCTTCGCGCCGATCCAGATGATCAGCACGCCGTTCTCGAAGCGCGGTCCGCCCACCATGATCGTGCCGCGCTTGCCGAGCGTCAGGTCGGTACGCAGGAGCTCGTGACGGCCCTTCATGAGCGCGACGTTGAGAGCCACGCGTCCGCCGCGGGTATCCTTCGCCGTGACCTCGAGGTGGCGTCCGCCCGGGATCTCGAAGCTCGCCGGGTTGCCACAGCTCACGTCGCTCTTCTCCTGCTTCACCAGCCGGTACGACGTGTAGCGAAACAGCCGCTGCAGCTGGCCGCGCACGCTCGCGAGCTGGGCGTCGATGTGGTCGCTCGAGTTGGTTGCGAGCACGGTCCCCACCTCGAGCGCGACGCGCTCTTGGGCTTCGGCCACATCGGCGACGACGGCAAGCGGGAGCACCGCCAGCGCGGCGACCACCCAGGCAACGCCGTGTGCCGGATGCGCTCGCTGGCGCGTGCCTGCACCGGGCGTGGACCCGATGCTTCTCCGGCGCAGGTGGAGAGGGGACCCTGAGGAGAGCATCAACGCCTGCCTGCAGCCGCCAGCTCCTCGTCCTCGATCCAGATGACGGTCGTGTCGCTCGCGGGCTCGCTCCACATCGCAACCGAGCTGCGCGGGAAGTTCACCGATTCCACCTGGACCTGCTTGTTCCCGTTGCGTGCGGCACGGGCGAAGCCCGCGCTGGCAACGGCGAACGGAGGGCTGCCGGCCGTTGCCGGAGCACGCTGCGCAGCTACCTGCGATGGCCCGGCCACACGGACGATTTCGGACCCGGCCCCGGTCGACTGCGCGACCCCGCCCGTCGGCGACTCGCCGGGAACGAGGGCCAGCGCCAGCAGGACCGACGCCGCGAGCGCCGCACCGCCCGCGAGGCTCCAGCGCCAGGCACGACCACCGCGCGATGTCGGCGCGTCCCAGCTCTCGGGATCGAGTTCGTCCCCTGCCTCCTGCGAACGGCCCCGGCCGAGCAGGAGGCCACCGACACGGGTGGAGGCCGCCGCGACGCGCAGACCCGAGAGTCCCCGCGTGCGTACGTCGAGGGTGGGTTCGATCGCCGCCCAGATCCGGCTCAGATCGACGTCGACGATCTCCTCTTCGATCGCGCTGCTGACCAGCTTCTGCAGGTGCTCGCGTTCGTTGAGCTCGGCCTCGCACCGCTTGCAGCGTGTGATGTGGAGAGCCGCATCCCGCATCGACCGGCCGTCCAGCTCGCCGTCGTAGAAGGTGTCGATCAGCCTCTCCGCCTCGCGACAATTCACACGAACTCCTTGAGGCGTGCCTGCAGCTTCTTGCGCGCGTAGTGCAGCCGGCTCATCACCGTCCCTTTCGAGCACTGCATGACCCGGCTGATCTCGTCGTACGACAAGCCTTCCAACTCTCTCAACAATATCACGGCTTTGTGATCTGGGGTCAACTCGTCGATTGCCTCGAGGACGCGAGCGCGAAGCTCGGAGTCCTTGGTCGCCTCGAAGGGATCGCCGCGAGGATCCTCGTCGCCGATGCGGTCGAGCAGGTCCTCGGTCTGACCATCCTGGCCGCTGTTGCGCGTGGAGTCGGTCGCGGGACGACGCCACTCACGACGCTGGTGATCGATCGCGAGGTTGACCGCGATGCGATAGATCCATGTGTAGAAGCTGGCATCACCCTTGAATCGGCCGATCGAGCGGAAGGCTTTGATGAAGGTTTCCTGCGTGACCTCGAGGGCAGCTTCGCGATCGTGGAGCATGCCCATGACCACCGCCAAGACCCGCCGCTGGTAGCGCTCGACCAGCTCGCGGAAGGCGTCCTTGTCGCCGCTCCCCGCCAGCCGGACGAGATCCCATTCTGTTCGCTCCACTGACACTAGACTGCGCGCCCTTCGAGGAAATTCACTTGAGAGCGGCCCAATTCGGACCCGTCTTCAGATCGACGACCAGAGGCACCGCCAGCTCGACGACGGACTCCATGGATCGCCGGATCGCCGGTCCGGCCTGCGCAGCCTCGGCCTCGGGGACTTCGAAGAGCAGCTCGTCGTGAACCTGCAGCAGCATGCGGGCACCGCTGCCCGCGGCACGGCCGTCGCGCTCGACGGCCAGCATGGCGAGCTTGATGACGTCCGCCGCCGTCCCCTGGATCGGGCTGTTCCACGCCATGCGCTCCGCCGCCTGGCGGATGTTGGCCTCCCGCGCGTTGAGATCGGGCAGGTAGCGGCGCCTGCCGACGAGGGTCGAGACGTAGCCGTCACGACGGCCCTCGGCGACGACCCGCTCGGAGAACTCGCGCACCTTCGCATAGCGCGCGAAGTAGCGGTGGATGTAGTCCTCCGCCTCGGGGAGCGTGATGCCCAGCTCACGTGACAGCCGCTGGGGCCCCATGCCGTAGATGATGCCGAAGTTGATCACCTTGGCCTGACGGCGCATGTCGCCTGTGACCTCGCCGGACGCGACGCCGAAGACTTCGGCCGCCGTGCGCCGGTGGATGTCTTCGCCCGACCGGAAGGCCGCGAGCAGCACCGGATCACCGGTCAGATGCGCGAGCACGCGCAGCTCGATTTGCGAGTAGTCCGCCGACAGCAGGACCATGCCGGGCGGCGCGACGAACGCGGCCCGGATGCGCCGCCCCTCGGCACTACGCACGGGGATGTTCTGCAAGTTCGGCTCGCTCGACGAGAGGCGTCCGGTCGCCGCGACGGCCTGGTTGAACGACGTGCGGAGCCGCCCGGAACGTACGTCGATGAGCTCGCCGAGGCCGCTCACGTAAGTCGACATCAGCTTGGTGAGCGCACGGTGCTCGACGATCTTGGCGGCGATCGGCGTCGACTCGGCGAGCTTGCCCAACACGTCGGCGTCCACCGAGAGGCCGGTCTTGCCCCGCTTCACGCCCTTCGTCGGCAGGTTCAACCGGGTGAACAGCACCTCGCGCAGCTGCGCTGGCGAGCCCAGGTTGAACGGGCCACCGGCGACCTCGAAGATCTCGGCCTCGAGACGATCGGCCGTGGCGCGGAAGTCACGGCCCGCGGCGTCGAGCACGGCGCGATCGACCGTGATGCCACGCGCCTCCATCACCGCCAGCACCCGCGCGAGCGGCAGCTCGAGCTCACGGTAGAGCGTCGCGAGACCGCTCGCCTCCAGCTCCGCGAGGAGTGCCGGACCGATCTCGACAAGTGCGGTCGCGACGTCGGCACTGCGGGCGGCGAGGTCCGCGTCGTTGCGCGTCGTGAGCGTGCGGTGCAGGCGGTCGGCAGCGAGCGCGTCGATCGAGTGGGCGCGACGCGACGGATCGAGGACGTACGACGCGAGCTGGACGTCGCACACGTCCGCCTCCTCGACGGCGCCGACGTCTCCGTCGAGACCGAGCGCGTGCAGGAGGGTCTTCACGTCCTCGACCACCAGCGTGCACCCACGTCCGCTGCACGCGAGCAGATCGGCTGCCGCCGGCGGCACGGCGTCGAGCAGCAGCACGCGCTGATCCTCGGCGGCTGCGAGTGCCACGCTGCGCGACGATCCGCCGAGCAAGAGCTCGCCGTCCGGCGTGGCCTTCCCTTCGACGACGGCGAGCGCGACCGTTCCCGGAGCTGCGAGGACGAGTCCGGCTTCGTCCGCCGACACCGTCACGGCCGTGCGCGCGGCGAGGGCCGGCGTGGCTTCGCCGATGAACTCCTTCAGCAGATTGGTGAACTCGAGCTCCGTCGCCAAGCTCTTGAGCTCGACGACGTCGGACTCGACCCGCCCCAGCGATGCGACGTCGACCTCGATCGGGACGTCGCAGCGGATGGTCGCGAGGAACCGGCTACGCCGCGCGTCCTCCGCACCTTCCTGGAGGATCTGGCGGATGCGCTTGCTGCCCCGGAGGCCGAGCCCGTCGATCTCGTCGAGCCGCTCGTACATGGCGTCGATCGAGCCGAAGTGCTCGATCAGCCGAATCGCCGTCTTCTCGCCGATCCCCTTCACGCCGGGGATGTTGTCGATGGGGTCGCCCATGAGCGCCATCACGTCGACCACCTGCTCGGGAGCGACGCCGAAGCGCGCACGCACCTCGGCGGTTCCCGAGGTCCGGTCGTGCATGGTGTCGACCAGCGTCACGCGCGGGCCGACGAGCTGCATCATGTCCTTGTCGCTGGTGACGATGCGCACGTCGATGCCGGCGTCGGCCGCACGACGGGCGAGCGTCCCGATGACGTCGTCCGCCTCGACCCCGGCGATCTCGATGGTCTTGATGCCGAGGGCAGCGACCACGCGGTGGATGAACGGCATCTGCGGCGTCAGCTCGGAGGGCATCCCGGGGCGCGTCGCCTTGTACTCCGCGTACGCTTCGCTGCGGAAGGTCTTGCGCCCGGGAGCGTCGAACACCACCGCCACGTGCGTCACGGCGCTCTCGCGCAGCAGCTTCGCGAGCATGCTGGTGAAGCCGTAGGCGGCACCGGTGGGTAGACCGCGGCGAGTCGCCAGGGTCGGCAGCGCATGGAAGGCGCGGAACACGATTCCGCTGCCATCGATCAGCCAGACCCGGTCCGGCGCCGACCCCGCCGACATCCGCCGAGACGTACCAACGAGTGGAGACGAAGTCACGCGGCGGCCCGGAGCCGCGGAAGACTCTGTTCTTGTCCGCGGAAGTGCACGCCGAATGGACCGTTTCAGGCGCGTCGAGCGCCCGAAACGCGGCGCGCGAACCTTGACATTCCGGGGGCCGCTCACTAGATAGCCGCACCGAATTTTCGCGGTGGGGGAACGTCCAAGACGCGCCATGATCGAAGTCCACGAGCTCACCAAGCGCTACGGGGACCGGGAGGCGGTGAAGGGCATCACCTTCTCGGCCGATCGGGGGCAAGTCCTCGGCTTCCTGGGGCCGAACGGCGCCGGCAAGACGACCACCATGCGGATGCTGACGGGCTTCCTGCCACCGTCGTCCGGCACCGCGCGCATCGCCGGCTTCGACATCTTCGCGCAGTCCGCGGAGGTCCGACGGCGGATCGGCTATCTGCCGGAGAACCCGCCGCTGTACCCGGACATGACGGTGCGCTCCTACCTGACCTTCGTCGCCAAGCTGAAGGGTGTCGAGCGCGGCAAAGTGAAGAGCGCGTGCGAGGACGTGATCGCGCGCACCGGCCTGGGGCACGTCGCCGGTCGCATGCTCGGGCACCTCTCGAAGGGGTACAAGCAGCGCGCCGGCCTCGCCCAGGCACTGATCCACGACCCCGAGGTTCTGGTGCTCGACGAGCCGACCATCGGACTCGACCCGCGGCAGATCATCGAGATTCGCCAGCTCATCAAGACGCTCTCAGGCGACCGCACGGTGATCCTGTCCACGCACATCCTGCCGGAGGTCGCGCAGGTCTGCGACAAGGTCGTCATCATCAACGACGGCCGCATCGCCTGCGAGGACACGATCGCCAACCTGACGCGCGAGGCGTCGCTCGAAGAGGTCTTCCTGCGCCACATCAGCGCCGACGCGGCCGCCGAGGAGCGCGCCGCGCACGCACTCGCCGAAGCCGAAGCGGAGCTCTGACCGTGCGCAACGTCCTGACCATCGCGGGGCGCGAGCTGCGCTCCATCTTCGCGTCGCCGATCGCCTACGTCGTCATGACGGGCTTCCTGCTGCTCGGCGGCTGGTTCTTCTTCAATCTGCTCGCGCGCTTCAACCTGCTCGTGACGATGTACTCGAGCTTCCAGGGCGGCGCCGAGGCGATGGAGCGGCTGAACGTCAACGAGTTCGTGCTCGCACCGCTCTTTCACAACCTCTCGGTGGTGCTGCTGATCATCGTGCCGATGGTCACCATGCGGAGCTTCGCCGAGGAGAAGCGCGCCGGCACCTACGAGCTGCTCCTCACCTCACCCGTCGCGACGTGGGAGATCGTGATCGGCAAGTTCCTCGGCGTGGTGGCCTTCATCACCGCGACGATCGCGCTCACCTCGATCTACGGCCTCATCCTCTGGATCTACGGCAACCCCGAGCTCGGCATCATGCTGTCGGGCTACCTCGGGCTGCTGCTGCTCGCGATCACGTTCGTCACGATCGGACTGTTCGCGTCGTCGCT